>ERZ827496.2626-NODE-2626-length-17418-cov-2.732016_pt1 | contig 17418 bp, 12 predicted proteins | sample MGYA00519769_ERZ827496 | MGnify/ENA primary metagenome ERZ827496 (study PRJEB31778, sample SAMEA3449327) | human gut metagenome | biome: human gut; feature: human-associated habitat; material: faeces | place: United Kingdom | collected 2010/2012 ...
TGATGAAAGAAGAGGGGCTTGAAATCCCCAAAATCGTCACATCATAACGATTGTCATAGCTGCCGGTTTGTTCAAATTGATTGATAACTTGCACGGCATTATTGGCAATATTTTTCTTATCTAGCAGGTAAATATTCTGAATGTGTCCATCATCAAACACAAAATCATAAATATAGTTATCATGAATTTTACGGGTTTTCTCAATCAGACTATCGCTCGGTTTATCCAAATATTCTTCTAAAAAACGTCGCCATTCCGCATCAGAGAAAACTACATTATTTAAGCGCTGTAATTGAAACCGTAAGTTTTTAATCAGTTCATCGTGATTATTAAGTCCTTGTAAATACTCATAGCCTTGCGCCTGTAAATCACGAATAAACTCTCGCTCAAGACTCCCTTCCGTTTGATAACCGGCATTAGGTTCTTCCACAAATTTATTATATTGATCTAAAACGATAAAATTGTTGGATTCGGCAATGGTTTTGTATTGGATCATTGTTTTTCCTTAGTATATTTTTTCAGCTAATAACTCGAAATTTTATAAGCTATTGAATAATAAAGATTGTTTTTCTTATGATTGAAAGTTTTTATAGGCGGCAAATCTTATAGTTTAAATATTAATCAAGAAAACTTTAGTTTTAACTAAAGAACTTGACCTCGGATCCGTATTTTTATACTATTTGCATCAACAGTTCCCCTAGCTTTGCCAACTCAAGTGGTTGGACTCACAAGGTTAGGGGCCATTTTTTTTCCACAGTTTCCATTCTTTTGGTGTAATGTTTACACCCATGTCTTCTAGTGAAATTGCCCCATTTTTTACTTTTGGAAATTCATCAAGCACAGCTAAGAAACGCTCCCCCCAAGTTGAATTAGGGCAAATAATATCTAGCATTTTTTTCATCAAGCAAAAATAAACAAATACTTGCTTAGCTGACAACGCTTTCCATTCTGGATCATCTAATCCTTTTAAGGTTGCATTAGTTGGAATTGCGCGATTCCAAAGTCTTCCGTAGTGAGCAGAAATGTTACGAATAACGTTGAATGCGTGAAGATGTGTTTGTAAATGTCTTCCGCTTTTTAAGCGATAGATTTTTGCAATATAGTCTTTATCTTCTTTTTTCATGCCACTGTAAAGTTTTGACATCGTACCAAAATCCCAAATTTCACAGCATACCCAAATAGGTAAGTCTGAATATTGCTCTAAATGATGTTTCACAAAACTGGTCTTTCTTTCTCGGGTAATTAGATTTTCAAGTTTTTCTAGCCAGTCGGAATGGTTAAATTCAGCATCAAAATATTCAATTTTTTTATGCGCCAAAGGATGATACTTACCTAATCGGTAAGCAATACTTCCTCGCATCGCAACCTCTATTCTTTCTAGAGCATCAAGAGCAAGTTGTCGTAATTTTTTATCAAAAAGATAAAGTTGTTTAATATCTGAAAAGTGCGTGTTATCAATAAAATTATCCAATTTCACTTTAGAATTGCACGTATCACTTTGACGAAAAGGATAGAGATAGCCACTTAAACGATAATACCCAATGGTTTTTAAATAACCTAAGGCCTTGGCTTCGTCATCAATGATAAGCCCCCTTTCTTTTAAGCGGAAAAGCTGCTCATCAAAATTTTTCCATTCTTTTAATGTTTTTGGCATAGTTTTTTATTCAAAATTTAATAACAACTCTCTGTAATATTCATACCGCTTTTGGCTTTGTTCAATCGCTAAAGGCAAGCCTTCGGTGATGGAGTTTGTAAGGGTTTCAAATTTGTCTAAGATTGAAACGATGCGGTGTTGTTCTTCGAGTGGGGGAACATCGAACTCATATTGTAAAATTGCAGCTTTATCTCCTCGAGGCATTTTTGCACCTTTTGAATATTTAACGTTATATTCAAAGAAATGTTCATTTGCCAATATATGGTAGAGATAACGTGGAAGAATATTTTTATCTGTTAAGCGTATAACTAACACATCACCATTTGTTCCACCTGTTTTATCTGCTAACCAGATTTTTCTTAAATAGGGACGAATGTTTCCAATTAAAATATCATTAGGAAGATATTCAATAAATGAGCCTTCAGTTGGCACATAATTGGAGCTTGTTTTACCCAGTTTGTTTTGAAGTAAATTTTCTACACCTACATAATTTTCTTTATTCAACTTATCAGCCGAGATGCGTACTTTTGTATAAATTGCTACATCAATAAGTTTCTTCTTCCCCCCCCCCTTCATTTAATCGTTCTAAACTATCAAAAGATAGTAATTTCTCTCGATAGTATTCATACTGCTTACGGCGTAGTGTAAGCTCGCTGGTAAGCTCGCTGGTAAGTGCTGTCAATGCGTCCAAAATTCGAACGATTTCGGTTTGGACGGAGAGTGAGGGGATGGGGATTAACATTTCTAAAACATGATACATGCTAGGATGTTTAATTCCTGAACCTCTATAGAACGAAGAAATTACGTCTAATTTACTTAATAAAAAATAGTATAAGAATTTATTATCCAAAATTTTAGTATTATTTGATGTTGCAATTCTATTATCCGCTGTAACGAATTTACCTTTATAATATTGAACTATTGGATTACCTCCCCAAGGGATTGCAATAATTTCTCCTTCAGAAATATTGTTTTGTACTAGCTCTTCGGTAGTCCAAATATCAGATTCATTTGTTGTTAATAGTTTTACATTACCTCCATCTACAATTAAAGGTTTTAACTCACTTGCTAAGTAGTAGTGATATTTAATAACTTTAGGTTGTTTTTCTTTTTCTACAGCATTAAATCTTTTATCCCAAGTTGTAATTGACCATAAAGGCTTCCACTCAACCTCAGCCCCATCCAATAATTTTTCTAAAAAAGTGCGGTTGTTTTTCATGGTGTTTTACCCCTCAATTTCCGCCACAATCTTGTCAATTTCTGCACGCAAGCGGTCAATATTGGCTACAGTTTTACGAATTTGAGCATTGAGTTCATCAATATTAATCACTTCGCGGGTGTCTTTTTGTTCTACATAAGAACTTACCGCAAGGTTATAGTTGTTGTTAACGATTTCTTCAAAGGAGACTGATTTGGCCAAATGTGGTACATCCTCTTTATCGGCAAACAGTTTGAGAATTTGCTCAATATGTTCCTCTTCCAAAATATTGTTATTGGTGGCTGATTTAAATAAACCGCTGGCATCGATAAATTGGGTTTGGGTATTGGATTTATGTTTGGAAAGCACCAAAATATTCACCGCAATACTGGTGCCGAAAAAGAGATTGGGCGCTAAGGCAATTACCGTTTCCACATAGTTATTATCCACCAAATATTGACGAATTTTTTGTTCCGCACCGCCGCGATAAAAAATGCCGGGGAAGGACACAATCGCCGCGCGCCCTTTTGCTGAAAGATAACTTAACGCATGCAAAATAAAGGCAAAGTCCGCTTTGGATTTTGGCGCAAGCACACCGGCTGGGGCAAAACGTTCATCGTTAATTAACGTTGGATCGTCTGAGCCAATCCATTTCACGGAGTAAGGCGGGTTAGAAACGATAGCATCGAAGGGTTTATCATCACCAAATTGCGGGTTCATTAAAGTGTTGCCAAGGGCGATATCAAACTTGTCGTAGTTGATGTTATGCAAAAACATATTCATACGAGCAAGGTTGTAAGTGGTGTGATTAATTTCCTGCCCGAAGAATCCTTCTTCAATGATATGTTCATCAAATGGTTTTTTGGCTTGCAATAATAAAGAACCGGAGCCGGCCGCGGGGTCATAAATTTTATTGACCTTGTCTTGTCCATATAAAGCCAGTCGAGCAATCAGCTTGGAAACACATTGTGGCGTAAAGAACTCGCCACCTGATTTACCGGCATTAGCAGCATAGTTGGAAATTAAAAATTCGTAAGCATCACCGAATAAATCAATATGATTATCTTCAAAGTCACCAAAATCTAACTCGGCAACGCCTTTTAATACGGCAGCTAGGCGGCTGTTTTTATCGGCAACGGTATTACCTAAGCGGTTGCTGGTGGTATCAAAATCGGCAAATAAGCCTTTGATATCCTGTTCGGAAGGGTAGCCAGTAGCGGAGTTTTCGATAGCTGTAAAAATGTTTTTTAGGTCTGTATTTAAATTCGGATTAGTGTTGGCTGTTGCCACGACATTTTTAAATAATTGGCTGGGGTAAATAAAATAGCCTTTACTTTTTACCGCTTCTTCCTTAATCGCTGGTGTGATGATGTTGTCAGCTAAACCAGCGTAATTGATACTTTCATCTCCATTTTTCATGTAATTGATAAAATTCTCACTGATAAAGCGATAGAAAAGTGTACCTAAAACATATTGTTTAAAATCCCAACCATCGACAGAACCGCGTACATCATTAGCGATTTGCCAAATACGGCGTTGAAGTTCGGCGCGTTGTTGAATTGCAGCAGCCATAAAATCCTCAGAATATTTTGTGTCATTATTAAGATATAAATGCTCCAAATTATACAAGAAATAAATAATAACTAAATGAATTTCTATGGAAATTCCTCTACAATAAGAACACACTAATGTTTCTAAAAAAAATAAAAAATGAGCCGAAAATCAACCGCACTTAATGCCATTTCGTTACCCTTAAATCAAGTCAATTTAATTGAAGCCTCTGCAGGTACAGGGAAAACCTATACTATTGGTTCTATCTATCTTCGTTTACTTTTACAGGCTGGTGAGAATTGTTTTTCTCGTCCGTTGAATGTGGAAGAGATTTTGGTCGTAACTTTTACTGAAATGGCGACGGAAGATTTAAAACGCAAAATTCGGGAACGTTTAACGGCGGCGATTTTGGTTTTTTCTGAATATTATGAGACAAAAGATAAGGCGATTTTTACTGGGGAACATCAATTTTTAGCGGAATTGTTGCCTTATTTAGAGGATATTCCGACCGCACTTCGTCGCTTAAAGCTGGCCGAACAAAATTTAGATTTAGCCTCCATTTATACCATTCACGGTTTTTGTCGCCGAATGCTGATGCAACATGCCTTTAATTCAGGTGTGCATTTCAATTTAAAACTTCTCAAAGATCAGTCTGATTTACTCAAACAATTTGCAAATGAATTTTGGCGGGAGCATTTTTATGATTTGCCTTTCCATTTGGCTGCATTTATCTCAAAAGAATTAAAGTCGCCAGAAGAGGTATTGAATGATTTAGGCTCAAATATTGGAAATGATTTTTCTGTGCAACTTGATGAACCAGAACTGTTAGAACTGCCATTAAAAGAATTTTTGCAAAAAAATATCGCTAGAAATGCGGAAATTATTGAAAAGATTAAAGACGCTTGGTTAGAAAGTGCGGTTGAAATTCGCGATCTTTTTGACGAAGAAGTCGTCAAAAAAGAGAAATCTTGTTTAAATGGAAAAACACATCCAAGTAAAACAATTTTATCACTTGTAGATGAAGTCACCTCATGGGCAAAAAATAGAGCAGATATCACCTTAAACGAAACATTAGTAAAAAAATTTACACAATCGGCTTTGGATAACGCTGTCAACGCAGCTTTCAAGAAAAAAGGGGTGAGAATAACACATCCAACTTTTGAAGAGATTGAAGCTTTAATTGAGCAACTTCAACCGAGTAATTTATTTAAAAAAATCATTCTTTATCACTATCGTCAAGGTATTCAAAAGAAACTTCTTGAATACAAAGCGAATCATCCTGAAAAATCCTTTGATGATTTATTACGCTTATTGAAAGAAGCATTACATGGTGAGGGCGGAGAACAGTTAGCGGAATTAATTCGTTTTCAATATCCTTTTGCCATGATTGACGAGTTCCAAGATACGGATGCGTTGCAGTATCAAATTTTCTCGAAAATTTATCACAATAAAAACGTGTCTGGTAATGTTGGATTTATGATGATCGGGGACCCAAAACAGGCGATTTATCGCTTCCGTGGTGCCGATATTTTCACTTATTTAAAAGCAGCAGACGAAGCGAACGAGCGTTTTAACTTAGGCACAAATTACCGTTCCTCTCAACCTTTAGTGGACGGGGTAAATCGATTATTTGATTTTGAAAATGCGCCTTTTATTTATGAAAAAATAGAATTCCTAAACGTGGGCGCTGCCAAGAAGAATCTTGTTTTTCAGTTGAATAATCAACCTGAACCCGCCTTCCGTTTTTACATTAATGATAAAGACAAATCTACCCAGCAAGATTATGCAAAAGCTTGCGCGACATCGATTCAGCAATGGTTAAAAAGTGCGGCTGAAAATCCGGTTGTTTTTCCAAATGAAAGCAAAGCGGAAAATCAAACATTGCGAGCAGAAAATATTGCTGTTTTGGTGCGTGGTTATACCGAAGCCGATCTAGTGAAAAAAGAATTGCAAGCACTTGGTATTGCTTCCGTGTACCTTTCGGATAGAGGAAATGTCTTTGAGAGTAACACAGCAAAAGAACTGGCCTTGATTTTGCAGGCGTGTTTGAGTGTGACGGAACGCCCAATTTTAAATGCAATTGCGACCGCACTTTTCGGCTTAAATGCAGCTGAAATTCACCAAATTCACCAGGATGAAATCCAGTGGCAACGTTGGGCTGAAAAATTCGCAGAGTATCAACAAATTTGGCAACGTCAAGGCGTCTTGCCGATGTTGCACCATTTACTTTTAGCAGAAAATATCACAGAAAAACTCTTATCTCGGCCTGATGGCGAACGAAAACTGACAGATTTATTACATTTAGCTGAAATTTTACAGCAAGCAGCCGCATTAAATGAAAGTGAGGCAGCATTATTGCGCTGGTTTGAAAAGCAAATTCAAGATAATGGTCGTCAAGAAGCACAAATTCGTTTAGAAAGCGAACGTCAGTTAGTGAAGATTGTGACTATCCATAAATCCAAAGGCTTGGAATATGATTTGGTTTGGTTGCCATTTTTAGGAAATGCGGCGAAAGACCCAACTAAAAAGAAACTATTTAATTTATATTACGACAGTGATGAAGAGAAAACCTTGTGGGATATGCAAGATCAACACTTGGATGAATTAACAGAAGAAGTTTTTGCGGAAGAATTGCGTTTGCTTTATGTAGCATTGACTCGAGCAAAATACCAAATGGCCTTTGTGTTACCGAAAGCCTTTGATAAAAAATGGAATGCTTTATTGTATGTTTTAACGCAAGGTGAAATTGGTCGAAAACTCGATTTGCCAAATAATTGGGATACCCAACCGTTATTGGAAAAATTTAAGCAGCTTTTACCCAATGATGTAGCGATTGAATTAACCGATGTGTTACAAGCCAGTGCCAGTGAACCACTTACCTTAAATATTTCTCAAGAAAATTTAAGTGCGGAAATTTTCCAAGGTGAAATTGAACAAGATTGGCGAGTGACGAGCTTTAGTGGCATAGAACAAACCCATCAACATAAAGCTTATTTGAATGAAAGTGCGGTAAAAAAATCGCTCATTTTTGATGATGCGAAAGATTATGATGCATCGATTTCAATAGAAAATATCCCTGAAAATCTGACCGCACTTGATCATAATAACGATGAAATGGTTTTGGATTTCCCACGTGGAACACAAATCGGTACGTTATTGCATCGTTATTTTGAAAAAGTGCCTTTTGCTCAACTGGCAGAGAAAGAAAATATTGAAAAATTATGTCAGGATTTGAATCTTGCAGAAGAGCAATTTGCAGCAGTTCAACAGTGGTTTGCACAAATACTCAGCACGCCAATTTTGCCAAACGATGATTTTACTCTTGCTCAAATTAACGAAAAACAATGTTTAAAAGAGTTGGCGTTTTATCTCAATATTTCAAGCTATTTTGATGTCGCAGGTTTTAATCGAGCGTTAGCAACCTTACATCATTTGCCATCAGAGCCGTTACAGTTTGATGATATTCAAGGCATGGTGCGAGGCACAATGGACTTAGTTTTCAGTTATCAAGATAAATATTATTTGCTTGATTACAAATCGAATTTTTTGGGTGAGGCATTAAAGGATTACGATCAAGCTGCATTGAAAAAAGCCATGTTAGAGCATCACTATGATTGGCAATACTTGTTGTATGTGGTGGCATTACACCGTTATTTAAAAACACGTTTACCTCACTACGATTACAACCGAGATTTTGGTGGTGTGGTCTATGCATTTTTACGTGGAATGAATGGTTCGTCACAATCGGGCATCTTTTTTGATAAACCAGATTGGCAATTAATCCAACAATTAGAGGAATTATTTTAATGTTAAGCCTATTAAAATCCTTGCAAGAACAAGGTGTGATTACTCAAGGCGATTATTATTTTGGTCAATTAATTGCTGATAAACAAAAAGATAAAGGCTATGCCGAACCCGTACAAAATTTAGCGATTTTATTAGCCGCACTTTGCAACTGGAGCTATACACAAGGCAATACTTGTTGTGTGTTAGATCGTTTCTTAGAACGTAATTTATTCGGCTTGGCTTATCGTCATACTGAAACGGATTTTTTGTCGCTGATCAATGAAAAGATTGGTTCACTTCCTGTATCAAAATGGCAATCAGCCTTAGCGGGGCATATTGCTTTTACACAAGATCCTGTAAATCAGATTGCGCCTCTCGTATTTCAATTTGGGGCGATTTATTTCTATCGGGCTTGGCAAGATGAATTCCGTGTTGCGCAATATATTAAAAACGCACTGAAAAATGACCGCACTGTATCGGTAGAACCGCAACAAATTCGAACCTTATTAGATCGTTATTTCCCTCAACAACAAGCGCAAGTTGATTGGCAAAAAGTAGCTGTCACAACGGCGGTAAAAAGTCCATTTTCTGTGATTACAGGTGGACCGGGAACAGGGAAAACCACGACAGTCACTCGCTTGTTATGCGTATTACAGGAATTATTTGGCGGCAAGCTTCATATTAAATTGGTTGCGCCAACAGGAAAAGCCGCGGCTCGTTTAACGGAATCCATCGAAAACGCTTTGACACAAATGCCAATTTCAGATGAGTTACGTGCATCCATTCCTAAAACTGCAGAAACGTTGCATCGTTTACTAGGCGTTCGACCTTTTACCGATAGCGTGAAATATCATGCACATAATCCACTGCAAATTGATGTGTTAGTGGTGGATGAAACCTCGATGATTGATTTGCCTATGATGGCAAAACTGGTGCAAGCGTTGAAACCCGAAACACGTTTGATTTTATTGGGTGACCAAGCTCAATTGGCTTCAGTGGAAGCGGGAGCGGTATTAGGGGAAATCGCACAGTTTTTAACGCAAGATTATAGCCCTGCTCAAGCAGATTATATCCATGCAACAACAGGCTATACCGTTCCAACTTCGGATGAACATAGTCCGCTGCGTGATGCCATTTGCCATTTAACCTTTAGTCGTCGTTTCCGAGATGATTCGGGCATTAAACAACTTGCTGAGCAAATTCAACAAGGAAAAGGCGAGGGCAGTGTGGCAACCTTTGCGGAATATCCACAAGAGTTGCATTTCCATCATTTTGATGAAGAGCAAGAGGTTAAAGAATCTGTTCGCCAAGTGGTGAAAAGTGCGGTTGAAAATTACCGTGTTTATTTAACCCAACTTCAAACTCATTTTGCTCAGAAGAAAGATCTCAATGCAAAATTTATAGATGAAAAGGGCAATGAGAAAACTTATGCAGAAGCGATTTTAGACAGTTTTAATTCGGTGAGATTTTTGACCGCACTTCGAGCTTCGGCATTAGGTGTGGAAGAATTAAATCGTGAAATCGCTTTAGCATTACGAGCGGAGAAATTACTTTGGTTTCGTCAAGAAGACGATTGGTATATCGGTAAACCAATTATGATTACGGAAAACGATCATAATGTGAAACTGTATAACGGTGATATTGGCTTATGTTTAGCTAAAGGCAAAGTATGGTTTGGCAATCGAGAAGTTTCTACCAGTCGTATTCCCGCTCACGAGCCTGCGTTTATGATGACGATTCATAAATCCCAAGGTTCGGAGTTTGAACATACCGTCATGGTGTTACCAACAGAACCTAATCCAGTGCTTTCACGAGAGCTGGTATTTACCGGTGTTACCCGTGCGAAAAATCAACTTTCCGTATTTGCTAATGAAAAAATCTGGCAAAGTGCGGTCAGAAATACCGTGAAACGACAAAGTGGTTTAGGTAAGCTATTACAGGAAAAAGAGGAGTAAAAAATGAACTTATATGTTTACGATCATTGCCCGTTTTGTGTGCGAGCTCGCATGATTTTCGGTTTGAAAAATCTGCCGGTAGAACTTGTAGTGCTGGCAAATGATGATGAAGCAACGCCAATCGGTTTAGTGGGGAAAAAGGTTGTACCAATTTTAGTTAAAGAAGATGGCACAGCTATGCCAGAAAGTTTGGATATCGTGCATTATGTCGATGAACATTTTGGTGAAAAAATCTTATCTGAACAAGTTCGTCCTGAAATTGAAGCATGGTTAAAAGAAGTCGGCAGTTATTATGGTCATCTTACGACTGCACGCTTCACGCAAATTGGCTTAGCAGAATTTGAAACCCAGAGTGCGATTGATTATTTTACTAAAAAGAAAACGGAATTTATCGGTGATTTTGCTGAAAATATTGCGAAGACCGAAACCTATCTTGCTCGCTTAAAAGGGGATTTAGAGAAATTAGCTGCCTTGATTCAATCTGGCAATGCGCTAAGCGGTAAACTTTCTCTTGAAGATATTATCGTTTTCCCTGTATTACGAAATCTGACTTGTGTGAAAGGCATCGAATTCCCACCAGCGGTTTTAGCTTATATCACGAATATGGCTAAGTTAAGTAATGTGCCGTTGTATTTTGATAAAGCCATTTAATCTCAGTTGAACCATAGGCTTTGGAAATACTGAAGTTTTGACTTGGATCATAGGTGCGGTCATTTTTTCAGTATTTTTTATTCATCGATCTATAATCTCTAAGGTTTACTTTATAAGAGCGCAGAGATATGGATCAGGAATACCAACGAGCGGTTACCCGCATTTGTGTGGAAACCGCTTTGTTATTGTTACAGCATGGAGCAGAAACTGCTGTCGTCGTACAAATGGCTCAGCGATTAGGTGTAGCTTTAGGCATTGAAAGCGTGGAGTGTGCTTTAACGGCAAATGCCGTCTTATTGACCACACTTTCTAAACAACATTGCATTACCACAGTGCGTAAGAATGTCGATAAAGGCATTAATATGCAAATCGTTACAGATGTTCAGCACATTGTGGTTGCCGTAGAGCATCATTTGTATGATTTGTCTATGGCACAAAAGAAATTGGATAAGTTAAAACCACTAAAATATAACCGTTATTTGGTGGTGTTTATGATTGGTTTATCTTGTGCCTCTTTTGCTCACCTTTCTGGCGGAGATATGACAATTTGTGCGATCACCTTTATTGCCTCTGCCATTGCCATGTTTGTTCGACAAGAAATTTCTAAACGTCATTACAATCCACTCATCGTTTTTGCCATTACCGCTTTTGTTGCCTCACTGATTTCCGGTGTCAGTTTGAAATATAGTTTAGGAAATGATCCTCATATCGCATTAGCTTCTAGCGTTTTATTACTCGTTCCAGGATTCCCATTAATTAATTCACTTGCGGATATTTTAAAAGGGTATGTCAATATGGGAATAGGACGATGGACCATCGCTACGGTTCTCACTTTTGGTGCTTGTTTAGGTATTGTCTTTGCGTTAAATCTTTTAAATATTGTTTCTTGGGTGGGGTAATAAGATGTTTTTACTGAATTTACTCGATGATATGCTTTTTGCTGCCATCCCCGCAGTAGGATTTGCTTTAGTATTTAATGTTCCGCCTAAAGCCTTAAAGTATTGTGCGATTTTAGGTGCACTTGGACATGTCACACGAACTTTATTACTACACTTTGGTGTCCCAATTGTTTTTGCCACTTTTTTCGCCACTTGTGTGATTGGTTTTATTGGGGTGCATTTATCTCATCGTTATTTAGCCCATCCGAAAGTCTTTACTGTTGCGGCAATTATTCCAATGATTCCAGGTGTTCATGCTTATAAAGCGATGATTGCTATCGTACAAATTCACCATTATGGCTTTTCCGATAAATTATTTGAGCAAATGATCAGCTCTTTTATCAATACCAGCTTTATTTTGGGCGCTCTTGTTTTGGGCTTAGCCTTACCAGGACTATTGTTCTATCGACAAAAACCGGTCGTATAGAAAATAAAAAAGCCGACATCAGTCGGCTTTCGTATTGAATCAATAGTTAATTAAGCATGGCAAGTTTGGCAAGCAGCTTGGAACATCCAAACAAGTTTTTCTTGTTCTTTGATGTAGTCGCTCATTTGAGAAGCGGTACCTTCATCATCAGACTCACCCGCTAATTCAAGGATTTCACGTTGTTGTTCAAGTAATACTTTTAATCCTTCTAATGTGCCTTCTAAGCAAGATTGCGCATCACTTACCCCTAACTCTTCTTTAATACGTGAGTGTTGGAAGTATTGTGAATAACCGTTATGCGGTGTGTAACCTAAAGTTAAGATACGTTCTGCCACTTCATCGACTTTTTCCACTAAATCAGTGTAGATTTCTTCAAATTTGGCGTGTAATTCAAAGAAGTTTACCCCTTTAATGTTCCAGTGGTAACCGCGCACGTTGGTATAGAATACTTGATAGGTTGCTAATAATTCATTTAATTTTGCTGCTAATTTTTCAGATGCTTTTTTATCTAAACCGATTGATGTTTTTGGCATAGTATTTTCCTCTTTGTTGTTGATTAAAATATTGTTCCCTTGCTTGGGAATTGCGGTCATTATAGCATAGTTTTTTCTGATAGCTATTTCATATTATCTAGTGATTCAATAGTTAAAATCTATCTATAATAAATTATACATAGCTAAAAACTTTTGTGCTGAATTGCGAAAAAAACTCTGTGAAGTAGATCACACATTCAATATTTCCTCTTTGACAGAATGAAGCGAAGATGATTATGATTGATGCAAATCATTTTATTCTAAGATTTGATTGCTTTACTTCATTTTCGAATGAAATGTTTGGCTAGGTTTAAAAACCAAAAATATGATTTTATTACTCATCAGGAGTTTAGTATGACAAAGCATTTTTCCTTTGAAACTAATGAATCTCGTCGTCATTTTATGAAACTTATGGCTGGCGTGGGGGCAGGTCTTGCATTTAGTGGTACGTTAGGCACATTTTCACCAAAAGCCTTTGCAGCTGACATTAAAGGTAAAACCATTGAAGCAGGGATTGCTTATCCGCTTTCTACTGGTTTTGACCCAATGACATCAAGTGGTGCTTCACCTTATGCAGCAAACTTGCACATTTTTGAAGGTTTGGTGGATTTGCATCCTGCAACTCGTGAACCTTATCTTGCTTTAGCAGGAAAAGAGCCAGAACAAGTTGATGAAACAACATGGCGCATTACTTTACGTGAAGGCGCAACCTTCCATGATGGCGCACCAGTCACTACTGAAGATGTTGTGTATTCTTTCAATCGTATTATAGATCCAGCCAATAAATCTTTATTCGTGATGTTTATTGATTTCATTGAAAGTGTGAAAGCTTTAGACGATAAAGTGGTGGAATTTAAGTTGAAATATCCATTTGCTTTATTTGCTAACCGTTTAACTTGCGTGAAAATTGTACCGAAACACGTAATCGACAAAGTAGGGCAATCTGCATTTGATGCGCACCCAGTTGGTTCTGGTCCATTCAAATTTGTTTCAGCAGTGAAAGATGACAAAATCGTCTTTGAAGCGTATGAACCTTACAATGGTAAATATCCAGCGCAAGTTGAAAAAATGTCTTGGTTATTACTTTCTGATGCCGCAGCTCGTGTGACTGCACAAGAGTCTAAACGTACTCAAGCAATGGAAAGCGTGCCTTATTTAGACATTAGTCGCTTGAAAAACAAAAAACAACAAGTGCAATCTGTTCAATCTTTCGGCTTGTTATTCTTAATGTTTAACTGTGAGAAAGCTCCGTTTAACAATCCAAAAGTACGCCAAGCGTTACACTATGGTTTAAACACTGACAAACTTGTTGATATTGTATTTGATGGTAATGCAGAAGCTGCAACATCATACTTACAAACGACTCACCCAGATTATATTAAGGCATCAACTCAATATCCTTATGATCCGGAAAAAGCAGCGGCATTATTAAAAGAAGCAGGTGTAACTGAGCTTAAATTTGAATTGCTCGCAACCGACCATGACTGGGTGAAAGAATCTGCACCGTTAATTTTAGAGTCTTGGAACAAGATTCCAGGTGTGAAAGTAACTTTACAACACTTACAATCTGGTGCGTTATACAGCAACAACGTGGATCCAGGTGTGTATGAAGTGGCAATCGCACCGGGTGACCCATCAGTGTTCGGTGACGACTTAGACTTGCTTTTAAGTTGGTGGTATCGTGGTGATGTATGGCCGAAACGTCGTTTCCGCTGGAGTAACACCCCTGAATTTGCGAAAGTGACTGAATTACTCAATGCAGCAGTAAGAGCAAAAGATCACGCTGAAGCGAAAAAATCATGGGAAGAAGCGATTAACATTATTGCGGCTGAAGTACCACTTTATCCGATTGTTCATCGTAAACTTCCTTCTGCATGGGATGATAGCAGCCTTGAAGGCTATCAACCATTGGCAACAACCGGTTTATCTTTCCTCGGTGTGGGCCGCAAATAAAAGCACTTTTTAATTTAATGTTTTGGCTGTTGAGAAATCAACAGCCTTTTTTCTTTCTTTTTCACACCAAAGTGCGGTCATTTTTCTTTCTATTTTTCAATCATTTTTTCTCTCAATTTCATTTCAAAAAAATCTTTGTGAAGCCGATCACAGATTTGAATTTTGCTCTATGTAGTTGGATTGACAGGGTTTGGGCTGAACACTATGATTACTGTAATTCATTTTGTTTTTGAATTTGATTGTTTTGCTTCATTTTTGAAGCTAACGAATTTCTCAGGCTAGAATAGGAGAAGTCAGATGGAAATGATACTTCGGTTATTGTTACGCCGATTGATGGCCTTGCCAGTCATGATTCTAGGTGTAACAGCACTCGTTTTTGTGGTGCTTCAATTCACACCAGGTGATCCTGCTACGGTGGCATTGGGTGAAAGTGCTAGTGAAGCGGCAAAACAACTTTACCGCGAATCACATGGCTTAAATGATCCACTCTTTGTTCAATATTTTCGTTTCTTAGGTAATTTACTTGTATTAGATTTTGGGGTGACAATGCCTCCAGAATTACCGATCAGTAGCATGTTAGCGAAATCTTTCCCAATCACTTTACAACTTACCTTAATTGGTGTGGTGTTTGCGGCAGTGGTGTCTTTCTCATTAGGTGTACTTGCCGCGCTTTATCGTGATAGCTGGGTTGACCAAGTGATTCGTTTAATCTCTGTTGCAGCGGTTGCGACCCCCTCATTCTGGTTAGGTATCTTACTTATTCAATGGTTCTCTTTGGAATTAGATTGGTTGCCTTCTGGTGGTTTTGTGCCATTCAGCGAAAGCCCGATGGGGTATATCAATTCCATGATTTTGCCATCTCTTGCGCTTGCCGTGCCGGTATGTGCGTCATTAATTCGTGTGGTGCGTACAACCATGGTAGAAGAAATGGATAAAGATTATGTGAGAACGGCGATTGGTAACGGTGTGCCTTATGCAACCGTTATTCGTCACAACGTATTACGCAATGCCTTAATTACACCTGTGACTGTATTAGGCTTACGTGTAGGTTACTTACTTGGTGGTGCGGTAGTTATCGAACAAATCTTTGACTTACCAGGCATGGGTAAATTGATTTTTAACGGTATCGTCAATCACGACTTACACTTAGTGCAAGGTGTGGTTTTGACTATCGCCTTTACCTTCGTTTTAGTGAATATTATCGTTGATATTCTCTATGTGTTGATTAACCCTAAAATTCGGAGTCTATAATGTTTCGTCAAGGTTTAGCAGATCGATTAGCTGCAAGCGGTGCGAGATTCCGAGCACTTTCCACCGCATCAAAAATTTCATTATTATTCTTAGTTTTCGTTGCTTTAGTGGCGGTATTTGCCCCTTGGGTAGCAACACATGATCCATTAGAAGTGATCGCACGTATGCGTGCTCCAAGTGCAGAATATTGGTTTGGGACCGATCGACTTGGTCGTGATATTTTCTCTCGTATTGTTTACGGTGCCCAAACCTCCTTATTTATCGGTTTAGGTGCGGTAGCTTGTGCCATTATTTTCGGTAGTATTTTAGGTGCAACTGCAGCCACATCCGAGAAATGGGGCAATGAAATTATCATGCGCTTGATGGATATTTTAATGGCCTTCCCAGGTATCGCATTGGCGGCAGTGTTACTAGCAACCTTTGGTAACTCTGTACCGGTTATTATTATCACCATTGCAGTAGTTTATACCCCACAACTTGCTCGTGTGGTTCGTGCGAACGTGGTATCACAATGGGATGAAGACTATGTACGTGCTGAACGCGTGATTGGTGGTAGCCGTACTTATATTCTTCTCAAACACGTTGTACGCAATACTGCTGCACCGGTTTTAGTCTTCGCAACTGTAATGGTGGCAGATGCCATTGTATTCGAAGCTTCGCTTTCTTTCTTAGGCGCAGGTGTACAACCACCGCATCCTTCATGGGGTAACATTCTTTCTGAAGGTCGTAACATCGTATTAAACGGTGCATGGTGGGCAACAACCTTTGCGGGTGTCATGATTCTTTTAACTGTATTAGCCTTAAATATCTTGGCGGAAGGGCTTACTGATGCATTGGTTAACCCTCGTTTGAAAGGCGGTAAAAAACCAGAAGGCAAATCAGATGAACGTCTTTCTACTGACGTACAAGAAGCACTTGCTGAAGGTCTTGCATTCAGAAGATTTGATGAAGGGATGGTCAGTAAAATGGCTGAAAGAGTCTATTGCTTATACAGAGGTAAGGATCAGGAAAGCATTCTCATGCAGAAGAACGCCTGCCACGATTTTGCAGAGAAAAAAGGCTGGAACATTGTTGGCGAGGAGCAGGAGATCGGCGTGTCCGGCTATAAAGTCAGCACTGATGACCTTGTTAAGTTAAAGCGCATTAGAAAGGCTGCTGAGCAGGGTGAGTTTGATATCCTGCTGGTCTTTATGTATGACCGGCTGGGACGCAATCTCAACGAAACCCCATTCATCGCAGAGTGGTTTACCAAGAAGGGCATCCATGTTTGGAGCGTCTATGAGGGAGAGATCATAGACGGCGTTGATGCAGAACGCATGCTTGACTACATTCGCTTTTGGCAGACTGATGAGGCCCAAAAACTTTGAGCAAAGTACAGGATAACCCAACACACCAGCCCATTTACTGCAGATTTGTTTATAAAAAGATTATCAATTCCCCTGGCTATTCTGGCCGTAGTGTGAGATAATGGGTATGGCAAAAGCCGGGAACCTTGATAATCGAATAGAATGAATTGGGTGT
>ERZ827496.2632-NODE-2632-length-17401-cov-3.422115_pt1 | contig 17401 bp, 25 predicted proteins | sample MGYA00519769_ERZ827496 | MGnify/ENA primary metagenome ERZ827496 (study PRJEB31778, sample SAMEA3449327) | human gut metagenome | biome: human gut; feature: human-associated habitat; material: faeces | place: United Kingdom | collected 2010/2012 ...
TACGCTCGGAAGCGAACAGAGACTTGTCAGTCACCATCGGAAGGTCATTACAAGAAAGCCATAAGGTGAACTGCGGCTTGAAGGTAATAGCCGACTGGTACAGCGCACGAGCGGAGATTTCCTCGCCGCCTGTAAGCTGTTTGATTTTCTCCTCGTCCAGCTTGCCGTATTCGTTGCTCTCGGACATTGTGACGAACCTCTTGCCCTTCAACCCGGCAAGGGTAGGACTGGCGGCTTCTGCGTCCTTCTGACGGTCTCCACGGCAAATCATACCGACCGGGGCAACCTTGGCATAGTCACCGAGCATAGTCTCGATGGTGTTGAGCAGAGTAGACTTACCGTTACGAGTGGTCTTACCATGAAGAATGAACATACACTCCTCATTGCTCATACCCAGCATGGAGTAGCCCAAAGCCCTTTGAAGGAAGTCTGCCTTGTCCTCGTCATTCTGTGTGACCTCTTTAATGAACTTCTCCCAGCGTTTACACTTAACCGTCTTGGAGATAGTGTGGCTAAATGCTGTCTGCATGGTGAGAAAATCGTTCCAGCTATGTTCCCGGAAGGAGAAGTCTCGAAGGTCGTATGTACCGTTCAAGCAGTTAATCAGATAGGGGTCTGCGTCAAACTGCACAGCAGAAATACGAAGCTCACCTGTTGCGTCCTTGAGGATTCTGTCTCGCATACGCCTGTCACCCATCTTATTGACGAACCCGGTGTAGGACTTTCGGGTATCATCGTCCTCGATTTCTCCGCAGTAGAGAATCATCAGACGGACGAAATCTTTAATCTTCTCGGACACAAGAATTGCTCCCTCGTCCTTACGCCATGCTCCCTCGTGATAGGTGTACCAGCTCTTGTGTTCCGGGCAATAGCGAGCTTCGTGAGAGTAGAGCAAACCAAACAGGTTTGCCATACCCATTTCAGACCACTCAAACCCGGAGCTGGTCTCGTCTGCTTTCTCGGGGTGATACTGCTTAATCAGATACATCTTCGAGGATAAGTCCTCGTCCATAATGACACGACCGTTGCGTGTCTCGAAAAGCTCTTGCATTATCTATCACCTCGCCATTACCTTATTGAGAAGGTCTTCGTAAAGGTGCTTGTAAAGATTCCTCTCGACCATTACAGAGTTGTCAACAGGCTCACCATCGACCACAGGAGCGGCGATACCGAGTGAGCAGAGGATTCCAGCATTGACACCCTCCATTTCCTTATCGGTACAGGTACGGACGAAATCGCCCAGCCTGTCCTTATTGACCGTGTAGATGGTCTCACACAGAGCGGTTGAAGGAATCTTGCACAGCACCTCTGCATGAGTAGGCATGAGACGCTTTTCCTTGGTGGTGAGATAGACCACCTCGACAACATCTGCGTGTTCATTCAATTTATCAGAGGAGACAACGATTGCTGGTCTTCCCTCTGTATTACTCGGGTCTGTGGCGTAGCACTTGGAGTTGGAAATGTAGAAAATATCTCCTCGCTTCGCCGGGACGCTCTTATTCATGTAATATGCCATTATTTCTTACCTCCCATAACTGCGATTGCACATTTCTGTTTGTCCTCCAACCACCACGAACACTGCTCGGTTACGCAGAAAACAGGCTGTGTGCCAATTTTCACGGTGTTATTCTCGTCTACGACAGTGTTAGTCGTGAGGAGAGGACAGATTTTGTTCTGTTCCATTTTCTGATAACCTCCTATATTTTCCGCAGTAACACTTTGAGGATTTGCACCTCAAAGCGTAGCGGCATTGATTATGTAGAGGGCAAGCGTGGCAGACACATCTTTTCTTACAGTTTTCACATCTTGTCTGCACGACATTTACCTCCGTTCTTTATTGAACTCGCCCCACAAGGGGGCGAGATTTTAGGATAAGAGAAAGACCGGGCGAACGCCAAGAGAACGGGAAGCGCCGCTGTAGGACGCATTACCGTCGTTGTAGACACTGGCGAAATGGGAAGCGGAATCCTCAACCTTATTCTGCAACCAGTACCATTCCCATGTACCTGTCTCCGAGCCTTGGAAAGCGATACGCTCACGGCGGTTCTCCATGCCGTAGAAGCGTCTAACAGATACAGGCTCGTCCTTACCGTAAGGGTTCTCTCCGAAGATTTCACGCTCGGTAGGAATACGGAGCATATCAAAGCAGTTCGTCTGACCTACTCGCATACCAACCATGCGACCCTTGATTTCCTCCGGGAAGCTCTCGAAGATTTCTCCGTTCAGCTTCTTGCGAAGGTCGGAATGTTCGTAGTCAACCTTTTCGGCTCTGCCGGGATTCTCGAACATTTTCTGCTCGTCCTTGAGACAGTCAACAGTGATGAACAACATACCGTTCGGGGTCTCACGAATGGCTTTCGCCTTAACCTTTTCCCCTGTGGTGAGTGTGAAGGAGATAATGTCTCCCAGTTCAAACAGTTCAGTGTCAATAGTCATGTTTCTCATAACTTCCATGATAAAATCCTCCTTAATCTTTATTGGATAAGTTTTTGCCTTGCTGTGATTATAAGATAACACATACAAGATTGAATGTCAATACCTAAAAGATAAATTTTTATCTTTTCCGTGTAAGTTATCGTCTTCTATGTTTAAGTGCTTTTCGCACTCCCTCGGAGCGTTGCTAGTATAGCTCACTGAATCGCCTATGTTCCTCACGAATGACTTTCTTTTCTTCCTCCCACAGTGCTTTTTCGTATAGGTACTCGGGACATACACCGTGACAGCCGGGGTGTCGCTTCGGAGCAACGCAGTCCTTACAGCATTTAATCTTCATCGCTTGTACCTCGTGACGCTGTTGCAGATAGTTCGCAGTTCGTTCCTATCAAGAGGTGGGTCACAGGCAACCGTATTGGCGTACAACAGCTCCTCGTAAATCTGTGACTTGGAATAGCCTTGATTGTGAAGCATACCAGCGAGGGAGGTGAGACAGATATTGCGGCTTCCGTCCGGGATTCTCGGATAGACTGGACGGAGCTTCACACGCCCATTTACGACAGGTTCTTCCCATACAGGGGCGTATATCTTGTCTCGCCCAACAACCACCTTATCGGAGGTCTCTCGAGCTTCCGGGAAGTATTTCTCCACAACATAATCAATCGCTTCTTGGTTCTCGATGATTTCTCGGTAGAGAATGGTGTTCCCAGTCATAATGAAGTAGCGAGCCGCCTTGTAAATCTCCACACCAGCAAGATTGTTCTTGCCTTTGAAGGGGAGAGTTCCACGGAGTAGGATATGGAATCCACGCCCACTCCGGGATTTCTCCGTATAGCTGTGGCACTTACCGACAATATCAGCCCCGAGGATACTCATAAGACCGTCTTCATCGTACCCTTCGTCAATATCAATCCCGACATACCCATTGTCCGCAAATACGAAACCGCAGTAGTCGTAATAGTGCTGGTTGTACGATTCGAGAGCAGTCTCGAAATCAGACCATGTTTCCGGGTTGGTTGAGGAAGCGGCTTCGTTCTCCCATGCTTTCATAGGGACTTTGCTTCCATCATTCGCACACACCCACTGGTCGAGTTTCTTTAATTCCTCGGGAATATTGTCATAGTAAACCACGCCGCTTTGCCACCTTTCTTTCCAGCTCATTTACGAGCTTCCAAATACTGTCCTGTGAGATACCTTTGGACTTCGCCAACTGATAGATATTGTCCGGGACGGTATCGCCCTCACGATAGATATACAGGAGCATTGCTCGGTCATTATCGGAGAACGACTTGAGTGCGCTGTCACACGCCGCCCAGTTATGCTTGTCTGCTTCCGAGTGGAACTTCGGTCTGTCGTGTCGAGCATAGAATCGCAGACAATGATTCACATACTCGGAGTAGAAAGTTCGGCTCATTTACTTGCCCTCCTTCATTTCCCCATACATGGAACTCAACTGGGCTTTCTTCGCTGTCTTTTTGACCTCGACACCCTCGAAATACCACTGGTTATCAATACAGATAGGGTAGTCTGGGTTGTCAGATTCCACCAGCTTACCAGTGTCAATGATATGCTGTGCCGCAGACACGGAGAGGTTGTTCTTTACGAAATCCTTCCCGGTGCGGAGCAGAGCGTTCACTCTGCCGTTGACGTTCTTCAACTTATACATTGTGTATAACCTCCTTAAATTCATTATTCAGAGCTTCTACATCGACATTGCAAAGCTCCTTGAGTTTGTAGCGTTCCGGGTAGGTATCGTCCATTTCGTAGACCTCCCTCATGTGAATGTGTTCCTTCAACATATCCCGGTAGAATCTCTCGAGACGCTTCTTACCGAACCCGAGGTAAACATGAAGCGTCCACAGCACCATTGCGTCAATGTCGAGAGAATAGGCTTCGTCATGCTCAAGAATCTGTCGGTCGATTTCGTGGATTGCCGCCGCTGTCGCTCTTTCCTTGGCTGACTTCTCCGCATGAGAGACCATGTGGTCGAAATCACTGACTTTCAGATTCAGAGTGGGTTCTTTCTGTACCTTTATTCCGGCTTTCTTCTGCCTACGCCGTTCAGCTCTGTTCATTACCCACACCTTCCTTCAAGAGCGAACCATAAGGGAGGGTGAGAATCCAATCGCAGAACATACGCCACTCGTCCAGCTTGTGACCTCTGCGATATTCCAGCATATTCAGAAGGTTTTCGTAGGTCATAGTGACCGTTCGCTTCTGATTAAAAGAGGAGGGCAAAAGCTGAATCATGTTCCACCAAAACTGCTTACGCTCAACATCGGTGAAATCCCCCTCACTCACGAGCCTGTTGTAATCGTTGTACCAGCCACGATTGTTGTTAAGCTCGTTAATCACAACACCGAGAATCGCCTTGCTCGGCTCGTCCAAATGCTCACAGGAGAAGTCCTCGAAGGTGAACTCCTTTGCCTGTATCTTGTGCATGGTGGAACAGCTATTAGCTGTTGTGCCGACCTTGTATGTATCGAACTCCTTCCACCAGTAGAGAGGAGCGGTAATATCCACCGATACGAAAATCTGACGGAGGAACTTACGGTGAGGTGCGCCGCCACGAATGAGCCGGGTCATAAGGTCTTTATCATTGTCACCGATTGCATAGCACTCATACGGAGTACAGTCATGCTCCTTCGGGTGACAGATACCTTCTCGGTCGATGATTCCACACTTGCCGCAGTCAACCGCCGGGTAGCTGTCGGAGCGTTCCCAGCTATTAAGGGGATTTCTCATTCCTCGGATAGCGTGTTCCCAGCCCCATACCTCGGGTTTCTCAAATTTAATCATCGCTCACTCCTCCTTAATAGCGGTTCTTGGCTCGAGACAGGCTTGCCATCTGACGCTTCATCATGTCCTCGTAAAACTCGTTGCTCGGGTTATCCACCTTGTAGCAAGGGCGGTCTCCGAAGAACACACAGTAGGTATCTGTGGTCTTCTCATGTACGATGGTGGTGTATTCCTCGGTCATAGCCGACCCAGCCATAACAGGCTCACCAGCTTCGGTCACATCGAACCCGGTACAGGTGCTACCCCAAATCTGTGAGAAACACTCAACACTGAAATCGAGGTAGACTTTCTTGCGACTATCATTCTCCTTAATCTCGGCAATCTTCTGAACGAAGTCCGGGTCATGGGCGAGAGCCTGTTGTGCCTTATAGAGCAGAAGCTCCAAATTCGGGATTCTTGCCACCATACCTCACACCCCCTCTACATGAGAAGCGAGCATATCGGCTTGATGTGTCCACAGAACATTTGTATATTTATGCACTGCTCGTGTATAATCGTTCCATTCGGACTTATCGCAGAAAGCTCCCATGTGATAGCGAATACACATGATTTCCTCCTCGGTGAGCTTGAAATACTGTGCCAGCACCATAACCGACTTATCACCGTGACCCTTGAGCAGAGTGTCCGTAGCGTATTCCCACTTGGAATCGTCTCTGATTTCCTCGCCGCCGAGAGTTTCAGCAATGACTGGGTGATGGTAGTTGTCCATCTTACAGAGGTCGTGGAACATACCAACCAGCAGAGGTGAGCGAGGGTTCTGCCAGTCAAGGCGGCAATCTTCGGTGAGCTTCTTGAGGTAGCGAGCTACCATGTAGCTGTGGTCGAACAAACCACCCTCATAATTACCGTGATACTTGGTGCTTGCCGGAGCGGTGAAGAATCCCTTCTCCAACAGGTCTTTCTTGACCTCCGGGGGAACAATGTCACCCATGAGGTTATTGAACTTCTCAATACGTTCTGCCAGTGTCATACGTCACCCTCCTGTCTGTGAAGACTGCGCTCTTTCTCGAACCCATTCGGGTAACGGTTGTGGAGCTTGTCTACGTTCATCTGCAACACCGTCTCGAGGTCGTAGCCGATAGCGTGGGCGGTAACTGCGAGATACCACGCCACATCGCCCAGCTCTTTTGCGAGGTGAGCTTTGTCCAGCTCGTGACCTTGGAAGCGGTACTTCTTAACCATGTCCACACACTCGCCGGATTCACCACAGAGACCCATAACGCCGTTGAGAAGAATCTCGTCATTGTTCGGGTGGTTCATGCCAGCCGCAGTGCGGAGAGCTTCGGTCTGATACTCATTGATTGTCATTTCTTTTCACCTCCGATAAACAGAAACTTGGTATCTACCTCCACAGTGAGTGCGGTAGTAACAGGGTGATTGTCAGCTTCAATCAGAGCGGACAGGTCGAACCCCAGCTTCTCAAGATACTCAACCGCCGTCTTTGCGTTCTTCATGGATTCCACATTCGCAATCACATTGATATAGTTCTTCTCAATTTCACGAAGGGTTTCGGAACGCTTTGCTTTCAACTGACGGAGAGCGTCAGTGCCGTCCGTGAAATCCTTCATAATGTACATACGAATGTTCTCTTTATCAGACAAATCAGAGAGCTTCGTTGTCAAAGAGGTGTACCAACCACGGGTAGTATCAATCCCTTCAACCTTCTCGAGAGCTTCTTTCCAGCGGTTCGCCACCGTATCAGCTTCCGAAATCAGACGGAACACCTCGTCCACAGTTTCATTGATTTTCAGAGCTTCGTCTCTCTGTGCAAAATAGGCTTTTTCAGCCGTTGCGTACTGGATTTCGACCTCTGCCTTTGCGTCACTCTGTTTGGCTTCCAGCCATTTCACCAACTGTCGTTTCGTCATAGTTATGACCCTCCTTCAATTCGATATATTTGTTCAGATACCAAACGGCTTTCTTCATGTCCTCGAGACCATTCTTCCGCTTGGCACGATACAGGTACTTGAAAGCATTGCACTGACAAAAATTCAGAACAGCTTCCACGCCCTGTGTCTCGAGCATTACATCAATGCACTCGAATTTCCCGGTCTCATAATGTGCCGGGTGATTGACATTATCTGTCATGCGACACCTCCTATTAAAAATCCGGGAGAGGAGCTTGCCCCTCCCGGCTGATTTCTTAACCCAACAGTGCGTCAATATCCAACCCAGTCTTAGCCGGAGCGGAAGCAGTCTGTGTCTTAGGTGCGGCTTTCGGAGCGGCGTTATTACCATTGCCGAGAGTGAGCGCACGAGCGACAGGCTCGGTATCGAAACCGTCTGCCGGAGACTTGTCTCCGAGGTTTGCGAAAGTGACTTCCTTGTTCGGGTCTTTGTTGCTCGGAACTTTGGTGTGAACAACCTCTGCACGAATGTAGTGATTGATAAGCTGTTCCGGGTCAATGTCCTCCATCGTGTAGTCGTTCATAGCTGTCTTAGCGAAGTAGGAGAAAGCGTTCAGAGCCTTTTCGTTGTACTCGTCATTCTTATCCTTGATAGAGAAACGCTCGGTGTGGGTTGCGCCCTGTGCGTTTACCAGCTTGATTTCGATACGACCGAAATCCTCGTCATAGGTTGCGTCATAAATGCGGAAAACGTATTCTCCCTCCGGGATAATTACAAAACCGCTCGTCATAGGGATTCTTGCCATTGTAGTGTCCTCCTTAAAAAATTCCTTTTTTCGTACTGTTGGTGAAGACGATTTCCGTCAACTTCCATGCCTGTTCCTCGGTGAAACCAGCCTTAATGTAGCTGTCATACATATTGTGAAGCTCGACAGCGGCTTCATCGTACTTCTCAACCTTGAGAGCTTCCTCACGCTGTTCCTCGAGAGCTTTCATTTCCTCGGTCTGCTTCTTATGCAGTTCCATGACCTGTTCGGTCAGTTCCTTACTGTTTGCCATGAATTTGTCCTCCTTATTTAACCGTCATACGGTAGGTTTCAGATTTCTTGCTGTACTTATCCAGCAAGCCGTCAGCTTTCAGAGCGTCCTTATCAACGCTGGTAGTCTCGGAACGAGAGACAGTCCACACATAGGTAGAACCCTTTACCTCGACCTTCTTATCACCGTCACGGAACTGCCCCATAGCGTGTTCCTTGATAATGTCATTGATGGTCTTGAGACGCTTCTCCTTGTCTGCTGTGGAAGCAGAAATCTCGTCCAGCTCCTTCTTGAGACCTTCGGCTTCTGCAATCAGAGCTTCAATGTCAGTCTCGGGAGACAGGGTGTTGGTGCGGAGTGCCGCAAGGATTTCAGCGTCCTTCTTCTCGTCATACTCCGGGGAGATACCAGTATCGACATAATCAACCCACCACTGCTCAACGGCGGCTACCTTGTCTGCGAAGTCCGGGTAACGCTCGGAGACCTTGAACTCAACAGTGATGGTGTTGCTTGCGGTCGGCTGATACGCCGCCGGGTCTTTGTAGTCCTTCTCGTCAAGGAAGGAAGCGACCATAATCACATCGTCCACACCGTACAGGTAGGCGTATAATGCCGCCTGTAATGCGTAATACTCGGGAACATCGTTCTGCCAGTCCTCCGCACGTTTGGTGGTCTTCATTTCGAGAACAGCTTCGATGGTCTTGCCGTCTTCACCCTTCATCAGATAGTCCCACATACCGCCGAGGTGTTTGCTCTCCGGGAAGAAATCTCCCCATGTCTTATTGAAGTAGTCCTCACCCCACACATCGGAAGGGCGAACAATGTCCATACCGTAGGACTGCTCCATGTAGCGAGCCTGTTTCGGCTCGATGGTCTTGCCAGCAACCGTGTAGATAGTGTCCTCGAAGGGCTTCTCATAGGTCTTGGTAATCGCACACCACATTTCAAATGCGGTACTCCACGGATTCAGACCGAGGATAGTAGCGAAGCGAGTACCTGTGATTTTCTTGGTTCTCTTGGGAGGGGCAATCTGAATACGATTGCCCTCGAGCCACTTAATGTCTGCCATTACTTAGCCCCTCCTTCCAGCATTGCGGTAATCTTCTGAATCAGCGTCTCGCAATCGGACTTGGAAATCTCCGTGAATCCCTTGGTCTGTACTGCGATGTTCGCAATCAGTTCCTCCTTGCTCGGGTCAGCGTCCTTGAGCTTCTTGAGAACTGCTTTCAGACCCTTAATCTGTAAAGCAGAAGCATTGTCAGCCGGGGCAGTCAGATTCTCCTTCACTTCCTGTCTCTGCTCGGGAGTAGCCGGGGCTTTCTTCTCTGCCGCCGGAGCGGAATCGCTCTCGCCCTTGTCGAGATTTGCGTCAATGGAATCGCTCTCGCAAATGTCCAGCGCAATCATATACAGGTAGCGGCGCATATAGGTGATGGAAGAACCGAGAGCTTGCATTTCGTTTGTAGCCTGTTTGCCAGCGTTGCTCACGATAGGAGCAATCTGATTGAACGGAGCAACGAACGGTACGGATTCCTCCGGGTTGTCGGTGTTGATGATGTTCATGGTTGCAACATCAGCGGTGAAGTTCACCACAGGGATAAGACCAACCTCATTGAAAATGCGGATAGCGGTCGGTACAATGTCCTCAAGCTCGAAGTATTTGAAGGACAGGTGCATATTCTTTCCTGTCTTCTCCACGTTCGCTTCAAGGAACTTTGCCCTTGCAGTAAGGAGCTTCTGATATACATTTGTGGTCTTGGTAGTAGTTGCCATTTTCTTTGTCCTCCTTGGCTTTTTAGTTTTTTCGGGTTTGATACCCTTGAAATCGTCAACTCGCTTTTTCGCCATTGCGATGTAGAAACTTCTGTCTACCTCGTCAATGGACAGCTCGTTATCGTTGTCGATGATACAGTGTTCCGGGAGAGAATCTATTTTCGCTTCGGAATCGTCCTCGGCTTTCACCTTGAAGATTTTTCCGTATCTCTCGTCCGCTGTGGCGTACACTCGGTTCACCTTCTGAACGGACTGCTTTTCACCGTCCACCACATGATAGGCTTCCCGGTACTTCGCCCCGGCTTTGGCGATAATCTGAAACTGGAAAATATCATCGCAACTATTGATGGTATCTTCGACAGGCGTTCCGTTTACAAAGAACTCCTTGAGGGCGGTAGCCACAATCACACAGGAGTTATTGATATTGAAAGCACCAGCCGGAGCGATACCCTTCACGAGATAGCCGCCTTTGGCTTTTGCTTTGCCGCCCGGCTGAACCTCAACGTAGTTGTTTACGTCTTTCTGCGCTATCTTTACAACGGTATCTTCCTCGAGGTCAAAGCCTGTACGAGACTGCCATTCAGCACAGATAGCGGTCAGTGTGCCGTAGTCCTTCTTATCGCACTCGACCATGATACCGTCCGTGTTGAGCTGGACAATTCGCAGTCCTTCAATCTCTTGGTAACAATGCTCTGCAAGTTCCAGTAGATATAACTGCCCGGAAATGCAGACCGACCTACCCATGAGAGGGTCGTAGAGGTCGTTGTACTGATTCAGCAAGCAACCGTAGGTGGTGTTGCAAACCAGTTTCAGAGCGTTCGCCGTGTGCTTATCGCCAGCGGCTTTCGCTTTCATACGGCGGTCAAGAATGTCTTCGTAAATCTGCGGAGACGGAATGTTTCTGCTTGTGTACCCATTGATGGTACAGAGGTGTGGGTAGTAGCTTCCTACGTCCTCATTCCAAATTCCTCTATCCTCGGTTTCCTCCCAAAAGAAGTTTGGGATTGCACCATGAATACCGCCATACCCGAGTGTCACAGGACACTCACCGATGTTCAGATTGAACTTGCCTTTGAAAAGCTCACTGTCCGAAATGGAGAGGTCATACATTCTATCGAAGAAAGCGAAAACCTCGGGTGGTATGTACTCTTTTCGCAGATTGTCCGGGTAGACATACTTGCGTTCATCATCGTGTGGCTTCTTGGTTGCTTTCAGCATTGCCGCAGTCAGTTTGGCGTTCGTCATACCCATTGCCTTGACTTCATCAAGACCAGCCAGCCGACCGAGGTTGATTTTGTTCTTCAAGTAGTCTTTACGAATGTCAATCAGTCTCTCGGCGGTATCAACGTCATGTTTACAGTAGAACTCCGTCTCGGCTTTTTCCTCCGGTGTTAGAGGACGGTCAATGTCAAACGGTACGCTGGATTCTTTAACCGACATACCGAGATGTCCTTCGATAGCTTTAAGGGATAGACCCTGTTGCGTATCGTCTCGAATATCCACATTACTGAAACGGAAGTAGATACCATCGAGAAGCGGACACTGCCAGCCTTGCCCTCCGGCAATAATGAAATCGTTGACCTTTTTAATTTCCTCCGGGGCAAACCCGGCGGCAATCGCTTTGATGATGTACTGGTCGTAGTGTTTCGAGTTGAAACCGACATAGATACAATCATCGGACAATGCCATTTTCAGAGCTTTGTTGTCGTTCCAAATACAGGTGTAAACGCCTGTTTCCTTATCCTTGAGAGTTACGAGCCAGTCATAGGCGAAGACCTCACAGTCATAAGAAATCAATCGCATGGGCTTGTCCCTCCTTCCTTTACGAAGTAACAGCCGTTCTTTCGATAGGTCGTACATCGCTTCTTATAGGACTTCACGAGGTAAGCTATATCGTCTACGAAATCATAAGCGATAGGGTCTGACTTTCCATCGAAGGTACGAGCGATACGCCCGGTACTCTGTGTCACCACAGCGTAGTCCTTCTGTGGGGTGGTGAGGTACAGACGCTCCAACCGTGGTACGTCCAATCCTTCCTTCGCCAGTGAGTAGGTAGCAAAAAGGTATTTCTTCTTGCCGCTCCTCATATCCTCAAGAGCCTGTTCTCGTTCAGCCTTGCCCTTTTTGGTAGTCATTTTGCCGCTTATCATCACAGCGTCCTTCTGCATATCAGCCGGGAGAAGACTTATCAGCACCTCGAGGTGATTCAGCCTGTCCGACAGAATCAGAGAAGGTCTCTGCTCAATGGAATCTGCAATGAGCTGATTCCGGGCGGCGTTTTCGGTAAGATAGGTAATGAGCTTTGTGTAGTTCAGCGTTCCGTCCGTGTTAAGGGCTTCCCGGCTTATCTGCACCCCTGTACCCACAGGGTAGATACCTACCTTCATAATCTTGTCAGCCACAGCTTCGTCCGGGACTTTGTAGGCAACCTCACCAACGAGGGCGTAGGTAGCTTTAATCATTCCATCTGACCTGTGTACCGTTGCTGACAGACCGTATTTGTGTCGTGCCGATAAACTGTTCAGCACTTTTTGATACTGTGTCACGGCGGTAGGACTGCCGCTGACCCTGTGTACCTCGTCTGTGATTATGCAATCCCAGTAGTCACGGTACTGTGCGAGGTCGAGCTTGCACATGGTCTGAATCGTGGCGAAGGTGATTCCCTCACCGAGATTGACTTTTCCTTCCGTGATAGTACCCATAAGGTCTTCACTCATATAGAGCTTGGCTCGTTCCTTACTCTGTTTAATAAGGTCGAGTGTGTGGCAGAGCCATAATGTACGCCGTCCCAGCCTTGCGGCGAGGGCAATACCCATCTGCGTTTTACCGCTTCCGGCGGCACTCTGTAATATCCCATACTTGGCGGCTACCATCGCTTGTACGGCGATTTCTTGGTAGTCATAAAGTGGAACATCGGCGTTATAATTTACCTCCACAGGGGCGGCAAATTCGCTCAAGAACAGTGCCTTATCGGATATGTCCTTCGGTAGTAGTCGGAGTGTTCCAAACGGAAGCACCAGCGTTGTTCCTCGGGTCTCATAGAGTGACAGGACTTTCGGCGTGTTACCGAGCCACAGGTTCATGCGAGATTTCTTCGCATATTCCGGGTTTGGTATGGTGAGGTTTCTCTTGCACCACAGCACCATTTCCGGGGTAGGGTTCTCGACTGTCAGTGTGTTTGAGACTTCAATCAGCATTTCTTCAACCACCTTTCCAGTGGCGTTCCATACTCTCGAATGTCCGTCAGATTCAGAGTTGACTTCTCATAGGAGAGAGCCACCATTGAAAAGTGAGGAATCATAATGATTTCGTCCTCGACCTTGAGTGCGAACCAGCCCTCGCCATTTCCACAGGCTTTCCATGTTTCCATAGCAAAGTGCTGATTTTCTTCCACTCTCGAGAGAGGGAATCGGTTGTTTGAACACACCTTACAGTCAATGAGGTACGCCGTTTTGTTTTTAACAGCGATAACATCTGCTGGTTGCCCGGCGGCGTTCTGCGCCATGTTGTGACACCAAAATCCATGCTGGAACAGTAGCTCACAGAACTCGGTCTCAAAACTGTTACCGATTTTTCGGTTAGTAGCCATGTTCTTTCAGCACCTCCTTGACGGTCGAGTGAACGTCTTTATCGTCCACATAACTGTCAAGGTCTCGAATGAGTTCTGAAAGCTGTTCTATCTGATTCTGATAGTAATTCGCACAGTCCATACCCATGTGCTTATCAATCAAATCCTCAAAATCCTTCGGGGATAGGATTGTTTCGGGTCTGCCGTTACTTAGCGTCAGCATTTGTGGCATTTACATTCACCTCCTGTTCATACTTTTGCATGAGAGCAAGAACGCTCTCACTGTATGAGGTGGATTTGATACCGTTTTCCCATACTTTCTTAGCACCGTAGTCACCCATGTTGTATGCCATCAGAGCTAAACCGTAGTCATTGTAGTTCTGAATGTACGAACCAATGACCTTAATTCCACAGAAAACATTCTGATATGGGTCAAGCATATCCGCTGTTCTGTATTCCTCTGCCAGCCATTCGTGATTGATGGTGTTAATCTGCATGAGACCGTAATCCCCGGTCTTACTAACCACTTCCGGGTTGAACTTGCTCTCTTGGTCTATCATTGCGATAATGAGTGACACTGGAACATTTTCGTCCGCACACACCTCGTAGATGTATCTCTGCAAGCTGTGTGAAAGTGGTACATCGAAATATGTAACTTCTTCGGCAACCGGGAGGGAATCGGCTTCGTAGGAAGGAACTTCAACCGTCTCCGTTACGGTAACTTGTTTCTTCGGAGCGGTAGCTCGTCCTACGACAAGACCACCGATAAAGCCAATCAGTACCAGCGTACCGATGATGATATATGCTTGAATCACAGCGAGCTTATGTCTGTTGATTCTTTTTGTTTTTGTTCCTCTACATTGCGTAGCCATTTCTGAAAATCCTCCTCATTCTTAGGGTCTGCGTAAAACTTTGTGATGATACCCACTAAGGGTCTTGCGAGGTCATTTACCTGTACTTCTGACAGGCTCATTCATTCTCACGTTCCTTGAGAATTTCCTTGCAAACAGCGAGAATCTGCTTTGCCTTGGGATAGGTATAAACCCCTCGGAGAATACTTGACATCATAGGCGGCTGAACTGCATAACCTCGCTTCTGCAATTCCAGTATCATGTCTACCTGTGTCATTCCCACATTTGCCATTCTCTCTTTAATGTCCACGAATCTCTTACCTCCTTCACGATATAAATTCTTGAAATCAGAATTGCCATTGACAAATAGGCGAATTATTGTTATTATTCTTATAAGACCATCAATAACTATAACTTCCCGAAAACTGCCATTTTCGAGAGGTCGCTTTCTTATTGCCAATTCGCATTTTCCGAACTTCATGTTCTTATTCTAATTCTTATTATGCGAATTGTCAATAGGAAAATTCGGTTTTTACGAATTTATTTTTTGCAGAGGAGGAATCACTATGACATTCGCAGAGAATATCAATCGTATCTGTGCTGAAAAAGGCACGAATCTGACCGCCATTGTCAAAGCTGTTAAGGGTTCAAGTTCTTTCGCAACAGCCATCAACACTAAAGGGTCATTACCGAAGGAATCCGAAATGCTGGAAATGGCAAAATTGCTTGAGTGTTCCGTCATGGACTTCTTCGCAGACGAGGAAGACTTACCCGAAACCAAACCAGCCAACGAAGACGAGGAAGACATTCTTCGTATCTACCGAGGACTGTCCCGGCGAGCGAAGCATGAGTTCATGTCTATGGCTTATGAATTTGAGAACCGTGAGGAGCTTGAGGGGGATAAGGGAACAACTGCGGCAATGTGATAAGGTCATTCCCTTCGCTTTGATATATAGAAAGAAGATATTGGAGGTGAGACTATCAAAGCGGTAATATATGCTCGTTACTCGAGCCACAACCAACGAGAAGAATCAATCGAGGGACAGCTTCGTGAATGTCACGAATTTGCTCTCAAGAACGACTTTATTGTCGTAGACGAATATATCGACCGGGCTATCTCCGGCAAGACAGACAACAGACCGAGCTTCCAGCGGCTTATCAAGGACAGCGAAAAGGGGCATTTTGACGCTGTGATTATGTACACCCTTGACCGCTTCGCCCGGAACAGGTACGACAGTGCCATCTACAAAGCAAAACTCAAGCGCAATGGTGTGAAGATTTTCTACGCCAAACAGCCAATGCCGGACACCCCGGAGGGAATCATTCTTGAATCCGTACTCGAGGGCTATGCGGAGTATTACAGCGAGAACCTTGCCCGGAGTATCAAGCGAGGTATGAAAGAGAACGCTCTCCACGGTATCGCTATGGGAAGCCCGGTGCTTGGTTATAAGATAGGAAACGACCGCCAGTATGAGATTGACCCAGTAGGAGCGAAAGCCGTCAGAACCATCTTCACGATGTATGCAGAGGGTAAGTCCAAAACGCAGATTGTGAACTGGTTGAATGAGCATGGGTTCAAGACCTCCCGAGGAAATGCTTTTAATAAGAACAGCTTGTCCCGGATTTTGCGAAATGATAAATACATCGGAGTGTACCGATACGATGATGTAGTCTTGGAGGACGCAGTACCACCTATCATCGACAAGACCTTGTTCGATAAGGTACAGGCAACTTTCCGGCACAACTACACAGCCCGGGCAAAAGCCAAAGCCATAGAGGACTATCTACTCACTACAAAGGTCTTTTGCGGTCACTGTGGCGAGCCTATGGTGGGTGAGAGTGGCACTTCAAAGACCGGGAAGGTTCACCATTACTACAAGTGCGTAAATCGTAAAAGGAAGCATAACTGCGAGAAGCAGGTCGAGAAAAAAGAATGGCTCGAGCGGACTGTCGTTGAGTTCACGGTGCAACAGGTACTCACCGATGAAAACATAGAAAAAATATCCACTCGAGCTATGGAGCTGATTGAGAAGGAGCTTCAAGACACCTCCATTCTCATAGGTTTACAGGAACGATTGAAGGAGACCAATAAGAGAATCAAGAACCTCATGTCTGCAATAGAGCAAGGCATTATCACACCAACAACGAAGGAACGTCTTGAGGAGCTGGAAGAAGAACGCAGAGACCTCGAAGGGCAGATTGCCCGGGAGGAAATGAAAAAGCCCCTCTTGACGAAGGAGCGAATCATGTATTGGCTCGAATCGTTCAAGAGGGGTGATATAGAAGATGTTGAGTATCAGCGGCGTATCATCGACACGCTTGTCAACTCTGTTTATGTGTACGATGATGGGGATAAAGGACGCAAGCTCGTGTTGACTTTCAACATTTCGGGGAACAATACGCTCACTATCTCGAGTTCGGATATTGAGCGCACAGCTCCATCCTGTGCACCCTCCCTTTTCCAAAATCATGGGAGTAATTATAAAAAACGGGCGATAAAATCTTTGTCAAAAAACAGACCCGTTTTCCAGATTTTTTCGCCAGATTTTCCCATCACAGCGATTCTCATACTGCATATGACATCACAAAAGAGCCGCAGGACAGCTCCTTCCCGGAACCGCCCTGCGGCAATATTGTCTCTATCCTGTGCACCACACAGACAGCTTCTATGATTTCTCAGAGAGATGTACCACAGTCCTCTCCACCATTTTTAAGGTCTTTTGATTAAGTCTATACCATCCCCGGTTTCCGGGTTTTGCCCCCCCCGCATTTTCTGCCATCAGATTGCGCAGGGTGCGCTCCAGCACCGCAATGTCAATAGGCTTGGATACATGGGCGTCCATCCCGGCATTCAGGCAATCCCGGATATCCTCGGTGAAAGCGTTTGCCGTCATAGCAATGATGGGAATGGTCTGGCCCAGCGGGTTCGATCCACCTCGGATGGTTCTGGACGCCTCCAGGCCGTTCATCCGCGGCATCTGAATGTCCAGAAGCACCGCATCATAGTCCCCAGGCTTCACCTGTTCAAAAGCTTCCACCCGCTGTGCCTGCAGAACCTCTTCTGCCTGTTTTTCCGATGATGCGGCGAAGAA
>ERZ827496.2644-NODE-2644-length-17337-cov-17.180940_pt1 | contig 17337 bp, 10 predicted proteins | sample MGYA00519769_ERZ827496 | MGnify/ENA primary metagenome ERZ827496 (study PRJEB31778, sample SAMEA3449327) | human gut metagenome | biome: human gut; feature: human-associated habitat; material: faeces | place: United Kingdom | collected 2010/2012 ...
GCTCAGGCGCGACGCTTGCGCCAGAGGGTTAGGGAGATGCCGGCGATGGCGAGTGCTACCACGGCACCACCCAGGCCGAGCACGGCCGTACCGGTATTGCTCAGCGCGCTGCCGGGCTTGTTGACGTTGGTCTTGTCGCCGGTGGTCGGGGTAGTCGGCTTATTGCCGTCGCCCTTATCTCCGTCACCTTCGCCCGGATTGGTCGGAGCCTTCTGCAGGGCTTCGATTGCGGTCTTAAGGTCGGCTGCGGCGGTATCGACCTCGCCCTGATTCTCAGCGGCGAGCGCGGCCTTGGCAGTCTTCAGCGCGGCGGCAAGCTTGGCCCAGGAATCGGCCGTGTAGTCGGATTCCTTGAGCGCTTCGGCGGCGGCGATCTGCTTGTTGAGCTCAGCCAAATCGACCTTGCCCTGTTCAATGCCGTCAACCGTAGTATCGGATGGATTGACCAAACCATCGGTGTAGCCGTCGTAAGCAACCGCAACAGTGCCAGAGACGCTGGCCGGGAGGGTCACAGTGGCCTTGCCTTCGGCGTCGAGCTTCACGGTCTTGGACCAGTCGCCAGCAGAGAACTTCACCGAACCGGCGAGCGTGCCCTTATCGGCGGCGGTCACCGTGGCGGTGAGCTCGCGGGTGCCGGCGTTGTACACGGCCTTGGTGGTGGAGTCAACAGCCTCGATGTGCGTCGGGTTGGCAGCGGTCCAGGACTTCGTCACCTTGAGCACAGACTCAGGCACGTTCACGAACGCACCGTGACGCACCTTGTCCGGCAGACCGCCGTTAGCACCCTGAGTGATGTAGCCCTGAGCGCCCGGCTCGGCTTTGACCGGCTTCTTTTCGTTGTTGAAGTCCGGGTAACGCTTAGTCATCGGGTTGTCCCACGTGGTCTTGGAAAGCTCGGCACCCGTGGTCATAAATGCACGGTAGGCGAAGTTGTCGGACAGCAGAATGTAGCCGTCGTCGTCCTTCGTGTTGAGTTCGTCATCCTTGTTGAGCTTGATGGTCTCTGGTCCTTCGAACGGCAGCAACGCCTGCTCGAGCAGCTGCCAACCGGTGTTCGGGTCCTGACCCGGAGATGCCTCGGTGGTCGGTGCAGTCAGCACCTTGGAACGCTCAAGGAAGATGCTCTTACCAGTGGTGATGTAATCGCCAGCGGCACCGCCCTGCTCATTCTTGGTGAATCGGTAGTAGTAGCCACCGATCTTACGCACGGTGGAATCAATGCGCGAGTAGCCGGTGTCCTGCCACATCTGCGGCTCGGTGAAGTTCACGAAGTCGCGGGTGATGGCGTAACGCACCTGAGCATAGGAGCTATTGCCGGTTTTGTCGTTCTTGACCGGAGTGGTACGGGTGTCATCAGTGAACATGCGGGAAGAGAAGAACACCACGTAAGCGTTCAGGTCATCATCCCAGTAAGCTTCCGGCGCCCAGGTCATACCGGCGTTCGGCGTGTTGATGGTGATGCCGCCGTTGCCGTCGCCGTTGGTACGGGTCCAGTTCATCATATCGGTGGACTCGTAGACCTCAACTTTCCGAGAACCGTTAACCTGGTTCTGGCTCCAGCCCATTGACGAGACCTTGAGATCAGTGGCAATCAGGTAGTACTTGTCGCCTTCGTGGGAACGCAGCACGAACATGTCACGCAAGCCACCCGTGTCTGCATCATTGGTAAGTACCGCCTGGCCATTGTTGCGAGTCTTAAACGTGAAGAAATCGTTCTTCTCAGTGGAAGCCACCCAGGCCTTTTCTCCACCGTTGCTGTCGCTCTCAAAAGTGACGGCCGCATAGCCGGTGTCAGGCGCGATGCGGGTCTTCTCCTTGACAGTGACCTCGATGGTCTTGGTGACCTTCTCACCGCCGTTGTAGGAAGCGGTGGCGGTCAGCGTAACCGGCTTGGAATCACCGTCGCCGTAGGCCGGACGATTGATGATGCCAGCACCACGATACGGGTCATCGGCACCAGTGGTCCTGTTTTCGTACTTCTCGTTAGTGGACGTAATGAGCTTCTCGTCCGAGGACTTCCACGTAATCGCCGAGCCGTTCTTGGTGCCCTTGGCGACTAGCGGCAGATTCTCGGCCGCCGGAACTTTCAGCGCAGCAATCGCGGCATCGAGGTCGGCTGCGGCGGCGTTCTGGGCGTTCATCGGCTCAACGGTGACGGGCAGTTCGGCCTTCACACCACCCAGCTCAGTGGTGGCGGTGATGGTGGCAGTACCAGCCTTGACGCCGGTTACAGTACCGTCTGCGGCGACCTTGGCCACGGACTCATCGGAGGAGGACCAGGTGACGTTCTTGCTCACGGCGTCGTCCGGAGTGACGGTGGCGGTGAGCTTGGTGGAGTCCTTCTCAATCAGGGTGAGCTTGTTGTTCACCACACCGGTACCGGAAATCGCAACGGCGGTCGGCATGGTCAGGTCAGCGCCCCTGTAGACCTTGATATCATCCATTGCACCATTCCAGTACTCATCGACGGAGTAGAACGACTTGCCGATGTAGGCGGTGGTCGCACCGAGATCGCTCATCTTGATGCCGGTGTTGGCCTTGAAAATGATCAGGGCATTGTTGCGGAACACGGCAAGGTTGGTGCCGTCCACGACAATCTTGTAATCGGCCCAGCTGTTGTCGTTGCCGGAAACGGTGACCTTGGATCCCTGTTCGTTACCCCAGTTGTTGTTGGAGATAACGCCCTTGATGGCGGTCTTGCTGTTGTAGAACATCAGGTACTTGTTGGCGTTGGCCTGATCGGTGGTGTTGGCGTCGTTCGAGCCGTCCTTGCCGACGATGAACGAGAAGAACTTGCCGCTGTCGTCGTGACGAGTCTTGGACGCGAACTCCAGAGTGAAGGAGTCGCCCGCATCCTTGAACAGCTGGTCATCGATCTGGGCGTACTGGCCATCGCCGCGCAGTGAGAGCGCCTCGTTGTTGCTGCGGTCACCGTACTGTTCGATCTTGGCGCCGTCCTTCAGCGTCAGGTTGTACTTGCCGGTCGAATCGGCAATCGCGCTGTTCGTGGTGCCGTTTTTGCCCGTGAAGTCCCAGCTGGCGAGCAGCGTCGGTTCAGCAGCCTTAGTAGTCTGCACTGTCGCGGTATCGGTTGTCTGTGGTTGGGAATCTTCCGATTCCATGGCATACGTCGTCGGAACTACTGCCACCATCGTTGATATTGCAATCAACGATGCTGCCATCTTCTTCCAATGCTTCACCGCATCTCTCCTTGTCCTTTGCCTCGACCCACTTGTCGGGTGTCTCGTTCGCCTCTACGTGAACGCAAACATTATTTGCGATGATACCATTACGGCACTGAGACTCAGTGTGCCAGATTCCTTATGTATATAAGCACTTACGGGGGCAACCGCCCAGTCCGAACACCCCCCGTATGTCAAAAGCCCCCTTCCAAGCCAATCACTAATACCCCCTCAATCGGCACCCCGCTCCGCCAGCCGCCCCAAACTGTTATTAATTTGTTATCTTTACCGCGCTTGCGTGGACAGAGAGCGCTCAGACCTCGAAGATCGCCGCATATTCGTGAGAACCCGCCTAGTCAATGAGATATGGCTTGAAGACACGCTCGGCGACGGGGATATGGAGCATCAGCATGGTGCCGTAACCAAGGATCACCAGCAGGAACAGTCCACCGGGCATGTGGAACCAGCTGGCCGCCAGCAGTGCCACGAACACGGCATCCACGATGACCAGGGCCACGGTCATCGCGATGTGGGAGATGCCGAAGATGAAGGCGTTCTTCAAGGTGCCGGCCACGGTGTTCTCGAAGCGTGCCTGAAGCGCGAACACCCATTCGAAACCGATAAGCCAGAGGATGGTCAGCGCGAATTTGATGATGAGCAGCGGCGTGATCTGCAGGACGATCCATGACCAGACCAGTGCAATCAGCGCCACCAAGAACGGCAGCCACAGCAGTGTGGCTTTGATGAAGTTGGTTTTGAATGACTTGAAGTAGTTGGAGGTTACGCCTTTGCCCTCGCCCTCGATGGAGCGGCGGCAAGCATCATGGCCGGCAGTCAGGGCCGCACCGATGGTGATGATCGGAATCGAAGTGACCAGCATCAGAATGTTGATCCATACGCCGTCAACAAGATTGCTCCACGCGCGCATGAATTTCGAGTCCGGTGCCAGCCAGTTCATCAACTACTCCTTGTACAGCTTTTGGCTCCCCTCAGGGAGGGGAGCCAAATTGTCGGGCTCAACCCTTGACCGCTCCGCCTTCGGCCCTGCAATTACGGACTCGCCTACGACGAGGCTCATCATTAGCTTCGCCGCTGTCGCGGCTCAGCCTGGAGCCTGCTGGAAGCCCACTGGGCTTCCAGCCATGGGCTGACGACGCGAGTCGTCAGCCCTTGACGGCTCCCGCCATGACACCAGAGACTATATACTTCTGGCATACCAAGTAGAAGACGATGATGGGGATGATGGCCAGCACCAGGCAGGCCATCATGGCGCCCATATCCACGGAACCGTAGCCGCCCTTGAGGTATTGCACGGCGACCGAGACGGTCTTGTACTTGCCGAGGTCGAGCGTCAGGTACGGCAGCAAGTAGTCGTTCCAGATCCACATGGCTTCGAGGATGGCCACCGAGACGATCGACGGCTTCATAATCGGCACCACGATCTGGAAGAAGATGCGCGGCACTGACGCGCCGTCGATCATGGCGGACTCCTCAAGCTCCTGCGGGATGCCCTTGATCACGCCAGTGAAGATGAACACGGCCAGACCGGCACCGAAACCGAGGTACACGATGCACAGGCCCCACGGGGTATTGAGCTTCAGCATGTCGGCGATCTTGGAGAGGGTGAACATCACCATCTGGAACGGCACGATCATATTGAACAGGAACAGGGTGTAGAGCAGCTTCGCAGCCCAGTTGTTCACGCGCACGATCCACCATGCGCACATCGAGGTGCACACCAGAATCAGCACCACCGAGCCGACGGTGATAAGCAACGTCCAGCCGAAGGAGGCGAAGAACTGCGTGGTCTCGATGCCGCGCACATAGTTCTCAAGTCCCACGAACGCCTTGCCGGCAGGCAGGGAGAACGCGTTCTTGGAGATGTACGCCTTCTGCTTGAAGGAGTTGATCAGCACCAGGACGATCGGGAAAATCCAGAACAGGGAGACAACGGCAAACAGCACGGTCCATAATGCGCCATGCTTCACAGGCTTGTTCTCGTTCATCAGGCTGCCACCTCCTTGCTCGTGGTGAGCTTGTTCTGAATCAGGGCGATGACCGCGACCAGGATGAAGAACAGCACGGCCTTCGCCTGGCCGACGCCTTCCCAGCCCATACGGCCGTAGAAGGTGCGGGTGATGTTCAGCGCCAGACCTTCAGACATGTTGCTCGGCGCACCGTTGGTCAATGCGAGGTTCTGATCGTAGAGCTTGAAACCGTTGGTCACGGTCAGGAAGGAGCACACGGTGATGGACGGCATCATCAGCGGGATGATGATGCGGAACATGGTCTGCCGTCCGTTGGCGCCGTCCACGGCCGCGGCCTCCAGCACATCGGTGGGCAGGGCTTGCAGGCCGGCGATGTAGATGATCATCATGTAGCCGATCTGCTGCCAGCACACCAGGATGACCAAGCCCCAGAACCCGTAGGACGCCTTATAGGTCAGGGCGCGGCCCCAGTGGGCTAGTACGCCGTTCAGGAGCAGCAGCCAGATGTAGCCCAGGATGATGCCGCCGATAAGGTTCGGCATGAAGAATACCGAGCGGAACAGCGTGGAGCCCTTGATCGCCTTGGTCAGCATGTAGGCGATGGCGAAGGCGATCACGTTGATCACGATGGTGGTCACGATGGTGAACGCGGTGGAGAAGCCGAGCGCGTGCAGGAATTCCTTGTCTTTCAACGCTTTGCCATAGTTCTTAAGCCCCACCCATTCACCGTCGGTAACGGTGGTGAATTCGCAGAAGCTTAAGTAGACGCCCATGATGAAGGGCACCAGGAACCCGATGATGAATGCGGCGAATGTGGGGAGCGCGAACAGCGCCCACCATCTGCGTATCGCCTTGCCAGCCATGCTGATCATGACTTTTCCTCCTCCTTGAGTCCGCTGCGTTGTGACACTGCATCGTGCGCCGGCTGCGGAGTTCAACTCAATGCGAGCTTGCCGATCGAGAACCGCATGCACGGCCTGTTCTCGTTCAAGCCTATGTTCATAGTAAACGTCGAATCATTATATGTCAAACGTTGTCATTTTAGGCGTTTCAAGTTCGAGCACACTCCGGCTCCAGCAATCTTCTTTCACCTAAGATAATGGCTATATAAAGCCAATCTAACACCGACATAGACACTTTGCAAACGTTTGTAATACAATCGTTGTCATCGCCGCAGATCAATCAATCAGCATGTACACTGGAGTCAGTTGTGCATGTGTATTGCGATTTTCCATTCAACGCAAGGGGGCTGCAATGGCTACGAGCATTCAGGATGTCGCCCGCGAGGCCGGCGTCTCCATCTCCACCGTCTCACGTTCCTTCACCAGGCCGGATCTGGTGTCGGCCAAGACCCGCGAGCGCGTGCTCGCCATCGCCGACAAACTCAATTTCTCACTCTCCCGCTCGGCTGCGGCCCTGAAATCCGGCCGCTCCCTGCGCATCGCAGTACTGATGAGCGGCCATATCCGCCTGTGGTTCACCGCCTCGGTCATCGAGGGGCTCAACGAGGTGCTGCACACGCAGGGCTACGATATTTCGGTATTCCAGATTTCCAGCATCGAGGAGCGCAAGGAATTCTTCGAGATGTTGCCGGTACGCCGTAACGCCGATGCCGTGATTGTGGCGTCTTTCGATATCGACAACAACGAAATCGCGCAACTGGCTTCGGTCGGCGTGCCGATCGTCGGCATCAATTCAGTCGAACCCGAAGCCCGCGGCTTTACCGCCGCCGTCAATATCGACGATGTGCAGGGCTCCACGCTGGCCGCCCGCCATCTTATCAATCTCGGACATCGCCGCATCACCTACATCAGCACCAATCGCGAGGTGTCGCTGAGCTTCTCCGTGCAAAGCCGATTCGACTCATTCACCGCCTGCTGCCGCAGGGAAGGCATCGAGCCGCAGGTTATCGTCTGCAAGGTCGATGACGATGGACGTTATGAAATCAGCGACGTGGTCAACCAACTCATAAGCCAAGACGAGATGCCCACCGCCATCGCATGCCAAGAGGATGGCATTGCTTTGCCGCTTATGTTCCAGCTGGAGCGCAATGGATTCTCCGTGCCCGGCGACGTCTCGTTGATCGGCTACGACGATAGTTTCTACACCGGCGATATCGGCCTGACCACCATCCGCCAGGATCCGGTGGAAATGGCCCGCGTGGCAGCCCGCATGACGCTCGATCTCATTGACGAAAAGCCGATTGAGCAACCCTACATCGTGTTCCCGGCCCAGCTGAAGGTCCGCTCCTCCACCTCCCGCGTTAAGTAGGCTCACACAACAAAGCCCACCATAGAAAAAGTGTGAGGCAACCGCACAATAACGCTCAATCGCACATTGTGGAGAATGGCGAAAAATCGCCGATTCATGGCCCCACAGCGTGCGATTGAGCGGGTGCGTGCCTCACACTTTTCTGCGGCGGACGATTTTGTGCGAGACTCAGCAATACAAAGCGGCGCCCCCGGAGAAGGAAATGGCAGGGGCGCCGCGGATTGTTGCTTATCGGCTATGGGACTCTATGAGACTCAGTGCGAAGCCTCGTATTCGGAAGCCCAACCGTCCACGAAGGCGGTCTTGACGGCATCCCACTTGCCGGTGCCCTGCGCGTACTCGAGCAGTGCCTGGCCGACCTTGTTCTTCCACTCTTCGGACGGCATCATGGTGAAGTTCCAAGAAACCTGGGTCTTGCCGGACTTCTGATCCTCAACAGCGGCTTCAGTCAGCGGGTTGTCAAACTTGACATCATCGAAGGTCTTGAACGGGGTGGTGAAGCCCATGTCCTGAGAGATGGCCTTCTTGCCGGTGTCGGAGGTGATCACCCAAGACAGGAAGTCCTCGGTGGCCTTCTTGTCGGCGTCGGAGGCCTTGTCGTTGATGCACCAGTAGTTCTCGGAACCAGTGGCCAAGCCCTGCTTCTCTTCACCCTTGACACCGGTGTAGATTGGCATCATGCCCACGGATTCGGCCTTCATGCCGGCCTTCTGCAGGTCGGTCCAGGCCCAGGTACCGTTCTGGTAGAAGGCGGCCTCGCCGAGCGCGAACTCGGAGTTCGCATCATCTCCGGTCTTGGCGCTCAGCTGGGTGGGGTCGGTGGTGGAGTCGGCGATGTACAGGTCGAAGATCTTCTTGTAGTTCGGCAGGTAGGTGCCCTTGATCTCGGCCGGCTGCTCGGTGACGTTGTCATCCTTGAACTCGTAGTAAAGCGGCAGATTGGCCAGGTGGGTCTTGAAGCGCCAGTCGGAGCTGGAGTCGAAGCCGGCGGAGGTGAACGCGCCCTTGATGCCGAGCTCGTCCTTGCGGGCCTGCATGTCGTCGGCCACGGCCTTCAGGGTGTCGAAGTTGTCGATTTCGTCCATGGACGTGGCCTTGGCGCCATCCAGCGCGAAGTACTTGTTGAGGATGTCCTTGTTGTAGATCAGGCCGTAGGTTTCCATCACGTACGGCACGCCGACCACCTTGTCGCCATCCTTCAGGGCCACATCCTGGTTGGCGAGCTCCTTGTACACATCCGTATTGGACATATCGGCGGTGTACTTCTTCCAGTTCTGGTAGCCGACCGGGCCGTTGACCTGGAACAAGGTCGGGGCTTCGGTTTTGGCGATTTCGGACTTCAGGGTCTGCTCGTAGGTACCGGAGGCCGCGGTCTGCACCTTGACCTCAACGCCCTTTTCCTTGGTGTATTCCTTGGCCAGAGCGGTCCACTGATCAGCCGCTTCCGGCTTGAAATTCAGGTAGTAGACCTTGCCCTTGGCGTCATCGCCGGAGGTCGAGCTTCCGCAGGCCGCCAAAGCGCCGAGGGACATCGCAGCGACAGCCGCCATCGCGACTGCTGACTTGACTGTACGATTCATCATCGAACCTTTCTCTTTCATCGTCGACCCGGCCGTCCCCGGTCAGGACAGGTACGCTAGCACGCACCTTTACGACTATCGACATGCACTATTGTGCAACGGTTTGCTTCTTTTTGCAAACGATAGCAATATCAGCGCGTCATAAATCATCATTTTCAGGCCATTGTCAACAAATATCCCATTAATTCAGTCATTTTTGCCTCATTATCGCAATGCAAGCGTTCGCAATCATGAGAGCGCTAACATATCTTTCATGGCAATCGATTGCCACTTATACCCATCAAAAAAAACAACACGCCGACGCTATCGTTTGCAAATCATTTATCGACATACCGCAATTCCCGCCACAAACAATAAAGGCCCGCCCGCAGTAGCGGGCAGGCCAGCGCAATCGCAGCGCAACCGGGGCTAGGCGTTCCACCGTTCGATGACGTTATCTCCCTTATAGACGCTGAGCACCGAGTAGTGCGCCGTATCCAAACGCAGCAACCGTGCGAAATGCGGGTCCACGCCCAGCCATTGCGAGGTGAGGATGCGCAGGATGTGCGCATGAGCCACCAACAGCACATTATGGCCGTCTTTCAGCAGCGGCGTAATCTCGTCGATGGCGCTCTTGGCGCGTGCCGCCGCTTCTTCCAGCGTCTCGCCAGGCCCGGCATGGACCGGCACCTGTTCGCCCGAAGGCAAGGTCTCGACCCAGTCGCCCTCCAGCGTGGGCGTCAGCGAGCGCGGCCCGTCACGCCACACATCCCATTCAAAACCGCTGGCCTCACTCACCTGCTGGCGCGTACGCCCCTCGGCTCGGCCGTAATCCCATTCAGCGATGCCGTCCAACACACCGTGGTCCGCAAAACCAGCCAATTCAGCGGTTTGGCACGCCCGCTTCAGCGGACTGGAAAACACACAGCTCTGGCTGAATCCTTCGGGGAAGGCCTCGCGCAGGCGCCTTCCGGCATCCGCTGCCTGCTGCTCGCCGACCGCGGTCAACGGGATGTCCGTGCGCCCGGTATGCTGCCCGGATTCGCTCCACACGGTCTGGCCGTGGCGCAGCAACACCAAAAATCCATTGCCGCCACGAGAGTTCTCGACGGCAACGGTGCCGTTCACGTTCTGTTCGCTCATGCCTCCACTCTAGTCTGCGCTCGTTCATGACTCCACCATTAACGCCCATCTTTTGCGCTGAGATGATTGAGATGCTATTAGACTGAGAGTCATGAGCGACGAAACGAACACCGACTTCCCCTCCAGCGCCGACCGCGCGGTCGACAGCCTGCACCGCATCGACGAGAAGGTCAACAGGCTGCGCGAGGACCGGCTCAACGACCCTGATTCTCTGGGCGACAAGCTCATCAAGTCGGCAGTCCCAGCGCTGGCAGGCTTGGTTGCCGGCAAAGCATTCCAGATGATATGGGACAAGGGCACAAGCAAACGCAATCTGCGCAAGGGACTGGCGGCAGACGCGCCGCAAAGTCTGGCAATGAGTCTGGCATTCGCCGCCGTTTCGGCCGCACTCGGCGCAGTGGTTTCGCAGCTGTCGGATCGGGGCTCCAAGGCGTTCGTCGACCACCGCCATCGCAAGCCCAGCCGCTAATCCCCCGGTTGGATGATGGTTTCTGTTGGCTGACTGATGACTCATCGCTGGAATTTCGTCAAGGAACCATCAGTCAATCGACAGGAACCATCAGTCCAGCACAGTTCCGCCACACAATATCGGCATTTCACTGTGAGATAATCCACCGTGACGTCCGGCGTCTGCCGTGCGACAATAAAGCCATGGTTACCAACGCAACAATCGAGGCTCTTCTGGGCCGCCGCTCCATCCGTAAGTTCAAGGACGAGGCCATCGACGACGATACCCGCGCCACGCTCGAAACCGTCGCCCAACATGCCGCGTCCAGCCAGTTCCTTAACGACTGGTCCGCCATCCGTATCACCGACCCGGCCACCAAAGCCAAGCTCGCCGAATTCGGCCATCAGCCGTATATCGCCACCGCGCCGTTGCTGTACGTGTTCGTCATCGACGAGCACCGCAACGCACGCATCGCCGAACGCAAGGGTATCGATCCCGCTTCCGACGAATTCCATCTCAAGTACAGCTATCGCTTCACCCAAGCTCAGAACGACGCAGTGCTGGCCCTGCACGCCATGGAGACCGCCGCCTATTCGCTGGGACTGGGCTGCGTGATTCTCGGCTCTCTGCTCAACAACATCCCCGGCCTTATCGACGTGCTGAATCTGCCGGAATACACGTATCCGGTGCTGGGTCTGGCCATCGGCAAGCCCGATCAGAACCCGACCGTCAAGCCGCGCATGCCGCGCACGATGCAGTTCTTCGAGAACACCTACCCGGCTGACGCCGATGGCGTACTCGACCAGCTGCCCGCCTTCGACGAGGAAGTTCACCGGTACTACGATCTGCGCCAAGCCGACCGTCCGGTGGACGCTTTCAGCGATCAGGTCGCCACGATCAGTCGGCAGGATGTCAGCCATCAGACACTGCTCGACAAGGCCGCCGCTCAGGGCTTCCGTCTGAATCAGTGAGACCAGAACCAACGAGATAGCCTCGGATAGGCTCGTCACTGAGTCGTCTCGGTCTCAGCACTGCGACGACTCAGTTCCAACACCTCAACATTTCATCACCGGATACCGGCAAAATTGCACAACCATCCCGCCGGTGTCGCACCATCAACAAACGTTCACATATCAGTCCCATTATGCGGACAACCAACGGCCAGTTTTGCAAGAAAACCCGCCAAACCAGCAGTATCCGCACCAGTGGTGGGAATAGACTGCATGTGGCCGCAATGACTACGAACCGGAAAAGAGGGACTGGATGCGGACGGTTTGGCAAGTCTTTCTACGCGATTGCAGACGTATCTTACGCAATCCCGTTGCCGTTGTGGTGACGCTCGGCGTAGCAATACTGCCCTCGCTGTACGCATGGTTCAACATTCTCGCCAACTGGGATCCCTATTCAGCCACCGGCAATCTGCAAGTGGCCGTAGCCAATGAAGACCAAGGCACCACCAACGATCTGGTCGGCCATCTCGATGCGGGCCGGCAGGTCGTCAAGAAACTCAAGCAGAACGACGAACTCGGCTGGCGCTTCGTAGACAATGAGGAACAGGCCGTCCACGGCGTGGAGACCGGCGGATACTATGCAGCCATCGTGCTGCCCAAGGATTTCAGCACCAGCCTGGTCGAATCGGTGACCGGAACCTCCAAACAGCCAAAAATCAAGTATTACGTCAACGAGAAGAAGAACGCGATCGCGCCGAAAATCACCGACACCGGTGCCACCACCATCGACGAGCAGATCAACTCCGCCTTCGTCACCACGGTAGCCACCACCGTTGCCTCGGCCGTTTCCGAAGCGGGAGGCGATCTCGACCAAGCCACCGGCAAAGTCCAGCACGATACGATCAATGATCTCAATACGGTGATGTCCACGCTGAACACCGTTCAGGATTCACTCACCGACTTACAGGACACGCTGGCCCAATCAGACACGATTCTCGCCGACGCCAAACAGACCACCGCCTCACTCAAGCAGACCGTCGCGGCCGCGCAGAAGGCCTCCCGCCAGTCCGGCACACTGTTGACGGAAACACAGGCCGGGTCACAAGCCTTCTCCACCACACTGGTCGGCGCGCTCGACACCAGTTCAGCACAACTCTCCGGACTGGCCGTTCACGTCAACAACGCCGCCGGCAGCATCACCGGCTCCTTCAACAGCGCGCAGAACTCCGTCGACACCATCACCAACACACTTTCGGCCCCACTGAATGCCACCCAAACGTCAATCAGCGATCTGAAAGACGCGCTGACCAAAGCCGGCATCGGCAAAGACACCACCGACCCAGTCGGCCAGAACATCTGGAAACAAATCGATGCGCTCGACTCATTGATCAGCAAACAGCAGACACAGCTCAACACCTTCCATACCGACACCACACAGTTCATCAACTCCGGTAAAGACGCCACCACGAATCTTTCCGGAGCCATGACCAACACCACCACCGGCGGCATCGCGGCGCTGAATACCGCGCGCGGCTCGCTGACCGGCACCGTAATGCCGTCGCTCACCTCATCATTGAACAGTTTCGCCGCCCTGAATGGCACACTGGATGGCACGTTGACTTCGTTATCCGGCACCTTGGATCAGGCCGACGGACTGTTCGACCAGCTTGTCGATACCCTGAACCAAACAAAAACCACCATCAGCAGCACGCAGGATTCGCTGCGCCAGGTGGCCAGCGATGTCGCCACCGTACGCACCGATATCGCCACGCTCGATAGTTCCGCCGCTTACCAGAAAATCCGGGATACGCTGCATCTGGAGGACAAGGGATTCGGCGACTTCATGGGCAATCCCGTCACCCTGACCACGAAAGTCGTGTATGCCACCGACAATTACGGGTCCGCAGTCACCCCGTTCTACACGAATCTGGCACTGTGGGTAGGCGGTTTCGTGCTAATCGCCATCTACAAGCTTGAGGTCGACCGCGAGGGCATTCGCCGTATCACCGCTACGCAAGCATATCTTGGCCGCTGGCTGCTGCTGGTCACCATCGGATTCCTGCAAGCCGTCATCGCCACCATTGGCGATCTGGTGCTCGGCATCCAATGCGAGCATCCGCTGCTGTTCATCTTGGCCGGGATCTTCTGTTCGTTCGTATACATCAACATTATTTACGCACTGGCCGTGGCGTTCCGCCATATCGGCAAAGCCATCGCCGTAATTCTGGTCATTGTGCAGATACCCGGCGCCTCCGGCCTGTATCCGATTGAAATGATGCCGAACTTCTTCCGCGAACTGCACCCGTGGCTGCCCTTTACCTACGGCATCAACGCGATGCGCGGCCCGATTGCCGGCCTGTACGCGAACCATTACTGGCTCGACATGCTGCACCTGTTCTGGTATCTGCCGGCGGCACTCTTCGTGGGACTTGTCATACGCCGGTATGCGATGAACCTGAACGCGCTGTTCGACCGTCGTTTGGGAGATACCGACCTGATGATCACCGAGCACAACAGCATGGTGAACGAACAGGTGAGCTTGAACTCCGTATTCCGCACGGTGTCCGACAGCAAGGAACTGCGCGATATCATCGCCCATCGCGCGCACCGGTTCTTCGCACGGTATCCAAAGATGATCGTTGCCGGTCTGACATTGCTGACCGTACTCCCGTTCGTATTCCTGGTACTGCTGTTCGTCACCCAAGAGAAAATCGCCATGCTGACCTCCTGGATTCTGTCGATTATTCTTATCGACGCCTATCTCATTGTGGTTGAATACGCACGCGAAACCTACGCCATGCAGCTTGGCGTCAGTGCCATGAGTGCCGACGAGTTCCGCAATGTGATGCTCAACGGATATGTGTGGCGGCGTTTCCACGGCCACGGACGTCACGAAGCGGCGATGGGCAGCAATCCGGATATCGGCGAAACCACTGAACGACTCACACCGTTCAGTGATCAGGCCGCCGAGCCGACTGCGCACACCGCACAGTCCGGTCAGTCTGGGCAGTCTGGGCAGTCTGGGCAGTCTGGGCAAGGAGGCGCACGATGAAGCTTATCTGGAAAATATTCGTACGTGACGTGCGCCAAGCCACCCGCAATGTGATCGCCGTAATCGTGGCTATGGGATTGGTGATTGTGCCGGCACTGTACGCCTGGTACAACATCGCCGCCAGCTGGGACCCGTACGGCAACACCAAGGCCTTGAAGGTCGCCGTGGCAAACGTGGATAAGGGCTATAAGTCCGATCTGATGCCGATCACCATCAACGTCGGCGAAACCGTGACCAATACGCTCAGGGCCAATCATGACCTTGACTGGCAGTTTGTGGATCGTGCTAAGGCCATCGATGGCGTGAACTCAGGCGAATACTATGCCGCGCTGATTATTCCAAAGAGCTTCAGCTCCGATATGATGACGCTGTTTTCACCGAAGATCAAGCACGCCAAGCTCGAATACTATCTCAATGAGAAAATCAATCCGATCGCTCCGCATATCACCGACCAGGGTGCTACCACCGTGGCCACGACCATCGACCAGACATTTGTGAAGACCTTGGCGAGCGTGGCGCTGGATTTGGTTTCCAACGTGGCCGATTACGCGCAAAGCCCGCAAATGGAGCAGTACGTCAACAACGCCTCCAGTCATATTGCCACCATGTCGTCTCGTTTGACCGGCACTGCGTCGCAGATGGATTCCTATGCCAATCTGCTCGGGGCCGCCAACAGCATCATTGATTCCACCGATAAGCTGCTGGGATCAACAGGCTCAGCTGCGGCCACAACCAAAAAGGCGTTGAAACAGACCCGCAACGGCGTCTCCAGCCTCGACAAGGCATTGTCCGGAGCCACCGATGGCGTCGGTACGGCATTGCAGCAGGCCGGTTCATCCTACGACACCATTGCCAAGCAAATCGATGCCGCTTTTGCCGATGTGGGCTCACAATCCTCACAGATATCAAACAAGCTAACCGATATGCAATCCAAAGTGGAGGCTCAGGCCGACAGCTTTGGAAAGTATGCCGCCGCTTTACGAGATCTCGCCAAACAAGCGGCTTCACTGCCCGTGGGCGGAGATACCGTTGCCGCTCAACTGAACGCGGCTGCAGACCAAGCCACAAAGGCGCAGCAGAGCATGCAGCAAGCCGCCACCGCGTTGGGCGATGCGGCCACGCACATAGCAAACGGTACTGCCGATGCCGATACAGCGCGTCGAGATCTGAAATCACAAATCGCTGCCGCCAAACAATCGATTACTCAGGCTTCAGACACGTACAAGAGCACGCTGAAACCGCAACTGAACAATCTGACCTCGTCCATGGACGAAGTGACCACGCAGGCAAGTTCCGTAATCGACGGGCTTGCATCGACCGTAAGCAGCGTGTCAGGTCTTTCTGGCGGCGTTTCAGACAGCCTGACGGACATCCAGTCGGCCTTGACTGACGCAGCTAGCGCTTTGACCCGTTCGGCGAAGAAACTCGACAACTTGTCTTCCCAACTCGCCTCTATCACCAATGGCGGCACCATCGACCTGTCTGCGATTTCCTCTGCGAAGCCCGATGCCATTGCTTCCATGCTGGCGGCACCCGTAGCGGTCGACCGCATCGCGCTCTATCCCGTTGCCAACTATGGTTCCGCGATGGCTCCGTTCTACACGATTTTGTCTATTTGGGTCGGTGCGATCATTCTGGTCGCCATGTTGAAAGTATCGATTTCCGACCATGAGAAGGCTCGTATCTTAGGGTTGGGCAATGATCTGCCGCTCGGTTCGGAAGTGGGTCTTCGCGAGGCCATGATTGCCGGGCGGATTGCCGGACCGGCCGCCGCGTTGGATGTGCTGAAGAAGCCGCGTGCCGAGGCTCCCGGCAATGCGCGGCAGTTCGGTTTACGCTTGCACCACGAATATTTCGGCCGATACATGATTTTCGGTTTCCTTGCTTTGCTGCAAGGTACGCTGGTGTGCCTGGGCGATATGTTCTATCTCGGCGTGCAGTGTGAGCATCCGATTCAGTTCTTGATGGTCGGGTGGTTGTCTGCACTGGTGTTCTCGAATATTGTGTATACGCTGACCCTGTCGTTCGGTGATATCGGCAAAGCCATTGCCGTAGTACTGCTGGTTATGCAGGTAGCCGGTTCCGGCGGCACATTCCCCATTGAAACACTGCCGACGTTCTTCCAGGTCGTTTCTAAATGGCTACTGTTCCCCTATGCGGTGGATGCGATGCATTCGGCCATGGCAGGCTCATTCGGCATGGAATACTGGGTTTCCATGGGCAAACTGGCACTGTTCCTTGTCCCCTCATTGCTGTTGGGACTTATGTTGCGCAAGCCGGTAATTCGCTTCAACGATTGGGTTATCCGCAACCTTGAAAACACCAAGGTGATGTAAGTGTTGGACGAAGTGTGTCCGAGCGCCCTGAACGCTTAGCAGCCTACGACCTGACGTGTTTGGACCGTAACCTGTCTCAGACACGGCGTTGGCGAGGTCTGTGGAGCTTCTGACGCTAACGTCTACGTGGCTTGTAGCCCTTTTTACGACTGTGTGGCTTGAGTTGCTGGTTCAGCGGTACATGCCGGTAACTGGATTGCGGATCGCGATGCGTGAGATGCCAGCATCCGCAAAATTCGCAACGGTACACCCATAGCTCAACTCCGCGCTCGATTAGGCTTTGATCAGCGGCACGCTGAACCTGCGCCTTATCGTGATACATGATTTTATTCGACGTAGCGCAACGTTTAGGGGTGAAGTAATGCATAGCAGAAGCCAGTGTAGAGCGACCCCATAACCAAGCCAGTT
>ERZ827496.2647-NODE-2647-length-17321-cov-5.484073_pt1 | contig 17321 bp, 17 predicted proteins | sample MGYA00519769_ERZ827496 | MGnify/ENA primary metagenome ERZ827496 (study PRJEB31778, sample SAMEA3449327) | human gut metagenome | biome: human gut; feature: human-associated habitat; material: faeces | place: United Kingdom | collected 2010/2012 ...
CCGCGCGACGCCGAGCGCGAGAGGGAGCGCAGCGCGGCGATCGACTCGCGCATTCCGGCCGTCCCCCCGGCGCGCGTCGCCGCGGCGGCGGGCGCTGCATGCGCGAGCGCCGCGGCGCCCGTCAGAAACTACTCGCTCAACCTCAGGTAGCGTCTCCTTTCCGTCAGCCCCCGCTTCCCGTTCGGGAAACGGGGGCTTTCGCATACCCAAAAGACGACGCCCGCCGATACGATTGCCTGGAATATCAACTTTCCGTCGAAAGGGGAAGCCATGCCGGACAATGATGACCTCCGCATGAACCAGAACGAGACCCTTAACTGCAAGCTCGCCCTTATGGGCGTCTGGACGGAGGCGTGCCGCGAGGCCGCCGCATACTTCGGGGTCAACCCGGACGGCTCGGGCAACTTCTCGTCCGTCACCCAGGCGCAGGCGGGCTCGACCGCGGGCACGCTCGCCGTGGACGGGATCTCGGCCGACGAGATGACGAGCCGCCTGGCGGCGTCGCTCGTCGAGCACTTCCCGGACAAGACCGACATCATCACCGGCGACCCGGCCGCGGCCAAGGCCTACGTCAAGCAGTACGTCGTCGACCTCGCCAACCACCAGGCGCTCGCCCAGGCGCGAACGAACAGCAAGCTGTTCCACAAGCAGCTCAACCGCGCCGCCGTGGGCCTGGCCGATGAACACGGCCCGTACGCCCCCGTGCCCGCCGCCGAGGAGGAGTTCGACATGTGCGTGCCCCTCATGGACGGCACGATCGAGGAGAACAGCGAGGAGGTCGCCGAGTTCAGCCGCGAGCTCGACCGCACCGGCATCCGCTACAAGTTCAGCGAGCTGGCCGCCGCCGGATCCGCGAAGGTGCAGACCTGCCTCGAGTTCATGTCCCGCGACATCAAAGCCGTCCAGGCCGCATGCACCCGCGCGGCCCAGAACATCTCGGCGCGCGGACGGGCGTTCGCCGACAAGGTGAAGTGCGTGCCGTTCGTGCTGTCCGCCGCGGCGCAGGGCATCTCGGACGCCGTGCGCGACGCCGCCGAGCTCATGGACAAGGGCTATGAGGAGATCAAGGCGGCGGCCGCCAAGGACCCGCGCTCGGTGGCGGCGGCCGCCAAGCACTGCGCCGACGCCACGGCGAACGTGCCCACGCGCCATCTCCCCAAGGCCTCGCACGGCGCGCACATGGGCTAGACATTTCAGACGAGACAACGGCCCGGGAGGCCATAATGTTCAAGACCTGTAGCGACCCGGACTTCAACTGGGTCCACTGCCTTTGCGATTCGGCCACCTGGGTCGTCAAGGAGCCCGGCAAGCCCATCGGCTTCTTCTACTCGCGGCTGTTCGACGATGCGCTCTCGCCGTCGGGCCTCGGCTTCGCCGTCGACGCCTTCCGCATCGACGAGGACGGCACGCTCGACGACTTCTACAGCGACATCCTCTGGGACTACGGCGCGGCCGACGAGCTGATAGCGGCCTACCCCAATAAGTTCAGCTGCGCGGTGCGATGCGACGGGCTCAACCCGTACGACATCCCGACGAGCTGGAGCCAGGGCAAGGGCGAGCGCTACCGCGCGCGCGACACCGTGCTCGCGGCGGTCGATATGCTCACCGACGAGGCCGACGAGGCCGGCATCGACGCCTGCCCCGAGTTCTACCGCAACGACTACATCAGCATGCACATCAAAACGCAGGGCCTCGGCGAGACCCTGAAGGTCGGCGGCATCGAGTACCCTCGCTTCTCGGTCGTCTCGACCGACTGTTCATACGGCGATGACGAGAAGGGCGACTTCGAGACCCTGGGCGAGGCCATGAGGGCGGCCAAGAGGCTCGTCGATGTCGATGGTTATGACGGCGCCGCAGTCTACGACCGCAAGCAGGAGGCGTGGTGCGCGGGCTGCAATATCTACCCCTCCTCGCGTTTGGTCAGAAACGCCGTCACGCATCCGTTCTGGACGATCACCTGCGAAGCCGAGAAGAGGGACCTCGCGCAGCGAGCCGCCGTGCTAGAACGCGAGCAGGCCGCCGACCGCGCCCGCGCCGCCGCGGCGCGCACGGCACGACCCGAAGGCGCGCATTTCCGCGCCGGTCACGCACAGTGAAGGGAAACATAGATATGGACGACTACGATATCGAGCTCACGCCGAACGATCCCGAGTTCGGTCCCGACGAGTGCGAGAGCGCCTATGCCCTCTGGGCCTTCAAGGAGGACGGCGAGCCCGTCAAGTTCCTCGAGGCCTCCCTTGTCGAGGACCCGGACTACCCTAGCGGCTATTCCTTCTCCTGGCGCAGCCTGTCGTGCGACAGGACCGGAAAACTCGTCGAGGGCGAGGGTGGCGTTATCGGGGACGTCTCCCGCGCCGACTATGTCGCGGACATGGTGCTCCCCCGGCGGGGCCGTCTTCTCGCAGGTCGAGGATGAATACCTACCGAATCTGCCGTATTCCTTCGAGAAGGACAGTCTGAGCGACAGCGCGAGGAAGTCGGCGGCCGAGGCGATCAGCGGAGCGATCCTGTCGCTGCCACTCTCCGTCCCGGAGACGACGGAGGCAATACCGGCCTTCTACAGGCTCGACAACCCCGCCATGCCCGACGACCCCCTCACCCGCGACATGCTCGCCGACGCACTCCAATCGGTGGAGAACTACCATCGCGGCGGCGCTATCGACGCCCTGCTGTGCAACCGGGACGGGATGAGCGTCGCGAAGCAGGCCCTCATCGTCTCCGCGGCGAAGGGCTTGCGGTCCAACAGCGGCCTGTTCGATGCGATGTCCCGCGCCGTCGGGCTGATCCGCGCGACCGAGGGCTCCGCCGCGGGCGTCAGCGACTTCGCGCTCGCGCAGAGTCTCCTCATTACCGGGTTCCACCACATGCAGAACCGGTGTTTCGATACCGTCTCGCGCGGCCTAGGAGACGTCCGCTACATGGACACCTCCAAAGCCGTGAAGATCTTCGCCGAGGAGCTGACGCGGGATACCGGCCTCGCCCTCGATGCGGCGCTCAAGGGGAAGTATGCCATGCGCTACGGTCGAGACGTCGATGCGCTCATATTCACCGATGCCGATATCGACGAATATGCCGAACTTCTCGGCAACTGCTGTGCCGACCTCGATCCCGAACAGCGCCCTAAGGCCGCCGCCGATGCGGCACGCGAGTGGTGCCGCGACCACGCCATGGACGGCTTCAGCGACTTCCTCTATGACTACCAGCCCGAACAGGTCAAGGGTATGGCGCGAAACACCGGCGTCAGGCATTGACAGGTTTTCGGGGCGGTGTCAGGGACGCAGGCCGATTTGGACCGATGCCGCCCGCCCGGCCGTCGCCGCGGCCGCCTCGCGGGCTGCCATGCGTATAGCCGCCGGGGAAGGCAGGCCCATCTCGGAACGCTTCGCGTACACGGCTGAAAGCGAGTGGCCGGTCTCGGCCGCGATCTGCTTGGGCGACGCGGCGTAGTCCCGCAACCGGCCGAGCTCGTCTGCCGTCCACCTGGTCCGGCAGATACCTCGGCGGGAGCGCGCCGCCCTCACAGCCATCTCGGTCCGCCCCGTCGCGGCGGCCACGTCCGCGGCGGCAAGCGACCTGTCGGCGAGCAATTCGAGCTCGGCGTCCGTCCAATGGCGATATACCGCGGCGTCTTCCATCGCAGCCCCCTCATCGTATGTAGCAGAATCTCTGGACTCATACCCATCGGGCGCCCGGTGATTTCAGCGCTTCCCGTTCGGGAAGCGCCTTTCTTTACGGCATCGCGGTCGCCGCGAGGACGGACAATCCCTTAAACGCGAAACCTGACTATCGGAGGTTCCAATGAGCGATTACGTCACCAGGCTCTTCCGCGAAGCACTCGGAAGGCTCGAGGGGGAATACCGCGGCGAGGGCCTGGATGCCATGGCCCTCGCCGCGCGGAGCCTGGCCGCGGACGAGTCCAAGTCATATGCGGCGGCGCATGCGGTGCTCGACGAAGGCGCCCGGCTCGGCGAGAGGTTCGATCCCTTCACCTACCCGGCCCTCGCCATGGCCGCGACAGACGATGCGATCCGCCGTGGCGGAATCACCGTGGGTAGCGATTCGATCGATATCGAACGGCAGCTTGTCCAGGGAGGTCCGCGGAGCGCGGAGCCAAAAAGGTCTTCAACGTACCCGTCTGCCCTCGAGCACGGCGGCGGCCTCGAGGTCGACGATTGCAGGCCGAGGAAGATGTCGCCGGCGAGCCTGGCGAAACTGGCCCGCGAATCGGCGACGAGGAATGTCCCCAAGCCCGATATAGGCATGGGAGCCGTCGTCGATAGGCGCCGCTGACCGGCATCGATCCTATGCGGCATACGGGGCTTCCCGTTCGGGAAATACCGTGGTGCCACCCATGCGGCGCGGATAACATCGACGCCAAGCACCTATCCGCCATCTGTCCTGTGGAGCTGATCTGTATGGCAAATAACGATTTCCGCAACGGCTTCGACGTCTGCGTGGGCAACTGGGGCTACTACAGCGAGGGAGAGCTTCGCGATACCTGGATGCACCTGCCGATGGATCCCGATAAGATCGAGCCCTGGCTGCGTGGCCACGGGCTCGTCGACGCGAACCACGAGGAGACCTATATCTCCGACTACGATGGGCTGCCGTTCCGCTGCCCCCAGGTGTTCGATGAGTACACCCAGCTCGACAAGCTGAACGTCCTCGCGATGCAGCTTACGCTCCTTCCCGAAGGGGACTTGGCGCATGTCCAAGCCGCTATCGATTACGGCGAGTCCCTGGACCACCTCGACGAGCTCATGAACCTCGTGGCGCAGGTAGACGAGCTGCCCGTATTCGACTACCTCTATGACGATATGTATGTCGAAGACCAGTGGCATAAGACCTGCCTCGAGCGTTCGACGCCGCAGGAGAACTATGCGTACACTGTCCTCAACGACGATTCCGAGTTCTGGAACATCATGAACCGAGAAGACGGCGAACTCCTCTCCTGCTTCGACTTCAACCGCTTCGGCGAGATCGCCGTGAACAACGGCTATGTCGACCTGTGCGAGACCTGCTATGTCAACAAGGGCGGCGACTGGCCGCTGCTCGACGAGTACTCTTTCGAGGAGATCGGGGGCGAGACCGTGGCCGAATGGCGCGGGCGTGTCGCACAGGAGAAGCCCGCAGCACCGTCCGAGATCGCCTATGCCGCCAGCGCCCTCGCGGCGCTGAGCGCCGACGACGGTGCCGGCGTCACCGCACGCGCCGCGAAACTGTAGGGGGGGTGGCCGCCATGATGTTCAGGGATATCAACCAATCCTCCACGATGGCGCGCTCGGCCTACCCCGACGGCAACGGTGAGCTCACCGATTTCAGCCTGTTCGCTACCAAGTACGACGCGGGCAAGCCCTCCATCGCCACCGACGGCCTGCCCTCCGAGCTCTCCTACCAGGTCAGGACCGCCATCCGCCGCGCGGTGGACGAGCTCGGGATCAACGTGCCGGAGGCGGCCGTCGTGCTGAAATACCCGATCCACTTCTACTACTCGGACGCCAGCGCGGAGCTCACGGGGGTGCTCGCCCTGCCCGGCGCGGTGGCGATCCTCGCGCTCGACGGGTTCGTTCCCAAAGAACAGCTCGCCGCTCCCGTCATCGGCGATATCTCCAGGCTGCGCGAGGTAGCGGATGAGCTGCGCCGCCGCGGAGGTCTCGAGCCGCTTCCCGTTCGGGAAACCATCTATACGCACACCGTACCCGAGGGTACAGTCGTGGCAAATCAACGCCCCGCCGCCTACCGTGCGACGGGCAGGAAGAAAGGTACCGCCATGGACCAGGAAAAGTACGACAACGAGGTCAGCATCAAGTTCCCCGCGAAGTGGTGCAGCGTCACCAACGCGCAGGGCGAGGACATCGTGATCGAGAACGGCAAGAAGACCGAGACCTGGCCTGCCGTCCTCTGCACCATCCCCACGGGTACGGACATGAACGGCATCGACATCTCCGGCTACAAGTTCAAGACCTTCCGCAAACCCTGGACCGAGTCCGACATCGCCAACGGCAAGGGCACCACCGTCACTGTCAAGAAGGACATGCCCGTCCATCTGTTCAAGTATGACGAGAACGACCAGCTCAAGACCCTCGACGTCGACCCGTTCGAGCTGACCAAGGCCGTCAAGGCCGCACGCGAGGCCTACAAGGCCAAGATGAACGCCGAGGCGCCCAACCCGCAGTCCCAGGCCGCCGCGGCAGTCGCCGCGGCCCACGGTACCGCCGAGCAGGGCACCGAGGCCACGCAGGCCGCCAAGCTCTAGCAGCGCGCCCGCGACCTTCGCAACCCGTACCAGAAGGGCGCCCGCGCACCGTACCGCGGGCGCCCTTCCCTGTTTTTTTGGATGTGATGGCATATGAAGAGCTACATCGAACCGCTTAACGCCGCGGATGCGCTGGACGTGCTCTACGCGCACGGCATCCCGTTCGGGGATATCTCCTATAGCCGAGACAATGACGAAGATGCCGTACTGCACGGACCGGGCGGCGACAAGGTCCTCAGGACCCCCGATGATGTGATTGCGGCCCTGGGAGACGACGCCGCCCGCGCGCTCGCCGAGCATAAGCGCTTCCGCGAGCGGGCGGTCCGCGAGCTCATGGTCCCCGTCCTCTCGGACGGGGAATCGATCTACAACGTCCGCACCGGCGATACGTTCATCCTCGACTCGAATTGCGAGGGCAAGCTATACGGCTTCGACTATACGGTAACCCCGCTCGCCACCCTGGTCGATGAGGGCGAGGACGGCATCCCCTACGGCGCGGGCGTGTATGCCATCGAGACCTACGGTGCGGACATGGGCCATATCGACGACCTTCCCGACGGCGAGTGCCCCGACCCGCTTACCCTCCATTCGACGGTCGAGGACGACGATCTATCCTATTCGGTCGCCTCCGTCCTACGCTCCATGGAACGCACGGCCCTTGAACTCGAGGCCGGCGGGGACCTGTTCGACCTCTCGGGATGGACGCTCGCGAACGGCAAGAGCATCGCCGCTACCTGCGCGCGGTTGGGAATCGATATCGCGCCGAAGCTGCATACCGACCCGGCAAGCGTCGCCGACGCCGCGAGACGCGCCGCGGGCACCTGCACGGCGGATATGCCGCGCTCCCGTGCCGCGCACCTTTGATGGCCCAGACCACTGGATGTGATGACATATGAAAAGCTATATCGAGCCGTTGAACGCCGCGGATGCGCTGGACGTGCTCGACCTCTACGGGATCGATACGCCCGGCGCCTTCTTCTCGAGCGAGCATGAGGGCTGCGTCGAGGTCGAGCTGTCCGGCCACACGGCCCTCCTCGAAACGCCGGAGAGCGTCGCGATGCTGTTCGGGCATGATGCCGCGACGGCGCTCTGCCAGCACTCGAACTTTCGCAGGGACGCGGCCGAGATCATGAGCCGGGCGCTTGACCTCGACGATTTCCTCTACAACGTCTACAGCGGCACCGCCTTCATCCCGGACAAGGCGCCGGACGGCGAGTTCTTCGGGTTCCATGTCGCCCATATCCCCCTCTCGGCCATCCTCGAGGACGATATCGACCCGCTCTCGCCGGATGCCTGCGACTACGGCCTCGATTCCATCAGCGAGACCACCGAGGACGCCGCGGTCGGATATTTCGACCCTGCCGGTGCGGTCGATGATGAAAAGTTCCTCACCTCGGCCGATTGGGCGCTGTGCGATATCGAGTCCAGCGTCCTCACGGCGTTCGGGGCCGGATGCAGCCCCGAACTGGCAGGGTGGACGCTCGGCAACGCCGAGAGCGTCGCCGAGACGTGCGCCTCGCTCGGGGTCGATATAGCCACGGCCCCGGCGCCCGACAACCCCGAGCGCGTCGCCGCGGCCGCCAAGGCGGCCACGAAGGCGACAACCCACGGGGTGGCCGCCGCGGCCGGTAACCGGCTGTGACCGGTTTTCCCGGGCCCGCGCCGAGGCGGGCCCGCACGACTATAGATCCCGACCCATTGGAGCGACCATGAGCACCTATAAAGAGCAGGATATCGAGAACCTGCTGGCACACCTGCGCGAGGGCATCGCATCCGATTCCGTCCTCGCACTCGCCGACGATATCCGCGTCGACTGCGAGGGCGCCGGGGACGGCGAGTCGGTCTGGATGCACCCGGTACTTCCCGGGGCACGCTACGGCAAGGAAGACAAAGTCATCTACGACCCGTTCGATACGCTGCCGGGGCGGTCCCTGAAATCCTCGGGCGGGCTGCCCATGGTCGAGTTCTACCTGCACCGCGGCGACGACCGCCCCGATGCGACGCGCAACGTAAAGGACATGGAGCCCGCGCCCTACCTCATCGGCCGCTACTACATGAAAACGCTGCTCGCCGACCACCTGGGCCGCGGCATCCTGCTCCAGGACATGCCGCGCCTGGCCCTCTCGGCCGATACCGTGCTCGATGTCCAAGACGACCTCGCGAAGGCCGTGAGGGCATACGCCGCCGGATGCGACTTCGAAATCGACGGCGCCGACGCGGATATCGCGCGGTGCCTCGCGCAGGGCGGCGGATGCGCCGCCGGCACCAAGGTCTCGGCGGTCTACGTGCCCGTGGGCGACCTGCCTCGGGAGACGACAATCTTTCCCGACATGGCCCGCGCGGCGGCCTCCATCGGCCTCGAGGATCCCGAAACCGAGACCCTGGCGGAGTACGGGGGCGTCACCGTGTCGCTGGTCCGCGCCGCCGATGCGGAGGGCAGCGAGCTCAAGCCGAACCGGGCGTGGGCGCGCGGCGGGGCGACCGAGATCGTCCGCGGCGGCTTCCTCGTCATCGCGACCGACGGGGACGGCGAGGTCGTCGACCTTCCCAAGTGGGCGATCGAGAGCGCCAAGACGCGCTTCGCCGACCCCTCAACGGGCCCGTTCCAGGCGTCCGCCGAGTTCATGAGGGAAGTTCGGCGCGGCCTCGGCGAGCAGATCGAGCAGGCGGGACGAACGCCTTCCGACATCGCCGCGCTGGCATCGCAGCTCGCCGCGAAGCCGGGAGACGACGGCGGCGCGGGCGGGAAACGCATCTGAAAAAAATCGGGCCCCGGCGCGGCGCGGATGTATAGATTCGGGTTTGCAAGGGTATGAATTTTGCAATCAGGCCGCTGCCGGCTATCCAATCATCACCCAAACGCATCGCCGCGGCCTGATATGCGGGAGAAGGCGGCAAAATCCGGATCGCCATCCGAGTTTCGACCGCCCCGCCACCGCATTCGCCAGAAGGGGCGCCCGATGCCGGCATACGCTGGTGCGGGCGCGGCAAGTGGAGAAAACAGGACATCGCAGGGGGGACCGTATGCAGCGAGGCTCCGACAACGAACGGCGCGACAGGACCGAGATGCAGCGACAGCGCGACCGCGACTACGCCAAGGAGCTGTGCGCGTCGCGCCTGGCGTTCACGCTGTCGAGGACCGGCACCTCGAAAGAGGACTACTGCCGCGCCGTCGGCATATCGAGCTCGACGCTCTCGCGCATCCTCAACAAGCAGACGCTCATGTCCACCTCCACCCTGATCGAGACCGCCAGATATTTCGAGGACACGAGCGTGTCCTGGTTTTTGGGACTGTAGGAGGACAATTGAATCCCATCGATATGATCAAACGCTCAGACATCGAACCGTATGAGCTGAGGCGTATCGCGTTTGGTGCCATCCTGACCGCGCTACCGTCCGCCATCTTCCAGCTGCAAAGCGCCGCGTCGGTCATCCTGTCCTGCCCGACAGACTACTACTCTCCAGCGTCGGCAGCGTGGTTTCTGACCAGGGGCTGCCTGGGTGCCGTGTGGGTCCCGGTCATCCTGCTCATCGCCGCCGGCATCGCCTGCAAGGTACGGAGCCGCGCCCTCGACCTCGGCATCGCCGCGGTCCTTTTCGCCCTCACGGTCCGCACCGCCATCCGCCTGGACCCGTATTCCATCGGCTACCTCGCCACCGCTTTCACCTGTTTCGCCGTCTCCGGCCTCAAGGAGGAGTAGATCGCTTTGAACACCTCGCCAGAAACCGATATGGTCCCGGTATGGGACGGGGACAGCGAGAAGACGGGTCTCCTCGAGCTTCCGATCTCCCGTCGAGGAGCCTTCGCCGCGCTCGCCTGCGCAGCGGGGTTGGCCCTGCTCGGACCCGCCCGGAAGGCGGAAGCGCTCGCGGGCATGAACTTCAACCTCGGCCAGGGCTGGTTCGGAGCCGCAGCCGACTCGCTGCTCGTCCATTCGGACCCTCGTCAGGGCGAGGGGGACATGTTCTTCGGCTTCGCGAACAGCTACCATGAATGGCTCTGCGCCGCCCCCGCCAACACCAGCTACTATATAAATCATTACGGACAATGGCTGAGGTACGCCTTCGCCTGCGTCTTCGAGTGCAATTACGCCAACGAGCTCTACACCCTCGTAGTCGTCAGGCCGTTCGCATGGTGCTCCAGCAAGGACCTGCAGAATGGCCGCGGCCTTTGGGTCGATACGGTTTCCGAGGGCGGCGACAACAAGGGATACGTCTACCTCGACGGCGCGGAACTCCCCGAATCCCGCTTCGCCGGCGATTTCAGGAACCAGATCGACTACAAGTACTACGACTGGATCTCCTACGGCTTCTACGACTTCAACGACTTCCAGGGGAACACGTACTGGGGAAGTACCCGCCCCTCGTTCTGGGTCAAGAGGCAGAAGGGCGAGGCGCGCCACAGCGTGTCCAGCAAGTTGCAGGTCTACAACGTGTACTACAACTACTTCGGACGGAACGAAAACTGGATCAGTGAAAAAGACGCCCCGAACTACTGGTTCCTCAGCCAAACCACCCCTTCGCGCAATTTCAGGGTCGAGAAGATCTACATCCGCAACGACGTCACGCTCTACGGCGGCATATTCTACATCAGGCCCGTCTCCGCGCCGGACATCCAGCTCGACCTCGCGCAGGGCACATACAGCGGCGGCAAACCCCAAGCCATGTACGATAACGGGCGCGGCGTGTGCCTCTACGAGAACTATCACGGCGTCAACCAGACCTGGATGCTCAAGCCCTATACCGACGACGGCGTCGACACCTTCACGTTCGCTATCGCCAACATGGTCGGCCCGAACCTGACGCACATGCTGAACAACAGCGGCCATGTGGCGCCCGTGGTCGACCATGGCGTCGTCCAGAACAGCCATGCCGACATCTGGGACATCAACCACTCCGACGGCCGGAGCAAGGCATGGTGGGTCCACCATGAGCCCGACGCGTCGAACGAGACCGACCATAGCTGCTACTTCATCACGTCGGACGCCGACGGACTGCGCCTCGACACCAACGGGGTCACATCGAACTCCGTCGCAAGCGTATCCGTCCAGTCCGCGGCGTGCCCCGGGCGCTGGGCCATCCAGAAAAACGCCCAGTGGAACCTCGTCGAGGCCCGCATCGAGGGCAAGGTCTCGGTCCATTGCGACGAGGACGCGCTCAAGATCGGCGACAAGGCGGAGATCTGCGGATGGCATAATACGGACCCGGACGACCCGGATGTCGGAATCAGGCCCTCCGGCTGGACCCTGGGATGCAAGAACGAATCGGACCTGCCGGTCAGGCCGATCTTCAGGCTCTACATGTCCGACATCGACGACGACCTCCCCGAGGACAACGCCTCCATCTTCGCCCAGTGCGGCGTGGCCACTTGGGGGTGGCAGCAGGAATCGCTCGCGCACCGACATATCGGCTACCCCCATGGCGGCTACTCCATCTACGGCCTCGGCCTCAGGCTCGAGGGTTCCGCGTTCCCCGGATCGATCCACTACGCCGCGCAGCGCTACAGCGGGGGCGAGTGGGTCGAGGGCGCCGACGGCGTGCGCATCCTCGATGCCGAGTCGGACATCCTCGGCAGGGTGAAGGTCTGGCTCACCGGCGAGATAGCGGACCACTACGACCTCGAGATCAGGACCAAGCTGCTCAACGGGAGCGGCGAGTGGTCCGACCCGGTCTACGTCAACTGTTCCGCCTCGGCGCCGCTCGACGTCAACACCGCGCCCGCAGCCGGCATCGAGCCGGACGGCGCCGACGGCAACAAGATCTGCGGCATGAACATCCACCTCGTGCGCAAGCCGCAGGGCGGTCGCGTCGTCAGAGAGTTCTCCGACAGCGAAAACCTTGCTGCCGACGCCTCCTGGGGGCCGGGGTTTCTCTACGCCGCCGCGATGCTCGGCATCCGCACTGTCAGCAAGACCGACTGCTACGTATGGACCGACCGCTATCTGGGCACGCTCGTCTCCCGCGGCGTGCGAGTCGTCACGACGTGCGTCGAGTACTATGCCGACGGCATCGAGCAGAAGGACATGGTGTATCGCGACCTCGACGTCGAAGGCGGCGATATCTACAACCCCGCCGCCATCGCGACGCAGAAGGCCCTGAAGGACACCTGCAACCTCGATGAGCAGTACGGGCAGAACCCCTCGACGGGGTTCTCGGGCTGGTTCCTCGACCCCGAGCTCACCCAGCCCGCCGCGAATGTCACTATCGTCAAGGACCAGACGCTCAAACTCTACGGCCGCAACCGCTGCACCGTGCGCATCGAATATGCCGACGGCTCGCTCAAGCCCGAGGACGGCGTCATGTACCGCACCGAACCGGTCCAGAACAAGCCCGATGCGCTGTCCAGCTTCAAGCTGCCCGACTTCTCGCAGGCGTCGGAGAGGCACAGGCTCGACGGGATCGCGCTGCCCGCCATCGGCGACGACGGCGAGGGGCATATCGCCCTATATGTCGGCGAGCGCCTGACGCCGACGAAGCCGGATACGGTGTTCGCCAGGCTCGCCGACGAGACATGGAGGCGCTACGTGCCCGAGTGCTGGCTGACCTCGGCGGACGGCACCGACAAGGTCTCCTCGGTCACCGCGAGACGCGACGTCACGCTCTACGTCAAATGGACTGAGGCGAAGGCCGAGGGCGTCGCGAGCTCGAAGGGATAGGCTTTTTTGCCGCGACGCGTTTACGGCTACCCCTATGGGGGTATAGTCAAGGCAGCGCCGTCACTCCTTCCGATACACTATGTCACGGCGACCCGGCCGACTTGCCATCCGTTTCAGTCGGCCCCATATGCGATGGCGGTCCTCCCTACCGCCATCCTTCCCCCATCGGCGGCCGGCCCTCACCGGCCGCCATCCCTTTCAAGGCGTCATGGGCGATTTGCGCTTTATCCGTGCCCCGTTCCCACTTTTGGGAGCGGGGTTCTTCTTTGCGCGCGGCGGCCCTATGCTTTCCCGGAACGCCTATCCATTGGAGCCATCTTGAAAGCAACCCAGCAGGGCGCGAGAACGCGCCCGGTCGTCCTTTTCCTCTGCACCCTCCTCATCGCGGGGCCCATCCTGGCACGCGCGCTCGCCGGTGCCGGCACGCTCGACTCCGACGTCTGGTTCCTCCTCGCGACCGGCCGCGAGATCGCCCGCAACGGCATACCCCATGACAACCCGTTCTCCATCTGGCCGGGGCAGGGCATCGTCGTCCAGCAATGGCTCCACGACCTGTGGCTGTGGGCGTGGTACACGGCCGGCGGCTATACCGGCGTGGCCGTCTCCGCGTGCGTCCCGGCGGGGCTTCTGTTCTGGCAGCTGGCACGCCTCATGGGCGACGCCGCCGGCGGCAGGCTCTCGGCGAGCGCGCTGGCGTTCTGCCTTGCCGTGCCAGCGGTTTGCATCTGCATGTACATATCTGTGCGCCCGACGCTCTGGACCGCGCTTCTGTGCACCGTGACGGCAAGGACCATGCTCAGATATCTCAAGGACGGCGACCGCCGGGTGCTGCTATGGCTTCCGGCCGTGGCCGCGGCAGGCGTCAACCTCCAGGCGGCGCAATGGCCGCTGCTCGCCGCGTGCGCCGCGGCCTTCGCCCTGCCGTGCCCGCATGAGATCGCGGACGCCGACGCGCGCCGCGCGTGGTCCGCGCGTGCGCTGCCGATATGCGCCGCGGTCGCCGGGATGTGCGCGGCATCGCTTCTCAACCCCTACGGGGCCGACGGCTCGCTCTACGTGCTGAAATCGCTCGGGGAGGCCGGCTACGGCGGCGCCATCATCGAGATGCAGCCGCTGTGGGTCTCGCTCGGACCCCTGTTCGCGGTGCCCGTCGCGGCGATGGCGCTGGGGCCGTTCGCGCTGTGCCGTCGAAGCGGGGCGAAAGTCCCGGCCGGCGCCGTGGCGATGCTTCTCGCCGGTATCGCCGCGGGAGTCCTGCACTCGCGCTGCATGTGGATCGCCGGCCTGTCCTGCGGCCTGTGCTGCGCGTTCGGGCTCGCAGGTGCGCTCGGGGAGCCCGTGGCGCACCCGGGGCGCGCGGCCGCCGCGGCAGGTGCCGCCATGGCCCTGCTCGCCGCGGTCTCGGGGCTCGCGGTATCGCTGGCACCGCGATCGGGCGGCGAGGCGGGCATGCTGTCCGTGACCGAATCGGAGATGTCCCCCATCTTCTCGGCGATATATGACGCCGGACCCGACGCGCTGGTGTTCTCGAGCGACGTGTCGGTGTACAACCAACTCGAATGGGAGGAGTTCAAGGTTCCCTGCGACATGCGCCCCGAGATATGGGGCGAGCGCATCGCCGGCGCCGGGTCGAGGTCGGCCTACCGCGAGGTCGTCGACGTCCTCCAGGGATCGACCTCGCTCAAGGAGAGCACCGGGGAATGGGGCTGGGACCTGTTCCTCGTCAGGGACGAGGAGGCGGACGCGCTGCGGTCCGGAGGCGCCGTCGAGCAGGTGGCGGCCGGCGGAGGATATGTCCTCTTCAAGCCCGTGGAAGGCGGTGAATAGCATGGATCGCATGGACAATATGCACCGCGGGCGCATCCTGCGATGGGCGTCGCTCGCGGCCACGCTCGCCGCATGCGCGGCCACGCTCGCGGCGGTCTCGCTCACGGGATGGTCGCTGTTCCAGCCCGACACCCGCTATATGGTCGCGATCGGCCGATGGATCATCGAAAACGGCGAGCTGCCGACGGTCGACCCCCTGACGCTCACCGGGGGCCTTGCCTACACCTGCCAGCAGTGGCCGCTGTGCCTCGCGGCTGCGGCCGTCTTCGATACGTTCGGGGAGGCTGGGATCAAGTGCGCTGCGGCGATGCTCGACATGGCCGCGGCGGCGACAGTCTGGGCATGCACGCTCGACCGCGGCAGGACCGGGGCCGTCCATGCGGCGGCCTCGGCGGCGCTCGCCGCGGTCATAGCGGCGCTCTGCAACTCGACGCCGCGCGGCATCGACGTGATTGCCCTGTGCATCTGCTACGCGGCGGGCGGGAAGTGGGCGCGCGGCGGGCGGGACTCCCTGCTTGCCGTCTTCCCCGCCGCTGGCCTCGCCATGGCCCAGCTCCACGGGGCGCTGTGGACCGTGGCCGCCATGGTCCCGTGCTGTCTGGTCCTCGACGGCAGGCTCGACCGGTACGGCAGGTTCAAGGCGCTCACGGCGGCGATGTCGACCGTGGCCGCCTGCATGCTCAACCCCTACGGCGCCAGGCTGCTCATGCTGCCCTTCCTCACCATGGGCGCCGAGTCGCTGAAATCGGTGGGGATCGGCGAGCTCGCGCCGTGGACGCAGGCCGCGCCCGTGCAAGCCGCCTGCGGCTGCACCCTCGCCGCGGCGCTCCTGCTGTTCCGGTGCCGGGTTCGCGGGCGAAGCGGCGGCCGGGTGCTTCTAGAGGCCGGTGACGTCCTCGTGCTCGGCACGCTCGCGCTCGCACTCGCCAACGTGAGAAACGAGCTCTTCCTGTTCACCTCCATGGCGCTCTCCCTTTCCGATATCCAGGGTGAGGTGGCGGGGCCGCGTGCGCGGAGGCCATGGGCCCTCGCGGTGTGCTGCACGGCCGCGCTCGCCGCCGCCGCAGGCTGTCTCGCCGCGACCTTGCCGGCGAGGACCGTGACCGAGGCGTCGGCGGATGCGGCGCTGGCCGCCCTCGAGGCCGCCGGGGCAGAAAGCGGCGATGCCGTCATATGCGACATCGACGTGGGAAGCGAACTCGAGCTCGCGGGATTGCGGCCGCTGCTCGACACGCGGGCGGAGCTCTTCTGCCCCGAGCTCAACGGGGGCACGGACGCCTGGGGCGCAGCCCGGTCCGTACTGTCGGGCGATGCCGAGGCCATCGAGGGCACCGGCGCCGATTTCGCAGTCGTCCCCTCGGGGGCCTACCCCGCTCTCGAGGACGGGCTTGCCGAACTCGGGTTCTCACGGGTGCATGACGACGGGGCCTTCGAGGTGTATGCCCGCAAGGCGGCTCCATAATTCCTCCACAGGCGGAAATAGGTCCTGAGCTGGGACAATCCCGAACCTTTCCCATTTCTGGGCAGGGTGCTGACCCGTCCTCCCGCCGGGGGCATAGTTTATGCCGTATCGCCCCGGATGGGGCACAGGCTTCGCGCGGGCATGTGCCCGCGCAGACATCCAAGAGAGGAGGAGGTCCAATGAACGATATCCTCGCCAAGCCGGCGGCCATCGCCACCTGCGGCCTTTTCAACATGAAGCGCCGCGCCAAGGAGGCCCTGTCCGCCCAGGGCTCCATCGAGTGGGTCGTCATCGTCGTCTGCATCGCCGTCGCGCTGATCGCCGCGCTGGCCTATCTGTCCAACCAGATGAACATCAAGGTCAATACGATTGCCGACACGCTGAGCAAGACCAAAGTCTCCGGCGCCGTTCCGGGAACTGGTGGTCACTAGCGCATCCCGGAGCCATTCGTCCGGGGGCAGACACCCCCGCCCCCGGGCATCCCGAACCTTCCCGCGCGCCGACAGGGCGCGCTTTCCAGATAACCACAGCACCGGAGGGAGCCGTATGCTCGGAACACTCACGCTCGCAGCCGGGTCGGCCGCCGCCGGCTGGCTGCTGCAACATGCCTACCAATCCCTGCGCTACTCCTTCTACGAGCGCGAGGACGCGGCCATGCTCGCGGACGGCGCCGATGCCGCCGAGCGCCGCGACTGGCTGGCCGCGATCGGCGCCCAGGTCGCCATCCAGGCCGTCGCGCCCTCCACGATCGACGCGCTCGCCGCATCGGGCGACATCGACGCGGACCTGCTGGCGGACGGCGAGTCGGGCGCCTACGCGCGCCGCTACAACCCGACGCTCGCGGGCGATGCCTACTGGGTCCCCGCATATCTCGCCGCGGCGTTCGCCGGCGCCGCATATTCGCCGGCAGCCGCCGTGGCGGCGGTCAGCTCGCTCGCCATCGCCGCGAGCGACATCCGTTTCCGTATCGTCCCCATCCCGCACCTCGCGGTGCTCGTCTCCTCGTCGGTCGCGGCCTTCTGCCCCAGCCTGGCGGGCGCGGCGCTCACCGCCGCCGGCATGGCGGTCACCTGGGCGCTCGGCGCCGCCGTGCGACGCGCCGGCGGCGAATGGGGCGACG
>ERZ827496.2655-NODE-2655-length-17273-cov-3.951678_pt1 | contig 17273 bp, 9 predicted proteins | sample MGYA00519769_ERZ827496 | MGnify/ENA primary metagenome ERZ827496 (study PRJEB31778, sample SAMEA3449327) | human gut metagenome | biome: human gut; feature: human-associated habitat; material: faeces | place: United Kingdom | collected 2010/2012 ...
CAAAATATTCTCAATCTCTGACATCGCACCCTCTGCCGTCTGAATGATCGAATCTCCATCAGCAGAATTGCGGGACGCCTGATCCAACGCACGGATCTGGGTTCGCATCTTATTCGAAATCGCCATACCTGCAGAATCATCTGCTGCTTTGTTAATCTTATAGCCTGTACTTAATCTTTCCAAACTGGCCGAAACTTTATTGTCAACCTTTTTCAAACTGACATTTGTAAGCTGCGCTGAAATATTGTGGTTAATTCTCATTGTAATCCTCCATTCTCTGTTGCTACTACCTCTGAAATATACTGTACCAGCACTTTTGCTGTCTGATACAGAGCTTTTGTATCAACTGCATTATCGTTCTCCGATGCAGCAGAATAATCATTCTGCGCACGAAAATCCATTCCATAAGAGATCGTTTTCACCGGACACACATTCTGCTCCAAAGTTTCCTGCAAGGCTCCTGCCTGCTGCTTCAATTTCTCGTATCCGGCTCTGTCATCACAGAGTACCAGTCCCTTAAGACTGCCCCCGGAAATCTGCATCTCCATAGAAATGCGATACGGCTGCCAAATGGTTACCTGTACCTTGCCCGCCTGTTCTTCATCCTCACGGAATGTAAGATTCATCTGCGTAACGCCGTCTGCCGTTTGAATCGGTACTGCATAACTGCGATTATTTCTAAGTCCCTGCTGTAACCGCATCAAACCGCGCGTTGCTCTGATCTCTTGAAATTCACTATATGTAATATCGGCACGCTGCTTTGTTTTCTCAAGAATATTTTCCAAAAAATGATCTATTCCGGCACAATATTCTGCAAGTGCTGCCTCATCTTCCTCACCATCTGCAATGGCTTCCATAACATCCTTTAATCCATCCGTTAGTTCCGTCAAATCACGTCTACGCTCTGCAAACGTCTCTTTCTCGGATGACGCCTCACTTGCAGCCACTCCCTGCGGAACCACATGATCCATAGCAGTCTCCAAAACCGCTGCATTGGCTGTCTCCGATGCCAACTGTCCAACCACATCCTGCTCCGACTGTGACTCTCTAGCAAGTTCCAGTACTGTATCTAAAGCGGTCTCTCCATCCAGTAATCTCAACGCCGCCTGCATATTGCCAACTGTGTCTGGCAGCCCTGCCTCCTTCAAAAATCCATCTGCTTTCTGTGACCGTTTCGCCATATCTCTTAGTTCCCCGGCACGCTCCTCATAATAAGCTGTCATGATCTGATCCGTGATCGTCTGATTGCCGGCTGCCGCCTGAATAATATTTTCAGTGTCATCCACAGTATGATCCATCCCCTGTGCATTTCTGGAACGAACCGCCGTCAGCAAATTAGACAGATCCATCTGCTGACCGGATTGAACCACCGCACCAACCGCCGCATGATCTTCTTTCTGCACTTGATGCAACAGACGATAAATTCCAATATAACTTTGTCTTTCTTCCGCAGTAATGCCGTTCGTCTTATCTAATCGCCACAAAAACTTACTGTAACTTTCCTCTTCCTGCGCCGCAGTCATTCCACGATCGGCAAGCATTTCATTCAATTCCGTTACGGTATGTTCTAATGGATTAATACCATCTCGAATCATTCCAAGTACCGTGGCAGGTTTCATCCGGTCGATCAAAGTATTCACTTCTGCATCCCAATCTTTGATCTGCGCAATACTCTCCTCTGTGATTTCCATGCGGTTATAACCAAGAATGCGTACTGCCCTTTCATTCTCCGGTGTGCTCTCCAGCCCCATCTCCTGCAGCATAGTCGGGATACCCGCAAACGCTTTCTTAATACTATCTCCTAGATCCGCGCGCACCTGTGTACCAACCGCCTCATAATCCTGTTGATACTGCCATGCGCTCTTGGTCGCACTGATCGCAGCTCCATGCAGTTCCCGCACCGTCATTAATTCATGCTGGCGCAGACTACTGCCCAAAAGTTCTGCCGGAGCTTCGGCAATCTCACGCACTGCCGTTACGGCATCCTGCATCGCATGAATCTGTGCGTCTTCTGTAACTGCCGCCTCGCCCGTCTGATCCGTCCGATAATAACTCATCTCTATTTCCCGCAAACGACCCACAAGTTCAGCCAAGCTCTCTGTCTCCACAGATATCCCCTGCGCACGCATAGACATCACTGCCGGGATTGTCATTTTTAATCGTATTTCCTCAAGTTGTCGCCAAGCTGTAACCTGCGGCAAAGGCATGACTTCTGCCGTCTCCTGTCCCGACAATTCGCCAGCCATTGCGGTTGTTTCCTGTCCAACTTTTCGGTCAGATGTGTTCGCTGCTTCTTGTCCAACTTTACGGTCAGATATATTCATCGCTCCCTGTCCCGTTTTGCGGTCAGATGGCACTCCTGCGCTCTGTCCTACTTCACGGCTAGATGATGTTCCTGCGGTCTGTCCCACTTCATGGTCAGAAGCGCCTTGCTCTGTCTGATGTGCGTCAAGATAATCCTGCAGCACCGGATCTGCCCTTTCTGTTGTTACCTGTTCCACATCCTGCGCCGTGATCTCTTTTACCTGCTGTATCAAATCCCCGGCAAGCCAAATTCCTTTGTCCCCCGGAACTGTCTGCTCTGCCGGCAATCCCATTGCCATCGTCTGCACGATCTGCTGCAGCGTTATCTCCAAGCAGGTACTCTGCTGCATCTGATCTAACATCTCTAATGTCTGCATATTCTCAGCCGTGATCGGCAGTTCATTCGCAAACAGCCACTTTGCCATCGCTTGATCCGAAGCTCCCCCTCGTCCGATCTGCTGCAAGATATGTTCGATCTGTGGTGCATACGCCGCCATATCTTTCTCAGTGATCGATGCGTTGTCAACTGCCGTACTACCGGAATGCATTCCTTGATATACCGCTTCTATCGTCGGCTGGGTTCCATTTTGTATGACGTAAACTTTCGCCGCATCTGTCATTTCATTGATCGACATACTCATCTGCAGCGTTCCCGCTACCTTATCCACAAATTCTTTGGTTGCAGGCAGATTTGCTTCCTGCAGTGCGTCACGGATCTGTGCCTCGCTCTTTTGCGCCAAAAATCCCTGCTGCTGCATTTTTTCCAAATCGTTCGCCAACTGCTCGCGAAGTTCTTTATTTTCTTCCATCCGGTCTGCTTTCCACTCACGCTCCTCACGGATACGCTTAACGGCGCGCTCCAAACTGGATTTTTGGTATTCTTCCAAAGCACTATCCTCATCCTCAAGTGCGGCACAATCCTCTCCGGTCACAACCTTAAGATTGCGACTGGCAGCATTATCATTTTGCACACGATCCGCTGCGATCTCCGTTGCCTGTCTACCCGTATAATTCTCCGAACCAGACTCACGAAGTCCCTGTAGCTGTGGCATCATAAAATCAGTCTGAACGGCTTTACCACGAATCCCCAAATAACCCGCATCAGCAATTGCCGCATTATTTTTCCCGACGTTATAGTACTTAGAGGATGCTTCCGTCGTTCCGGATCCCGCATCTCCCTGTAACATGATATCATTTATATTCATTAGCTACCTCTCTTTATCAGTGCCGAAAGATCATGAAATCCTTATTAAAGAAATTCAAACCTTTTTGGCACCTGAATCCTATAAAGTAAAAAAAGAGTGCCAAACATGAACTTTGACACTCACATCCTATAAATATATTCGACCAAAAGGGCTAATTTCTTTACCCTATAAATTCAGTCCGTTTAACGTCATGCCCTCTATGAGCTCCCCCTTGCTTAAGCAGCTCGCTCAGACCTTCTTCGCCGTTTCAAAAGCTTTCTGATAACTCAATACTTTCTTTATGTAAGAACGACACTGTGATGGTATACCACCCACACGCCGTACCGTTCCACTTCCGGCATTATACGCCGCCAGCGCTAACTTTACATCTCCGTTATATTCCTTTAACTTGCTGGCGATGCACTTCGCTCCACCCATAATATTTTGCTCCGGATCAAAGGGATCCTCTACGCCAAGTCCACGCGCCGTATCCGGCATCAACTGCATAACGCCCATTGCCCCCGAACTAGACACATCCCTCTCATTGAAATTAGATTCTGCTTTGGCAATTGCCTTAAGCAAACTTTCGGATACTCTGTATTTTTTGGCTGCTTTCTTAAAATAGCTGTCATAAGGCGTTGTCTTCATAGACGATGCTGATGTCGTTTTCTTAGTGCTTGTACTTCCGGTTGACACCGTACGATTCGTTTTCTGACTCTGACCGGTCGATGTCCCAGACGCAGATGAGGTTGTTCTGGAACTTCCCGTGCGGTCTAACTTTGACGTGTCCGCAGAATAGTCCAGATGTTTCACCGCACTCGTCTTCGTAGACTTCGTGCGTCCCTGTGCTTTCAGCATATCGTCAAAACTGGTAATAGAACTCCTGCGGCCAGCTTCACCCGCATGCGTCTTCAGCGGTTTGATCGGCAAAGCCTGCACTTTCCCATCCGTAATATTATTCGCCGTCATATACCTCTCCTTTCTGCAAACATCTCCTGCAATGTCATATCCAACTTCCCCTGTCTCGGATTCGCCACAGACACTTCCGAAAGCGTGACAGCCATCTCTGCTGCAGCTTGATTTACAGCTTTTTCCTCAGGCTCTATTGGCACAATCTGCTGTAATCTCGGCTCTCTGGCATTCGATACCACCGCCCTCACATTAGCAGGCGACTTCACATTCATCTCGCAAAAGTCTATCTTCTTTGGCGACAGCGGCTTCGCATTCGCTCCACAAGTCTCAATCTCTCTCGGTGACAGTGGCTTCGCATTTGCTCCACAAGTCTCAATCTCTCTCGGTGACAGTGGCTTCGCATTCACTCCACAAGTCTCAATCTCTCTCGGGGACAATGGTTTCGCATTCGCTCCATAGGTTTCAACCTCACGAACGGCTATCGTTTTCCCCTGTATCACGTTCATCGAATGCACCCCCTCGCCATCGCCTCATTTTGCTTTTTATTTTAACAACTTGTCCGGTTTAAATCAATACTTTCCCGCTTCATCCAATAATGCTGTAAGAAGAGATAGGCAATGACACAGATTTCTCACAATTCCATTGGTGATTCGATCAGTTCCTCACATTTTTAGCCGGCTCCATATTCACCCTGCGTCCCTTGATCTTACTGTGATTCATTGCTTCTAATACAGCCGCCGCATATTCCTGCGGAACCTCTACAAACGAAAAATTATCGTACATATCGATTGTTCCTACGAGAGCACCTTCCATTCCGCTCTCCCCGGCAACCGCACCCAAAATATCACCAATGCGTACACGATCTTTTTTGCCGATATTCATAAACATACGCACCATACCCGGCTCTGCACCGGTATCTCCAAACTCTTCTTTTGGAAGCGTCTGTGTGCTTGTCTCTCCTAACTGCATTGCCAGCAAAGCTGCTGCCATTTCCGTTGCCGAATAATCACTGCCATCCAAATATTCCTCTAACAGATCCATCATTCTGCCTAAACCATCTGTAGCGATCAACTCTCCTGCCTGCTCCAACAGTTTCTCCACTTTAATGGCAGCCACATCATTCACCGAAGGGATCGGCTGTCTGCGGATCTTTGTCTTGCAATATCTCTGAATATCTTTTAGCTTGTATATTTCCTTGCCAACGACCAGCGTAAATGCTCTTCCTTCACGTCCGGCACGTCCCGTTCTTCCGATACGATGCACATAGTACTCATCGTCCTGTGGAACATCATAATTAAAAACCGCTTCCACATCATCAACGTCAATACCACGCGCCGCCACGTCTGTGGCAACCAAAATATCGGTACGTCCATTGCGAAAGCCATTCATCACGCGGTCTCTCTGGCTCTGTTTCATATCACCATGCAGTCCCTCTGCAAAATATCCTCTACCCTTTAAGTCTGCAACTAACTCATCCACTTTTCGCTTCGTATTGCAAAATACCAACGACAAACTCGGATCATACATATCCAACAATCGGGACAGCACCTCATTCTTTTTACGCGGATTAACTTCATAATAATACTGTTCGATTTTTGGGACAGTAAGCTCTTTCTGAATCACTTTCACAATCTCCGGCTCATGCAGGTAACGCTTCGCAATTTCCAAGATTGGCTTTGGCATTGTTGCCGAAAAAAGCATTGTTTGACGCTCCTCTGGCAGTTGTCCCAAAATAGTTTCTATATCCTCTCGAAATCCCATATTTAACATTTCATCCGCTTCATCCAAAACCACAATATCTACCGTTTGTGGTTTTAATGTATGACGGCGCAAATGATCCATCACTCGTCCCGGTGTACCAATCACGATCTGTACACCACCTTTTAAGGAACGGATCTGTTTGCTGATCTCCTGTCCTCCGTATATCGGAAGCACTTTGATCCCATGCAAAAACTTTGCCAATTTGCGAATTTCATTGGCGGACTGAATTGCAAGTTCTCGCGTTGGGCACAAGACGATTGCCTGCAGATTTTTGTCTTTCGGATTAATTCGCTGCAACATCGGTATTCCAAACGAAGCCGTCTTACCCGTTCCGGTACGCGCTTGTCCGATCATGTCCTTTCCCTCTACCGCAATCGGTATCGACTGCGCCTGAATCGGACTTGGCTGCTCAAAACCCATTTCCGCAATTGCACGCATTATTCTTGTATCCAAACACATTTCTTCAAACGTCATTTATATCTCCATTTCTAATCTGCTTTATTTTGCAGTACAGTTTCTCTGCAAAATCTTTCGCTGTATTAATGCAACTTTTCTATTATAGCAGATTCTCGGAGCATGAGCAACATCGGCAATTGAACCACATCGTATCCTAAACAAGATACTTTATCGATAAATAACTTCCGATAAAGGCAAGACAGTGCAAAACACTTAAATAATCTATTTACCCATTATTAATACACCACTTTCTGATTTCTGTAAACCTCTCCACATTTCGGGCAAAGCACAACCCCCTTTTCACTGACTTTATGCCTCTCTCTAAAAGTGAGTTTATGCCCACAAAATCTGCATCTTTTTACCCGTTGATTCTTTGGCTGAATAATTCTGTTTGCAATATCTCTATTTATCATATGAAGCCTCCTCGTATAAATATCTTACGCTGTTATTTTTACTCTTATCCGTAAAAACAACCTTGTTCTTAACTGTATAAATCCGTCCCTTAAATTACTTGAAACCAGTATACCATATACACAGAATTTTATCAAAAAAGGACTGTCTATCCACGAAATAACAGTGCGAATAGAACAGTCCTTTTATACTTTATGCTTCTTTCAAAAGCCACATATTTATGTGTACTTTCGTACTTCATCGTAAGCACAGGTCATACATACTATTTACTGTATATACAATGCGTCATCTTTAACATCCAGCACAATCTCCTCTCCCATATGCACATCGCCACGAAGAATCTTTTTGGCTAACAGTGTCTCTACATTCTTCTGCAAGTACCGTTTCAACGGACGTGCACCAAAGGATGGATCATATGCCTGCTCTGTAACAAACGCTTTGGCAGCATCTGTCAAAGATACATGCAATTCTTTTTCTGCTAAACGTTCATTCAGCTCTGCAAGCAAGATATCAATAATACCGGTAATATCCTGCGGACGAAGCGGCTTAAAGAGGATCGTTTCATCCAAACGATTCAAAAATTCCGGACGGAAAGAAGCGTGCAGTTGATCCAATACCGCTTTACGTGCTTCTTCGCTGATCTCTCCATTTTCATCAATGCCTTCCAACAAATATGAGGAACCAATGTTAGAAGTTAATATTAATATTGTATTTTTGAAATCAACGGTACGACCCTGTGAATCAGTAATTCGGCCATCGTCCAACACTTGCAATAATACATTAAACACATCCGGATGTGCTTTTTCAATCTCATCAAACAGTACAACAGAATACGGTTTACGGCGTACTGCTTCGGTGAGCTGTCCACCTTCTTCATATCCAACATATCCCGGAGGCGCTCCGATCAGACGAGCCACGGAATGTTTCTCCATATATTCACTCATGTCGATACGAACCATATTCGTCTCGTCGTCAAACAAATATGCCGCCAAGCTCTTAGCAAGTTCCGTTTTACCAACACCAGTCGGTCCTAAGAACAAGAAAGAACCAATTGGTTTCGTAGGATCTTTGATACCTGCCTTAGAACGTAAGATTGCTTCTGCGACCAAACGGACGCCCTCTTCCTGTCCAATGACACGTTTGTGCAGTTCATCCTCCAAATGCAGTGTTTTTTCACGTTCGCCTTCCGTCAGTTTGGCGATTGGAATTCCTGTCCAGCGAGAAATAATTTTGGCAATCTCTTCCTCGGTAACACATTCCTGCACCAAAGTACGATCTTCTGCTTTTGCCTTTTCTTCTGCTGCCTCAAGCTGTCGCTCTAACTCCGGCAATTGTCCATACTGGATCTCTGCAGCACGGTTCAGATCATAGTTGCGCTTTGCCGTTTCAATCTCTGTACGAAGCGCATCTCTCTGCTCTTTCAACTTATTTACCGTATCGACAGATGCCTTTTCGCTATCCCACTTTGCTTTCTTAGCATTGAAATCATCGCGAAGTTCTGCCATTTCTTTTTGCAGTTCTTCCAAACGTTCCACAGACAAATGATCGGTCTCTTTCTTAAGTGCTGCCTCCTCAATTTCCATCTGCATAATACGTCTGCGCTCTTCATCGAGTTCTGCCGGCATACTATTTAACTCTGTCTTGATCATGGCACAGGCCTCATCGATCAAGTCGATCGCCTTATCTGGCAGGAAACGATCCGAAATATATCGGTTGGACAACGTTGCGGCTGCCACCAGCGAAGAATCCGTAATCTTGACACCATGGAATACTTCATAGCGTTCTTTCAGACCACGCAGTATTGAAATAGTATCTTCCACTGTTGGTTCATTGACCATAACCGGCTGGAAACGACGTTCCAATGCCGGATCTTTTTCAATATACATACGATACTCATCCAATGTCGTAGCACCAATACAATGTAATTCACCTCTGGCAAGCATTGGTTTGAGCATATTGCCGGCGTCCATAGCGCCATCGGTCTTGCCGGCACCGACAATCGTATGCAGCTCATCAATAAACAGAATGATCTGTCCTTCACTCTTCTTCACTTCTTCAAGAACCGCTTTCAAACGCTCCTCAAATTCGCCACGGTATTTCGCACCCGCTACCAAGGCACCCATATCCAACGCAAATATCTTCTTGTCTTTGAGTCCTTCCGGCACATCTCCGCGAACAATACGCTGTGCCAAGCCCTCAACAGCGGCAGTCTTACCAACACCGGGTTCACCGATCAAGACCGGATTATTTTTCGTCTTACGTGAAAGAATACGCACAACATTACGAATTTCCGCATCTCGTCCGATCACCGGGTCCAGCTTGCCATCTTTAGCACGTTCTACCAGATCTGTACCATATTTTTCCAACGTGTCATATGTTGCTTCCGGATTGTCACTGGTAACCCTCTGATTACCGCGCACCTCAGAAAGCACCTGCAAAAATCGCTCTCGATCGATCTGACACTGCTTAAACAACTGCTTGATCTCTTTGCTCGGATGCGCTAATACACTCAAAAACAGATGCTCTACGGAAACATATTCATCTCCCATCCGTTTTGCTTCATCTTCCGCATAAATCAATGCTTCATTTAAATATTTGTCAATCCGAAGATCGCCGCCGACAACCTTTGGACGTTTTTGTAAAAGTCCTTCTATCTGCGCCTGAAATGCTTCCGGTGCAATTCCCATTTTCTCGATCAGTTTGCGGATCAAGCTATCATCTACTGTCATCATAGCGGATAGCATATGCTCCTGACCGATTTCCTGGTGACCATGATCCATGGCGATTTTTTCACAGCCTTGTACTACTTCCTGTGATTTCTGTGTAAATTTACTGATATTCATACAATCACCAATCCTTTCTGTCTCAAACAAATCCATATGCCTACATAGCCTGCTAATGCTGAACTATGTAGTACACTATCTGACTATTTTGGTCCCTCTGATGATTGTTATATCACTTTTATTAGCACTCGTCAAGAGTGAGTGCTAATTTTTTATCATTTTCTTATTGACATGTCCTGCAAGCATACAAAATACATAGATCACAACCGCTATCAGCACGATCTTACCAATTGGCCATACATAAAGTACACCACCGGATCTTGATGCCAGACCGCCATCCGCATTGATCTCTCAATCATTGCTAAAACATATCATAACATATTGTCCTATTTTGTTTCAATGAATGTTGTTCTCTACGAGCACTCCCTTTCCCCATAACATGCAAGAACCGACATATATGTAGGAATTATTCAGAAATGCATTATACATTTTCATTATCCTACTACATATGTCGGTTCCTTAATATAAAAGGTTATTTTGAAAGCATAATCTACGAAGTCTCCGTAATTACATACGAAAACTTTCTCTTGTTACCGATAACTTCTAAGCAAAAAGTTTACCAATCCGTTTTGCCATACTTTTGCTTCATGTGTACCGTTCGGATACATATACCAAATATGATCCACCTTGTTCTCTTCCAATGTTTTATGATAGTTATAAGGATTATCTCCTATTGTTGTGTCTGCTGTCCCGCTACAAAGGAGTACAGTTTCCGGCACATTTTTCCAGCCATTCGTATTTAATAAACTTTGATCCAATGTCGGTGCCGCTGAAAAAGATCCAATATAATTAAAATGATCTTTAATGGCAAATCCTAAATGTAATGCCTCCATGCCTCCCATAGACAGACCACATACTCCGGTATCTTTTCTGTCGGATGACACGGCAAAATTTTCAAGAATATATGGCTCTAGATCCTGTAAAAATTCCTGTTCAAACATGGTGAATGCGCCAATATTCTCTGGTCCCAGCGTATTTGACGACACTCCATCTTTTGGAACAACACTTGGTATAACAGCTACAAATGGTGCAACCTCACCTCTGCAAATCATATTGCTTAATATATTTTTTAAGGACATGCCAACCCACTGTCCTCTCTCACAGCCAATTCCGTGAATCATGTATAATACCGGATATTTTTTGCTGCTATCGTACTGTGGTGGCAAATACACATATGCTTCGCGTTCTGCTCCAACAACTTTGGATGGATACGTAATGCTTTCAATCGTTCCAAACACCGTTCCTTCCTGTTTCTTTGTATAGTGTTTCATATTTAATGCAAAATATTTATTATAATCTTCTTCTGATCCGCTGACCTTCCCGGTCTGCCACCCCTCATCCGGAACAGGTGTCGGCTTCACTGTCGGTAATGGTATCGGTGTTGGCGTTGGATTAACCGTTGCTGTTGGTACAATCGTCGGCTTTTGAGACACTACCGGTACTTTTGATGCAATTGGACGCATTGTATAAGTCGGTTTCTTAGTACTCTTTATTTTTGCTCTCTTTTTGTTAGGCTTAACCGTTACTCTGCAGGTATATTTTTTCTTTCCGATACGTGCAACAATCTTTGCTGATCCCTTTTTCTTCGCTGTAACAATCCCTTTTTTATTAACAATAGCAACTTTTTTATTTTTACTGATCCATTTCACTTTCTTTTTTGTATTTTTTACTTTTAGTGCTCGTTTTTGACCAATCGCGAGTGTCATTTTCTTATGATTGATCGTTATTTTTTTCGCTTTTGCAGCCACATGCCCAGAGGCTCCGACAAGCAATAATGTGACGGTTATAGCAATTGCTGTCACTTGTAAACTTCTTTTATTATTTTTCAGCATTTTCATTCCCTCCTTCAATCGTAATTGACTTATCGCTCTTCCTATGTTACCATTTTCGCAACTGGCATTCCATGATTTATAGCGACGCAAATATATATAATAGCGACTTTTAAGGAGTAGTTTATGAAGCAAACATATTTTATAACCAATTTACAATCTCTTCCACACGTCACATTGTCCGGATCAGTTTCTGTTCCTGCTCCTAACAAGCATTTTCGCCGCACCCCATCTGACTGGATTCTATATTTCATCACAAATGGCAGTATGCTTTTGCAGGAAGAAGATACTATTTACCACTTAAGTGCCGGACAGACCTTGCTATTATGTCCTGATAAATGCCACTTTGGTGTCCAAAGTAATTCTCCGGTAAGTTATTACTATATTCATTTTCAATGGAACCCACAAAAAGAACTGTTGCTGTCCGAAGAAGAAGTTTATCACCAATTTCTTTCAATGCATAGTGAACTTAATGCTTCCCCATTACAGTACAAACCATGCGAACAAATACTTATTCCAAAGAATGCAACACTTTCAGGAGCTTCTTATTATGAAGTTCTTAATGAAATTATATCTGCCACAAACAATGCAGTACCGGGTAGCCCTTATCATCAAAGCATGATAAATTGCAATTTTGCAATGCTGCTGTTAAAAATATGTCGTGCACATATTAATGCGTTATTTCCGCCAAATAACATTGGCACATTTTCCGCGCTCCCAGTACTTTCTTATCTGAAAAGTAATTACAAAACAAAAATCACAAGTGTCCTTTTAGAAAAACAATTTCATCATAATTTTGATTACATGAACCGTAAATTTAAGGAAGTAACTGGTGAGACTATTTTTGCTTTTCTTGAAAAATACCGCATTGAGCAGGCCAAAATCTTACTATCCAGCAAACAGTTTACTGTAACGCAGATTGCTGATCAATTGGGTTTTTGTAATGGTTTTTATTTTAGTAAAGTGTTCAAAAAAAATGAGGGTATATCACCACGCGAATATCAAGCCAACCTAAATAATCTTCAACAATAAGAAAAAAGAGGCTCCGATACATCTTTTTCTGCTTTCCTTAATATTGAAAACAGTTGCAAGAGTTCTCGGAACCTCTAATGTAAGGGCTTCCTTTATCTGTAACAATTATATCATAATAATTGCGCACGATTTCTGCGCATAATGGAGTTTCGGAGAAACTCCCAAGATGAGCACTATGTGCTCATTATTTTATCACGATATCTGTGATCGCTGGTACGTTGCTGCCTCCACCAACACCACAATTTAATGTGATTGTTTTACCATTTGCCCAATTGCCATCCCATCCTGGATTGCTTACGCGGTAACGATTATTGCCAAGGCTCTCACAAGTACCGCTCCACATAGAAGTAATCTCGCGGTCTAAGGTAAACTCTACCGTCCATCCATCGGTATAGCTGACACCTGTATTGTTGGTAAGAGTGATCTCTGCAATTCCGCCACTGCCCCAATTACTGGTAAGTTTTACCGAGCCTGTTACTTTGCTGTCCCCGGAAGGCTCTGTGGTTGGTGCTGCTGTCGGTGCTACTGTCGGTGCTACTGTCGGTGTAGCTGTCGGTGCTGCTGTCGGTGCCACTGTTGGTGCTACTGTCGGTGTAGCTGTCGGTGCTACTGTCGGTGCTACCGTCGGTGTAGCTGTCGGTGCTACTGTTGGCGTTACGGTTGGCTGTGGAGTCTCTCCACCTACTTTAGAAAGTGTAAGACTTACGATCTTGCCACCGTTCCAAGCAGACAAGCACAAATAGGTAACCTTTGATGTGCTCTTAATGTTCATGGTTGCCTTTAATTCTTTGACTGTATATGTCTTCGTTACTTTATCCGTTGCATTACTTGCCGCAGAATAATTATCACCACTCTGCCATACATTGTCTACAGATGCACCCCATCCTAAAATGCCCCAGTTACCATGGGAAGGATCTGTACAAGTATAAACTACGGTAACAATATCGTCATCAGATGCATTTAACAACCACTGTGGATCGTTCGTTGCATACGTAGACTCTAAGTTAGATACAATCTCCGTCGTATCCGAAATAACCGGTGACTGTGTCGGAGCTGCGGTTGGTGCTACTGTCGGAGCCTTCGTCGGTGCTGCCGTTGGTGCCTTTGTTGGTGCTACTGTTGGTGCCTTTGTTGGTGCTACTGTTGGTGCCTTTGTTGGTGCTGCTGTTGGTGCCTTTGTTGGTGCTACTGTTGGTGCTGCTGTTGGCTGAACATCACTGCCACCATTAATACCGGACACCTCAAAGTTCATGGTTACCTTATTCGTTGTCTGGTAATTTACATTATTGAAATATGCCTTGTAATTTGCATTTTCCACAGTTACGTTGTTTACATGTGTATTCGCCCACACATTAATAAATGAGAAATTAAAGACTGGACAGATCAATCCATCATCTGATGCTTTCTGTGAAACATCATACGTAAATTTTCCATTTTTCATGGTATATTTCTGTCCGTTAATTTCAAATGATGTTACTTTCAAAGTTGCTTTGTCAAATACAGATGCCTCATCATCAGCAACATTGATATCTTTGATATACAAAGAACCAATATTCTGCAACTGACTCTTAGTCGCATCTAAGGACAAGGAGAATTTTCCTCCTTCTGAATAAATATCAACATATTCATCACTGATGACTGACTGCCAGCTTGCTGTCTCTAATAAATATAATTTCGCACGTACATAATTGGCCTGTGGTACCGTCACCTTACAGGTTGCTTTGTATCCTAATGGAACAGATGCAGTGATCGTACAAGTTCCTGCTCCTACTGCACTTACCTGACCTTTGGAATTAACGGCAGCTACTGACTCATCACTGGAGCTCCAAAGAACTTTATCCTTGCTGTCCGATGGTGTTAATGCTGCTGTAAGCTGCTGTTTTTCATCACCAATGTGAATTGTCAACTCGCTCTTGTTTAACTGAATGCCTGTTGCCGTTGCGGACTCATTACCACCATACACTTCCATCATAGCGTCCATCAATTCCTGATGAACAACCTTGTTGGAATAACGGTCAATGATCGCAAAACCATAGTCTCCGTTGTATCCATTGTCCCAAGCTACCGGAATCAATCCATACTGCTTTGCATAATAGCAAACTTTCTGATAATACTCTGCACGGCAAACTTTATTCTGGCTGTCATAACTTGCTTTATTGATGGCACCAAATTCACCGATCACCACAGGATATCCCTGTGAAACGAATTTGCTGGACATCTTTTTGAACTGAGATGCCATATAGGACTCATCTCCCCAGCTTGCTCTCTTCGAATAATCCGTAATACTGTCTCCCCACTGTGTGGTTGCACCGGACTCTGTTCCACAGAAATCCCATGGATCATAATAATGTACAGAGATCATAATTCTCTTTTCGCCTGATGCAATCTTAGAAGACAGATAATCATCGGTAGGAAGTGCAAATCCGTAATTCTCCGCCGTGTAATCAATATTGGTATTCCATCCCGGAATCAATAACCATCTCTGATCATTGTTTCCACCGGTTTTTCTTACGGTGTCCACAAAAATCTGATTGTAGGCATTTATATTTGCATAAGCCGTTCTGCTAGGTGTTCCATAAGTTCCATCAAATTCTTCATTCATGGACTCAAAGATCAGATGCTCATCATAGTTTTTGAAACGATCTGCAATCTGCTCCCAGCACGCTTTATATTTTGCTTTGATCTTGGTCTGATCAGAACTGCCGCATAATAACCAGCCACCTGTTACTGTCGTATAACCGTCTCCATGCATGTTGACAATTGCATACATATCATTGTCAACGCAATAATCAACAACCTGCTGTACTCGATCTAACCAAGAAGAGTCGATCTTGTATCCATTGTTGTCGTCAATCATGCTAAGATAGGATACCGGAATACGGATAGATTTAAATCCTGCGTCTTTGGCTGCCAAAACTAAGTCTTCTGTTAATTTTGGATTGCCATATGCTGTTTCATTCGGTGTTCCGGAACTTGCAGCCTCCAATGAGTTACCAAGGTTGTAACCTACACCCATCGCCTCTGTAATCTGCGATTGATTAAGGTTGTTAAATGTTGTGCCGGCGGCTTCCGCCGTTTTGGCTGTCGTTGTTGGAATTGACAGCGAAGTTGCGACCATTGCCATACTCATGACAATAGCAAGTGCTTTTTTACGAAAAGCCATAATCCTTCTCCTTCCCGGCAGATTGAGAAACTTGTGCGTTTTTTGTGACAAAATAACATAAATCATCACCAAAAAATATGAATAGAAATCCATAAGAAATACCGATACTTTCCCAATATTTATACCGATAAATCCCAAAAAATCCACATATTTTTGATATTAATTCATGAAAAAAGAAGCAAACACATTAACGATATCCGTCACCATCACGTACAATAAAAAGACATCCTTTGTCCCCACAAAAAATGTCTTTCTACATCCCAATCACGCCCAATACATTATCGAAATAACTCCCCCATGAGTTATTTCTTTTGCTACGAAAACTATCTTAACATTTTCGTAGTAGTATTGCAACATGATTTTTAAAATTTCATGTACAATTTTTACAAAAATATATTTTAATTATATATTTTATTATGCATATTGCAAGATATTAAGATGCTTTTTTGGGATAGCATACTTCGTTTCCCTTTCTCTTATAAAGCACCCCGGCTTTCACGTAATATATCGGATTGGCATTATCCACCTCAAAAGTGATCTGCTGCCCCAAATCGTCTATGAGTGTCGTAAGCGGTCCGGTAGCATTCTTCCCAAGCTTTACCGTAATTGGTCGGTAATCATATTCCGACTTGCTATAATTCATTTTTTTCGTACAAAGCAGAAAGATTTCTCCCAGATTTAATCTGCATAATATCGTCAAAGAACGCAATTCTTCGTTTGCCATAAACGCACAACTTCCTACAGATACCAGTTTTTCCGGAAGAGTTACACTTTGCAGCCTGCAGGCATAAAACGCATTGCTGCCTATTTTTCTAAGTGCACTGTCAAAGGCAAAGTTGGTCAATCCATCGGCTTCATAAAAAGCCATCTGTCCTATCACTCGAAGTTTTTTGCCGCCAGTAACTGTCTTGACTGTTGAATACTGAAATGCGTACTCTCCAATAGTTGTTAGCTTTGAAGAAAGCTGAATTGATTTCATATCCGCTGCATAAAATGCATACGGTGCGATCGTCGTCACCTTATCGGATAACTTATAATTGGTGACACTTTTGCCCGAAGGATATATGTAAATTGTCTTTTTGTCTTTCGAATACAATACACCTTTTGATGATGAAAAGTTACGATTCTTTTTATTTACAGAAATCTTTTTTAAGGTTGTACTCCAGCCTTCATAAGCTCCATTGACACGAACTGGGCTTGCATACTTAATCTTTTTAAAAGATTTTGGCAACGATATCTGCTTGATGCCCTCCATTGCAAAATATCGATAATCGACCTGCGTGATCCCCTCTCCAAATTTAATCTTCGTAAACACCGGCAATACAGAATCTTCCGAGCACGGCCACTCATAGCTGCTCAGTGATTTGTCATAAAACCC
>ERZ827496.2666-NODE-2666-length-17206-cov-16.381144_pt1 | contig 17206 bp, 15 predicted proteins | sample MGYA00519769_ERZ827496 | MGnify/ENA primary metagenome ERZ827496 (study PRJEB31778, sample SAMEA3449327) | human gut metagenome | biome: human gut; feature: human-associated habitat; material: faeces | place: United Kingdom | collected 2010/2012 ...
TATCGGCTGAAAAACAGCCGATAAAATCGTCGTGGCGGAAAATAGAATGGTTACAAATTTACTTCGCTACGACTGTTTGTTTTTTTGACATTATTGAATTATGGAAGTTATTGTTAACATGGCTTGTGGTCTCGCTAATCGGATGTTTCAATATAGTTATTACCTTTTTTTGAAACATGAAGGTTATCATGTACAAGTTGATTTTTATCATTCGGCTAAATTAGCTCATGAGAAGGTAGACTGGAATGATATCTTCCCGAAGGCAAGGATAGATCAGGCTTCTTTCTGGGATGTGCTGAAATTGGGTGGAGGTCCTGATTTCTTATCTAAGATTCGCAGGAAATATCTTCCGTTTCTTTCCGGCGTAGTCAATATGCCAACAGCTTTTGATGCCAATCTGCCAGTTAGCGATAGGAAAAATCAATATATCATAGGGGTATTTCAGAATGCCAAGATGGTGGAATCTATAGAAAATGATGTGATACGCTGTTTCACCTTCCGGCCTTTTACTGATGAACGGAACCGGGAGTTGGAAAAAGAGATGGCATCCTGTGAATCTGTTGCCATACATGTTCGCAAAGGAAAAGACTACGCACAGCGCGTATGGTATCAGAATACCTGTCCAGTGGAATATTATCAAAAGGCGATTAGGCTAATCTCCGAAAAAGTAAAACAGCCTAGATTTTATGTCTTTACAGATAATCCTGCATGGGTGAAAGAGCATTTTAAGTATTTCCCTTACACATTGGTAGAAGGAAATCCTGCCAGTGGTTGGGGTAGTCATTTTGATATGCAGTTGATGAGTGTCTGCAAACACAACATTATATCCAACAGTACCTACAGTTGGTGGAGCGCATTCCTGAACACGCATCCAGACAAGATTGTCATCGCGCCTGAGGTGTGGTTTAATCCGGATAGTTGTGCGGAATTTACTTCTGAAAGGATTTTATGTAAAGATTGGCTCTCAGTATAAAATTAAGATAGAATGGAATACAAAGTTTCGGTCATCATACCGGTTTATAAAGTTGAAAAGTTCATAGAACGATGTACTCGCTCGTTGATGGAACAGACGCTGGCAGATGTAGAATATATTTTTGTGGACGATGCTTCACCTGATAGTAGTATTGCCGTGTTGCATCAAGTGCTTGCCTACTATCCGGAACGCAGCAGCCACGTCAGGGTTCTGACCCATACTGAAAACAAAGGGCTTCCGGCTGCCCGCAACACAGGTCTCGCTGTGGCTCAGGGAAAATATATCTTTCATTGCGATAGCGATGATTTTGTAGAAAAGGCCTTGTTGTCAACACTGTATGAAACAGCATGTCGAGAAAAGGCAGACATCGTTTGGTGTGATTATTATATTTCTTATCCGGAAAATGAACGCTACCTAAAGCAACCTTCTTACGACACACCGGAAGCAGCTTTGAAAGGAATGCTCCATGGACGGATGAAATATAATGTATGGAATAAACTTGTTAAGCGTAGTTTATATATAGATTATCACATTACATTTCCAGCAGGATATGCCATGGGCGAGGATATGACAATGATGTTTCTTTTTTCATACGCACATAAGGTCGCGTATGTAGGAAAGGCTTTATATCATTATGTGTCCAATAGCGCTTCAATGACAAATGTGCCCAAACTGGAGCATTTGGTTGAATTGAAATATAATTCAGACCGTGTACTCTCGTTTCTTGAAAAGCGCTATAACGGAACTTGGAGCGAGGATAGCTATTCATTTATGCTTCTGATGAAATGGCCGTTTTTGGCAGGACATACTAGTAAGTTATATTCGCTCTGGAAAGAATGGTATCCTGAATCAAACAATCATATATGGAATAGCAAAGAAGTTTCGTTAAGAATCCGTTTTGTGGAGGCATGTGCCGCTCATGGTCTATTCTGGATAGTTACACTGCATGACTGGATTGTCCTGCGTTTTCTTTATAGTATTGTATATAAAAAATAATAAATAGTGGAATTGCTTGAGGGTAAACTTCCACGCATCATAAGTAAGAAGTTATGAAAATAATACAAGTGTTGCTGACCCTTGTGTTTACCAGCTTTTTTTTCTTTCCGTTTTATTTTACCTTTTTGCCTGGTATCAATACCAAAATGTTGATGGCGGCTTTGGGGGGAATTGTTCTTTTGGTAAAATTAGCTAGGAACGGAAGTGCACAGATAGACAAAGGTATTCTTTCAATATCACTATGGGCTGCGTTGGTTTCTTTGGTTAGTTTGCTAACTATGGTGGTAAATAATACTCCGGATGACTCTTATTTGGGTTATGTGGTGTCCATGTGGGTATGGTTAGCCGCTGCATATTTTGTGGTGAATGCTATTAAATTCACGCATGGATCAGTGACGATAGAAAGAGTTTGCGTATACCTTATATCGGTGGGAGTATTGCAGTGTTTTTTGGCGCTTGCCGTTGACACCATTCCTGCAGTCAAGACTTTTATTGATAGTATCCTTGAGGGTGAAGGGTTTATGGGTAAAAATGAGAATCGCCTTTATGGCTTAGGCTGTGCTCTCGATGTGGCTGGTACACGTTTCTCGGCTTTATTGGTAATGATTGCTTTTCTGCTGCCCAAAGCTGCCCAAAAAGAGAATGGTAACCTTAACATTGCTTTGCTTTTAGCCTCATTCTGTATTTTGGTAGGAATTGGCAGTATTATTGGACGAACAACTACTGTTGGAGCTGTTTTGGCACTATTGTATTTACTCTATACTTTCTATTTTAAGAAAGAAATACCTGTTGCTTCTCGAATTAAATTGAGTCGTTGGTTCTTAGGTGGAATATGTGTAGGTGTTGTAGTAGCTGTCGGGTTATATCACTTCAGTCCACAATGGCGACACTATTTTGAATTTGGATTTGAAGGATTTTTCAGCTTGGCAGAGACTGGGCGTTGGGAAGTACGTTCTAATAGTCAATTAGCTAATCAGTTTATTTTTCCAGACAATATGTGGACTTGGATTTTCGGTGATGGTTATATGGCTCCGACTACTAATGATCCTTATTATGTAGGTAAGGTATGGACAGGCTTCTATAAAGGTACAGATGCAGGATATTCACGGTTCTTATTTTATTTTGGACTGATCGGATTGATTACATTCTCACTTTTTTTTATAAAAGTCTGTCAAGTATGTGCTGACAGAATAAAACCGTACAGGGATATGTTTTTTATTTTTTTGTTGATAAATTTTATTGTATGGTTTAAAGTTTCAACCGATATATTCCTTGTTTTTGCTCCTTTTTTGTGTTTAGCTGCAGCAGAGAACGAAGAAGATAAAGAATTAGTAGCATCATGAAAATCATCTATTGCACTCACTCCACATACAATCCCGGTGGAATGGAACGTGTACTTTTGAATAAGTTAACGTACCTCTCTCAGCTTCCGGGATGGGAGGTCTCTGTGGTGACTACCGACCAGCATCAGCGTCCTCCTTTTTATCCGTTTCCGGAAAAGGTGCGGATGACGGATTTGGGTATCAACTATTCGGAGGACAACGACAAGGGGACCTGGAAGAAAATTGTGGGATACCTCCGAAAGAGGAAGGAGCACAAACGGAAACTGACGGCCTTGCTGGAAAGGGAAAGCCCGGACATCGTGGTGTCGCTTTATCCGTCGGAGTCGTCTTTCATTCCAGAAATAAAGGATGGCAGCAAGAAGGTGCTGGAATTGCATTTCAACAAATATTTTCGTTTGCAGTATGGACGTAGTGGCATTATTGGTTGGATTGACCGCTGGCGTACCCGGCAGGATGAACGGATTGTCCGTCGGTTTGACAAGTTTGTGGTGCTGACCAATGAGGACAGGGGTTACTGGGGAAACCTGCGGAATATCGAGGTGATTCCCAATGCGGCCATGCACGTGAGCGACCGTTATTCTGACGTGGAAAACAAACGGGTCATTGCGGTGGGACGGTTGGATTACCAAAAGGGATTCGACCGACTGATTCAAGCCTGGCAGAGGGTGCAGTCTACGGGGCGGTTCAAGGACTGGACGCTGGATATTTTCGGACAGGGGGAATGGCAGGAGATGCTTCAGCAGATGATAAATAAGGCAGGCTTACAATCTACCGCACGAATCAATCGTCCTACAAAACAGATTGGTGAGGAATATGTGAAGAGTGACCTGCTGGTGATGAGTTCGAACTACGAAGGGTTTCCGATGGTGATGATTGAAGCGATGGCTTGCGGATTGCCGGTGGTGTCGTTTGACTTTAAATGCGGACCGAAGGATATCATCCGTCAGGGGGAAAACGGACTGTTGGTGCACAACGGGGACGTGGACGGATTGGCGGATGCCATGATGGAAGTGATGGCGGATGACGATTACCGGAAAATGCTTTCGGAAAATGCAAAAGCGGTGGTAGATACATATTCGGAACAGGCGGTAATGGCCCGGTGGCTGCGCCTGTTCGAAGAACTGACAAGAAAATGAAGAAACTATTACAGATAAATCCGGTGTTGCGGCAGAATACATCGACAGGCCGCATCATGCAGGAAATTGGGGAATTGGCTGCCCGGCATGGCTGGAAGACGTATATGGCTTACAGCAAGGGACGCGACGGCATCCGGGAGTGCCAGTCGGAGATTGTGCCGGTGGGCAACAAGTGGAGTACGCTCTGGCATGGAGTGGAAACCCGTTTGTTCGACCGTCATGGGCTGGCATCGAAAGGGGCTACGCGGCAGTTTGTGAAAAGGATGGAGGAAATTCAACCGGATGTGGTGCATATTCACAACATTCATGGGTATTTTCTGAATTATCCGATTTTGTTCGATTACCTGGCCGGGAGCGGCGTTCCGGTAATCTGGACGGTGCACGACTGCTGGCTGTATACAGGGCATTGTTATTATTATTCATTTGCGAGATGTGACCGATGGAAAACGGGCTGTCACGACTGTCCGCAGAAGAAGGAGTTTCCGGCTAGCTGGCTGTTCGACCGTTCGCGGCGGAATTTTGCCGACAAACGGGAGGCCTTTACGCGGCTGGGAAAGGACCAGCTTACCATCGTGCCGGTTTCGGAATGGATAAAGGAGGAGATGCAGCAGTCGTTCTTGAAGGAGTATCCTTTTCAGGTGATTCACAACGGAATCAATACGGACGTGTTCCAGGTGTACGACGCCGGGGAGGTCCGTCGCCGTTACCAGCTGGAAGGGAAGCGCATCTTTTTGGGAGTGGCCAGCATCTGGAGCCGTGAAAAGGGGTTGTACGACTTTATTCAGATGGCCGACATGCTGAATGAAGAAGAAGTGATTGTGCTGGTGGGCGTGAAACCGGAGGAGCGGAAGCTTTTGCCGGGAAACGTCGTAGGAATAGCACGGACGGAGAATATCCGTCAACTGGCAGAGCTGTATGCGGCGGCTGAGGCTTTTGTCAATCCTACCTGGCAGGATAATTATCCGACGGTGAACCTGGAGGCGATTGCCTGTGGCACACCGGTGGTGACGTATCGCACAGGAGGAAGCGTGGAAGCGGTGACCGTGGAGACGGGGTGCATCGTGGAACAAGGTGACGTGAGGGGGCTGCTGGAAGCGGCCCGCGCCATAGCCCGGCGGGGAAAGGCGTTTTATCAGGCACCGTGCCGGGAATATGCGTTGAAGCATTTCCGGAAAGAAGACCGATACTTGGATTACCTGGATTTATATGAAAGGAAAATCCGAAAAGGATGATATGACAAAAAGGTTGGTATGAAGAACAAAGAACTGAAAATTCTACAATTAGGTAAGTTTTACCCGGTGAGAGGCGGGGTGGAAAAAGTGATGTATGATTTGATGGTAGGACTGTCGGAACGCGGAGTGGACTGCGACATGCTGTGCGCGGCCTGGGAAGGGGAAGACAGTGTGACGCAAGTCAACGGACATGCCACGCTGATGTGCTGCAAGACGTTGCTGAAAGCGGCGGCTACGATGATTTCACCGGCCATGATTTTCAAATTGCGGAAGATATGCCGCGGATACGACATTATCCACGTGCATCATCCGGACCCGATGGCGGCGCTGGCGTTGTTTCTTTCCGGCTACAAAGGAAAGGTTGTCCTGCACTGGCACAGCGACATCCAAAAACAGCGCTTTTTGCTGCAACTCTACAAGCCGTTGCAGCAGTGGCTGATTGCGAGAGCGGACCGGATTGTGGGGACTACCCCGGTATATCTGGCGGAATCTCCTTTCTTGAAGGGGGTGCAGGCCAAAACGGTGGCTTTGCCCATCGGAGTGGAGCAGATATGTCCTTCGGAAGAAGGGGTGGAAGCGATGAAACAACGGTACGCAGGAAAGAAAATCGTGTTTTCGTTGGGAAGACTGGTGCCCTATAAGGGATACAAGTATCTGGTGGAGGCGGCCCGTTACCTGGGCGATGACTATGTGGTGTTGATTGGGGGAACAGGACCGTTGAAGGACACACTGGAGGCTGAGATCGAGCATCTCGGACTACGGGGAAAGGTAGAGCTTTTGGGAAGGGTTAGTGAAGAAGATCTTCCTTTATATTATGGAGCTTGCGAGGTGTTTTGCCTGAGCAGCGTGCAGAAGACCGAGGCTTTTGCCATTGTACAGATTGAGGCCATGTCGTGCGGCAAGCCGGTGGTGGCTACGAAGATTCCCCAGTCGGGAGTGTCGTGGGTAAACCGGGACGGAGTGTCGGGCATCAACGTGGAACCGGAAGACGCCAGGGCACTGGCCGAGGCCATCCGGAAGGTGACCGGCGAGGGAAGTCGGTACAAAGCATTTGCGGAAGGGGCATTCAAACGCTATCAGGAACACTTTACGAAAGAAAAGATGATAGAAAATTGTTTGAAGATTTATTTGAATTACTATGAGCAATAAGGAAGTTAGAGCTATGTTATTTTCGAATGACCATGCGACTGAAAAGAAAATGGGTTACAAGGATGCGATGTCGCCGGTAGCTTGTTGGGTAAAAAGGGGATTTGACGTGACGCTGAGTCTGATGGGACTGGTTGTTTTTTCTCCTGTGATATTGGTTATCGGGACGTTGATTAAGCTGGAAGACCATGGACCTGCCATTTTCAAGCAGGAACGGGTGGGCTATCGCGGAAAGACGTTTATGCTGTATAAATTCCGTTCGATGAAGGTGACGTCGGAAGCGGACGGGGTTCCGAAACTTTGTCAGAAGGAGGACGACCGGCTGACGCGGGTGGGACGTTTCCTGCGTGAACATCACCTGGACGAGCTTCCGCAGTTGTGGAACGTGCTGAAGGGCGAAATGAGCTTTGTAGGGCCGCGCCCGGAACGGAAATATTTCGTAGACCAGATTCGGGCCATCAATCCGGATTATGAGATGTTGTATCAGTTGCGCCCGGGATTGTTTTCGCCGGCTACGCTTTACAACGGCTATACGGATACTATGGAAAAAATGCTGGAACGCTTGCGGATGGACTTGAAGTATTTGGCTACGCGTTCGTTGTGGCTGGATTTGAAGATTATCTTTCTGACGGTGGCATATATTTTGCTGGGAAAGAAATTCTGAAAGATAGTATGAATTAATTTGATTATAAAAACAAGATGGAGACAATGAGACCGAAACCGGACTTGCAGTTGCGCAAGATTGGCAGTCAGTATATGATTGTGGATACTTGCCACGGAAGTGTGAACATGACGAAAGTGTTTGAACTGAATGAGACGGCGGCACGGATATGGCAGTGGCTGGGCGAACAGGCACTGGATGTGGAAGGGCTGGCCGACAAGTTGTGTGAGGAATATGAAGTGGGAAAGGAACAGGCACGGAAGGATGTGACCCGGCAACTGGAAGAATGGAAGAAGCTCGGACTGGTGCAGTAGAAAAGAAAAAAGCTTTCTGGAATCGGAGGGAGCCGGCGGCTTTGCTGTCGTTGCTGCGTGCCGGACTGTGGGAGCAGAAGCCCGATGGCCTTTCGCTTTTCCCTTTGTCGGAAGCGGAATGGGAGGAGGTGTATCTGCTGGCCCGCCGCCAGACGGTGACAGGACTCGTGTGGCAGGGTATCAGTTACCTGCCCGACGAGTGGATGCCGCCGGGAAAGGTGCTGGTACGCTGGGTGGCAGTGGTCGACGGCATTGAACGGAAGAACCGTTTGATGAACCGGGTGGTGATGGAACTGCAGGACTGGTTCCGTAGGGAAGGACTGCGGGTGGTGCTGCAGAAAGGCCAGGGGGTGGCGCTCTTCTACGAGAAGCCCTTGTGGCGGGAATGCGGCGACATTGATTTCTATTTTCCCGACAAGCAGGAAAGCGAACGGGCGGTGGAGTTGCTGGCCCGGAAAGGGGTGAAGGTACAGCGGGCTGCCGACGGCAGCGTGCATTATCGATGGCGGGGAGTGGAAGTGGAACACCACGTCCGCCTGCTGGACATCTGCAATCCGTGGGCACAGAAATACCTTCGCCACCTGGAAGAGACAGCCGGTTTCCGTGAGGTCAGCTTGTATCAGGGAGGGACGGTGACCGTTCCTGCGCCGGAGTTGAACCTGTTGATGCTGAATGCCCATATCATGAAACATGCCATGGGATGGGGCGTCGGTCTGCGGCAGTTGTGCGACATGGCGCGTGCCTGTCGGGTGTTGGAGAAAGAAGTTGATTCAGAGAAAGTTTGTGAAATATACCGCCGTGCGGGTATCCGCAAGTGGAGCAACCTGCTTTATGCCTTTCTGAAAGAACAATTGGGATTGACGGATGAATTTATATGTTGTAAATCAGTAGATTATAATTCAATCCCATTGTGTGAAATTGTGTGGAGAGGAGGAAATTTCGGCTGGCATTCGGAGGAAAGAGTCTGCTCTTCACAAAAAAAATGGAAAAGAAAGTTACAAACTTTTCTTTTTTTCTTGCAGAATGTCAAATTTTCTTGTAAGTTTGTAATAAGAGAATCCTTTTGGACGATTATGGACTTAGTAAGGGGACAAATGAGATGAGTACTGAATGGCTTTTCTGTGTGGCTGGATTCGTTTTCAGTGTGTCGGTTCCGGCAGAAACGGACATCGAACGACTGCTGCCTTCGTTCCTGCCATTCAGGTGTGAGACAGACAAAGGGGACAAGCCCGTTTTCAGATGGCGGGCAGTGTCTGGGCCGGCTCCAGGAAAGGAGGAATGTACCACCTTGCTGGAAGAAAGCTTCAACGACCTGGGCCATGTGAGTCTGTGGAGGGAGAAAGAGGGGTATCGCATCGGTATGCATTACACCGCTCAAAGTCCGCAGCACGTGATGAAAACCAGCCGTGACTTTTCCTCTGCCGTAGCCTATATTCAGTGGGAGGATCCATACGTCAGTTGTGTCTGTACTTCACTGATGAGAATCGTGTATTCGCAGGCGGTGCTTCTGCAGGGAGCGGTGTCGCTTCATGCATCGACAGTATATCAGGAGGGATATGCCTATCTATTTCTAGGGAAAAGCGGTACGGGAAAAAGTACGCATTCGGCTTTGTGGATGAAGCATTTTGAGGGGACAGACTTGCTGAACGATGACAATCCAACGGTGCGTGTGGAAGGCGGGAAAGTCGTGGCCTACGGCACACCGTGGAGTGGAAAAACACCCTGTTACAAGAACCTGTGTTTTCCGGTAGGAGGGATGGTGAAGCTGGTGCAGGCACCGTTCAACCGGTTTACTCCGCTGAAGGAAGTCAATGCGTTTGTCGCTCTTTTCCCGGGATGTGCGGTGATTCGTCAGGACGGGCGTCTGTGCGACGGACTGTATGACACTTTGTCACAAATAGTAGAGCGTGTGCCGGTGGGAAGACTGGAATGTCTGCCCGAAGAAGAAGCTGCGGAGGTGTGCCGGGAAGGCATCCGGAACGGTGGAAAATAACTGTGAAAAATAACTGTCTGACTAAAATCAAAACAATTATTATAAAAAGAGAGAAATGAACAAGCAACTTGTATTTTTGAGCTTACTGTTTGCCTTGCTGTTGTCTTCGTGTGCTTCACGCAAGAACTTTGTCTATTTGCAGGATATGCAGATGGGCGAAGGTTATCCCATGGATACGAAGCACGAGGCGGTGGTACACCGTGACGACCGGCTGGGCATCGTGGTGTCTTGTAAGAATCCGGAACTGGCCATCCCGTTCAACATTCAGGGTGGAGTCTTCCAGATTGATTCGGAAAGTAATGTATCTTCTTCGGGAATCGCTTCCGGAAAGGAAAAGGGTTACCGTGTGGATGTGAACGGAGAGATTGATTTTCCGATTTTAGGAAAACTCCATGTGGAGGGATTGACCGTGAGCGAAGTGACGAAACTGATCCGGGACCGGATTGTGGAAGGAAACTACATCAAGGACCCGATTATTTCCATTGAATTCCTGAATTTCAAATATACGGTGTTGGGAGCCGTGGGACGCAACGGCACATTCAGTGTGGACGGTGACCGTGTCACTTTGCTGGAGGCCATTGCCAATGCGGGCGATTTGACTTCGAAGGCTCGGATTGACCGGGTGGCTGTAATCCGCGAAGTGGGCAACGAACGGCAGATGTTCATGCACGACCTGCGCAGTACGGATGTGTTTGAATCGCCTTGCTTCTATTTGCAGCAGAACGACATCGTGTATGTGGAACCGAAGTACCGCAAGAAAGACACGGAAGACCGTGGATGGCAGGTGGTTACTGTCCTGCTGTCGTTGGTAACCGCAATCAGTTCCGTTTTGTGGGTTACAAAATAACGAATGGTGTGTGAAACTAAACTAAGAAAAGATGCAGACAACGAATAAGAACAGCCAGAGCCTGAACGTGGTAGATTTGACCATGTATCTGGTCTCCAAATGGAAATGGTTTCTGATTTCCATCGTGATATGCGTGGGAGTGGCGTGGTTGAAGTATGCCCGGGCACCTTTCGTGTATTTCCGTTCGGCTACGGTAATCATCAAAGACCCTTCGAACAAAACGAGTACGGCGGGACTGGACCGATACGACAACTATATTAATAAGGTGAACGTGGCGAATGAAATCCTTCAGTTCCGCTCGAAGGAACTGCTGCGGGAAGTGATTCAGCGGACGCATGCCGATGTGAGTTACCAGGTGAAAGACGGGCTCCGGATGAACGAGCTTTACAGCCAGGCCCCGGTGAGCATCAGTTTTGTGGATGCCACCAAGGAACAGGGAATGGCCTTTACGGTGATTCCGCAGAATGAAAAGCAGGTAGTAGTTACGGATTTTGCTTCGAAAGAAGACAAGGAAAGTTATACGGTGGCGTTGAACGACACTCTTCTCCTTTCGACGGGAAGAATCGTGGTGACGGCTACCAACTTCTACGGTGACAAATGGAAAGGGCAGAAGGTACATGTGCGGAAACTGCCGATTGATGCCATGGTAGCTTATTATCAGGGGAATATCGGTATCCGTCAGGAAGAGGATGAGGCTTCCATCCTGACGCTCTCGATGAAGGATGCGTCGGCGGTTCGTGCAGAGGATGTGCTGAACACGTTGATTACGGTGTATAACGAAGAAGCCATCAAAGACAAGAACCAGGTGGCCGTAAATACGGCTGAGTTTATCAACGAACGTCTGGTCATCATCGGGCAGGAGCTCGGCGATGTGGAATCGAACCTGGAAACGTTCAAGCGTGACAACCAGGTGGTGGATATCTCTTCTTCGGCCAATATGTATATGACGGAAACGCAAAAGTATAATACCGATGCATTGGAACTTGAAACCCAGCTCCGTCTGGCCAGTTACATCAAGGATTACCTGACCGACCCGAAAAAGGAAACCGACCTGATTCCGGCCAATACGGGTATCAGCGACATGAACATCGAGACGCAGATTAACCAATATAATGTGGCCAAACTAAAGCGTGACAAGTTGATTACGGACAGCAGCGAGCGGAACCCGGTGGTAGAAGAATTGAACAACTCTCTCCGGGCTATGAAGCAGAACATTATCCGGGCGGTGGACAACATGATTGTGAGCATCAATGTGAAATTGCGGGACGCACAAAGCCGGGAACAGCAGGCGCAGGTGCGGGTATCTTCTATCCCGACCAAGGAACGTAAGATGCTGTCTATTGAGCGTCAGCAGAAAATCAAGGAGGCCCTTTACCTCTTCTTGCTGAACCGCCGGGAGGAAAATGCATTGTCGCAGGCCATGGCCGACAACAATGCGCGCGTGATTGACAGTGCCGACGGTAGCAATGCACCAATTGCTCCGAGCCGCAACCGCATTTTGCTGTTGGGCTTGCTGGTGGGAATTGCCCTGCCGGGAGCTGCCTTCCTGATGATTCTTTTCCTGGATACGCGTGTACACAGTCGGAAAGATTTGGAAGGTGCGGTAAGTGTGCCTTATCTGGGGGAAATTCCGCTGGACAAGGAATATGCCAACCGCAAGAAAGACAGCATGTCGGTGAAAGAACAGGGGGACGACATCGTGTCGGAGGCTTTCCGTATTCTGCGTACCAACATGGCTTTCCTGGCCAAGAAAGACAAACCGATGCAGGTAATTACGTTTACTTCCTTTAATGCGGGTGCCGGAAAGACGTTCATTTCGCGGAACCTGGCCATGAGTTTGGCGTATACCAAGAAACGGGTGATTATGGTAGACTTGGATATCCGTAAAGGTACGTTGAGTCGCCATCTGGGACATCACCGGGTGGGCGTCACCAATTACCTGTCGGACAATACGGTCCGTGTGGATGATATCATCCAGAAAGGAGAAAAATTTGATATTATTTCTTCGGGTGCGGTTGCACCGAATCCGGCTGAACTGCTGATGGATGAACGCCTGGACGAATTGATAAGTGAACTCCGCAAGCGGTATGACTATATCATTGCCGACAATGTGCCCGTGGGACTGATTGCGGATGCTACGATTGCCAACCGTGTGGCCGACCTGACCATCTTTGTGGTGCGGGCGGGCAAGCTGGATCGCCGGCAGCTTCCGGATATCGAGCAGCTGTATGAGGAGAAAAAGCTGAAGAACATGGCCTTGGTATTGAATGGCGCCAATCCGGAACGCCATGGCTATGGATACGGCTATGGTTATGGTTACGGCTATGGCTATGGATACGGATATGGCCATAAGAAAAAGAAAAGTTCAATTTTTAAATCAATATGGAAAAGGTAAAGAAAAGAACAGAGAGTAAAAATCAAAAAATGAAAGAAACAGAGTATGAAAAACAACATTTATTGTATTAATTAAACAAGAAAGCGAGGTAGCTGTATGAAGAAAAAAGAGTATGAAGTTCCACTAACGACGTATTCGGAAGTGGAGTTGGAGCAGGGCTTTATGAGTGCTTCTGTCTTTGAGGATGGAACAGAAAATGCCGAGGGAGTTACTATTGAAGAACATGGATTTGCAAGTCCTGGCCAATCATGGGAAGGCGATTATTCTGATGGTAAGTGGGATTAATAATTAAAAGTTGAAATTATGAAGAAAATATATTATTGTTTAGGTATAGCTTTGGCGGCTTGCCTGAGCAGTTGCTCAGACGATAGTTTGGACAACGGAAAGACCGTTGTAAATCCTGTACAGACAGGAGATGAGATTATTTTCGGTTCTTCTCTGTCGGATAACACTGATATGGAATCAAGAACGGTGTATGGGGATCGTACGACAACTGGTGTACCGGTGTATTGGAGTTCAGACGAAAAGAAACCTGATACGATTGCTATTTATTGTATGCAATCATCTCAGCCGGCTGATCATTTAGTGAAATATATTGTTACACCTAGTGAAAGTAACCAAGCGGTTGCAGCATCAGTGGATAAATTAGATCCGAACGCTGCAGGTTTACAATGGGGTGATCGCAGTACTCCTCATCGATTTTATGCATTTTATCCAGCAGGTGCTGTAAAAGGTACTGATGACGAAGATGCAACGGGACAGATTACGGCTAATATCCCAGTTACGCAACAGGTTCAGGAATGGAGAACAGTAGAAGCTGGTGCTTCTGGATCTCTTGAAGGAAAGAAAACATATTTTGGATTGCCAAATATGGACTATGCCTATATGTATGCTTATAATGAAGTGACTCCAGAGGATATGGAAGGCTCCACTGTTGATTTAAAATTCCATAATTTGGTCACAGTGCTGGATATTACAGTTCAAGGACCTCAATCAGGAACTGCTACTATTACAAATATTAATGTAGATGCAGTAGAAGGTTCACAGCCTATTTTGACAGGTGATTTCAAGTGTGATATTCGTGCTGCAAAAACGGATGGAACAGTAGTTTGTACACCTGTAGGTTCGTTTAATGAGGAGCGTGGCCGTATTTCTATTCCTTGTTATGATAAAAAATCTGGTCAGTTCATTCAGCTTGGTCCTGATGAATTGTTGAATGTAAAAGCCTATATCATTCCGCAAGATGAGGAAAATACAGTAGTAAAGCAATCTTTAAGAGTCACCGTTTCTTTGTTGAATGGTGCACCTTGTAAAAAGACGTTGGAAACTGTAGCTGTTACTCCGCACAAGATTAACCGTGTAATTCTTCCTAAATTGGAGGTTGGTGGTACTAACTACTGGATGAGTTCACTTGATCGTGATATTTATGTATCTGAACTTTCTTTGCCTGGAAGTAAATTTGCTTATGCAACACCTGACAATGGTGTTACTGTTAGAAATTTCCAAGATGCAACGATTACTCAACAATTTACATCTGGTGTTCGTGCCTTTATTGTTCAAACAGCAGGTTACGCTGAGTATACTCGAAGTAGACAGGGAATATATACTCATAATAATTCAGGAAAAGATGACTTGTATGTAACAGTCAATGGAAGTATATTAGAGAAAAATGGTCAGAATGTAACCATTGAAGATGTACTTGATGAATTAAAAGCATGCATTGATGAGGCAAAGGAGGCGAAAGGAGAAAGTAATAATGAATATGTTGTTGTTCAATTGACATTTGAAGGTAATCCATGTAATTCAAATTATGGGAATTTTAATTCTGAACGAATTTGGATTGAGGCACTTCAGGCAAAGCTTAAGTCATTGATCAGTAGTTATAATAGTTATAACTTATATACAGATGAGATTACAGCTAATACAACAATTCGTGATTTAAGAGAACACATCGTACTAAAAGTAAATTATAATAGTACGGCAATGGGAAGTTATATAGCTCAGGATGCAACGATACCTGCATTATTTTCTAAATGGCAAGGAAAATATGGAGATGTAGACTTGCGATGGGGAACGCCTAATGAAAGTTCAACTCGTACACCAATGCATTGGTTGTATCAAGAAGCTACACATGTAGGAAGTAATACTGAAATTACGTATCAAGAAAAATTGGATTATATAAAGAAAGTATTTGAAGATGGCGTTACTAGATATCAACAAAATACTGAACATGATACATGGTTTATGAATGATATAGGTGGACGTTATATAGAAGATACGGATGACGCTGTGACACGTTTAACTACCGAATTAAATAATTACAGTGTTGGATTATTGCAAAATCGTACAGCTAATGCTTCATTAGGTTTAATATTTATGAATTTTGCCGACAAACTGGAAGAATCGGGTGCTCGGTATCAGAGTGACTGGTTAATTCAGACCATTATTGATAACAACTTCAAGTTTGCATTGCGTAAGGTGCCTTCATCAACAACCACTACTTCTTACAATGCCAGTGATAAGACTCGTGTCAATACCGTAGGTTGGGATAAATAATTTTTGCTTGGGATTCTTCACGGCATTGGTGCTGTGGAGAATCCTAAATAAGGAGAATATAGGCTATAAAATAGTGGTATGATGATTGATTGAATTATGCTTAAAGTCAAATACTTTGATATTTTATTGCCTTAGGTTTTGGTAAAATCATCCGGTAGAGTTACAAATGAAAACATAACTTTTATAGGATACTGGATGAATGTAAATTTCATGGAAAGTTGTGAATAGTAGATGCCGAATGATTTAACTATTAATTAATATCTATAATATGATGAAAAAGACAATCTTTGCAGTTTTAGCTTTGGCAGCTGCAGGTCCTGCTTTCGCGCAGACGGAGCAGACCACACAAAATGGTGATTTCACAGAAACAGTGGAATACAGCAACGACAAATACAAAGTGGAGACCAACGGCTTCTGGGATAACTGGTTTATCAGTGCAGGAGTAGGCGGTCAGGTTTACTTCGGTGACCATGACAAACAGCGCAAGTTCGGTGAACGTATTTCTCCGGCCTTGGATATCGCAGTAGGAAAATGGTTTACTCCGGGCATCGGCGTACGCTTGATGTACACGGGCCTTTCTCTGAAGGGTGCCACTCAGGACGGTACGTATCAGAGCGGTGGACCTATCAGCGGCAAGCCATGGAACGGTTACTGGCTGAACGAACAGAAGTTCAAGTTCTTCAACTTCCATGCAGATGTGCTGTTCAACCTGTCGAACATCCTTTGCGGCTACAAGGAAACGCGTGTGTACAACTGTAGTCCTTACTTCGGTCTGGGCTTGGGCAGAGTGACCAGCAGTCCGAAGAATTCGGAAGTGATGGCGCACCTGGGTATCATGAACTCTTTCCGCTTGAGTTCGGCTTTGGACCTGAACCTGGATTTGAGAGGAACCATCACGGGTGACCAGTTTGACGGTGAAATGGGTGGAAAAGGCAGTGAAGGTATGTTTGCTGCCACAGTGGGTCTGACCTACAAGTTCAAACGTCGCGGCTGGGACAAGAGCAAGACAGTGGTTCGCACGAATGTGGGCGAAATCAACTCTCTGCGCGACCAGCTGAACCGTGCAAATGCGGAGAACGAACGTCTGCGCAATGCCATCGACGCCAGCAACCAGAAACCTCAGGAAGTGACGAAGACGGTTGCTTCGAACCTGGTTATCTTCCGTATCGGCAAGTCTAAACTGTCAAACGAAGCGCGTGCGAACTTGGGCTTGCTTGCAGAAGCCATCAAGGCAGCCGACAGCAAGGCCGTTTACACGATTACGGGTTATGCAGATGCGGGCACCGGCAGCAAGAAGCTGAACGAACGCCTGAGCAAGAAACGTGCGGAAGCGGTTTACGACTGCCTGGTTAACGAGTTCGGCGTATCTGCTTCTCAGTTGCGTGTGGACTACAAGGGTGGTGTAGACAACATGTTCTACGACGATCCTCGTCTGAGCCGTGCGGTAATTACACGTGCTGAATAATTCCTTAGAAGGATAATAAAACATAGAAAGTGGTACTCAATTTGATTGGGTACCACTTTTTTTATGCATTTTTCTCTCGTTTTGTTTGCTTGATTGTAAGCATTCGGACAAATACATCTTTTACACTTTGAGGTTTGATTGTAGCTTTG
>ERZ827496.2672-NODE-2672-length-17158-cov-5.447056_pt1 | contig 17158 bp, 14 predicted proteins | sample MGYA00519769_ERZ827496 | MGnify/ENA primary metagenome ERZ827496 (study PRJEB31778, sample SAMEA3449327) | human gut metagenome | biome: human gut; feature: human-associated habitat; material: faeces | place: United Kingdom | collected 2010/2012 ...
CACTGCCAGCTCAGCACAAGGCACGCCCTGCGGGTGCCCTTTCAGGGGAGCCTCACTTGTCAAACTTCATAACTTTGTACAATTTAAATCAACATATTTTTGTAAATTGATTTCCGTGCAAAAAAGCAGGACAGAGAAGCTTCCCTGTCCCGCCTGTATCTATTCTTTCGAATGACTTAATAAATGGTTTTCTTTGCGGTTTCTACCACAATATCCGCACAGAGTTCCAGCCCCAGTGCTCCGCTGTTCAGGCAGAGGTGGTAGTTGTCCTTGTCATACCAGTTTCCGCCGGTATTGATGCTGTAGAATGTTTCACGACGCTTGTCGATCTTCCGCAGCATTGCCTCTACCCGCCGTTCGTCCACGTGATACTCCTGCACGGCACGTTCCGAACGGGACTTGGTGTCCGCGTAGATGAACACGTTGAACAGGTTTTCCAGATCCCGCAGGATATAGCTTGCACAGCGTCCCACGATCACACAGTCGCCTTTTTCTGCCAGTTCCCGAATGATGTTGGTTTCGATGATGTAGACCTTATCGGACAGCGGCAGGTTTTCCTCAATGGTGCGTGTAGGGCTGGAGGTCAGCATCAGAGTGTACAGAAAACTCTTGGGGGCAGCTTCCTCTGCGGTTTCCAGATAATCCATGGAAACATTGCAGCGTTCAGATGCCATTTGTAAAATTTCTCGATTATAACACGGAATGCCCAGCCGTTCTGCGATCATTTCGCCGATCTCACGGCCGCCGCTTGCATATTCTCTTTCAATGGTAATGATTCGATGACTCATAGTAAAATGCCTCCTCTTGTTTGAAAAGCGGGCGTACCCGTTTTCCAGTGCTTTCTCTTATTATAGCATACTTTGCAGTTTTTTGCACGTTTCACACGGGATTTTTTCTGGCTTCTATAAAAATTCTACATTTTGCACATCTATATGAGGAATGATTTATGCATTATGACAATATCCGTTTACTTGGTAGCATTCTGAATGGCTTCGATGATTTCCGGATAATACCATGTGCAGTCCTTGCGGTTCAGCAGACCGAAACCGTTCTTCGTTTCGTTGTTGTCCCAGATAAAGCACTTGATGCCGTGCTTCTTGGCTGTGCTGAGATAATAGCTGAACCATGCCACTCTTGCAGAGGTGTTTTCGTTTTTGTTCACGCAGCCGGTTTCGTCAATGATGACCGGAATGCCCTTGCTGACAAAGGTGTCGTCCAGATACTGGAACATGGTGTCCAGTTCCTGCTTATCGGCATCGCTGCCCCAGTCGGCACGGGTGTCGTCCGGACCGCAGAAATTCCACGGGGCGTAGATGTGCAGGGATACGATCACATGGTCGTCTTTCGGAACCACCAGACCGCCGACAGCGTTCTTCTCCACGGACTGGGCATAGGTGCTGACAACCAGCGTTCTGTCCTTGTTGGAGCCGCCGGAAGAACGGACAGTGTCCACAAATGCCTGATACAGGGCGTTGATAACGTCATAGGATTCCTGTGTGCCACCGGTCCATTCCTCTGCGGAACCGATCATACGCGGTTCGTTCATGCCCTCGAAGATCAGGCGGTGGTCGTAGTTCTGGAATGTGGCACAGATCTGCTTCCAGATGTTTGTCAGGGTGGACTTATCGCTTTCCAGTTTTTCACTGGAGGGTGTCAGCCATGTGTAGTCATCGTGGTGTATATTCACAATGACATACAGCCCGTCGTTATAGGCGTAGTCTACAACTTCCTTGACACGGTTCATCCACGCCGCATCGATGGTGCCGTCGGCGGACATGTGCTCGCTCCACGTTACCGGCACACGAATGGCATTGAAGCCGGCAGCCTTTACGGTGTCGATCATCTGCTGGGTGGTTTTCGGGTTGCCCCAGCCGGTTTCCGTATCGCTGGAGCTGGTGTTGTAGCTGTCCAGTGAGTTGCCCAGATTCCAGCCCACCTTGATGTTCTCCACGATCTGCTTGCTAGTCATGGCGTTGACCTGCTCCGCAGTAGGTGTTTCACCGGAAACTGCTGCCACTTCCCCGCCCTTGGAGGACTCGTCCGACTTCGGCTCGGTCTTGGTGGTCGTTCCGGTGCTGTTGCTGTAGCGGACGCTGATATTGTTCAGGGTAATGCTGGGCTGGTCGCTCCACCAGTACCCCAGCATCACATCACCGCTGGGGTCAATGCTCTCCTTGACATCGTCCGGCACGATCCACGTCAGGGAAAGGCTGGAGGAATCTGTGAACACGCAGACGTTCTTGGTCTGATACCAGCCGGCATCGGTGGCACAGTCTGCGTTCTTGTCCACAGACACGCCGAACGCACCGGTGAACTTGCCCAGTGCACCAGTGCTGCTGATGTCAAAGGTGACTGTCTGAAGCGTATCCTCTGCCCCGATCAGGTCGGACAGAGCGATCTTCGCTGTCTTGGCTGCCTCATCATTGAAACTCAAAGTTGCAGCCGGACTGGCGGAATTGGTACCGTCTACCGGCACTTCCTTGGTACGGGTGTAGGTGCACACAATGCTGGACAGCTTCACCTGCTGCACGTTGCTCCACCAGTGTCCGAACAGGACTTCGCCGCTGGGGTCGATCTCCGTCTGGATCTCTGCGGGAACATTCCATGTGAATTCCGCATAGGCACTGTTCTGGGACTGTTCAAAGTCTGCCGCCTGATACCAGCCGGCATCGGTGGCACTGGCACAGCCGTCCTTGACGGAAACGCCGTAGCCGCCCTTGAAGTCGCCCAGACTGGACGAACCGTCGGCGGAGTACACGATAAAGGTAAAGGACTGTACCACGTCGCCCTCCTGAATAAAGTTATCCAGCTTGGCTTTGTAATTGTTGGTGGTATCGCTGCCCTTGTCCAGCATGGCATTGATGTCGGTCAGTTCCGTGCCCAACGTGGTGGAAACCGTTTCTGTGGGGCTAACGTGAACTGTGGTAGTTTCCGCGGTGGTTTCTTCTGCGGCGGTGGTGGTTTCCTTTTCAGAGGATTCCTCGGCGGCAGAAGACTCCGGCTGGCTGCTGTCGCTGCTCTGCTTGCCGCAGCCGGTAAATGCCGAGCCAGCCAGCACACCGGCGAGAAGCAGTGCCGTCAATTTTTTCCATGATCTCATATGGTTGTTCCTTTCTAAAAAAACAACGGATGCCAAAAGGATTTCAGCATCCGCCGTTTGTCTTTCAGGCAACACTGCACATGCTTAGTACAGGATTGCCTTTCCATCAAAATGTGATCAGTCTACTGTGACGATCTCGCCCATCTGGTTGCGGCCTGCACCAATGGCATTGGATTCGTCCGTGTCGATGTGCATTGCAGTTGCATAGTTCGGAGAAACACGGCAAACCACGTCACCCAGAATTGCCTTTCTGCCGTCTGTTTCAACACGTACCCAAACGATGTCCTTATCCTTTACGCCAGCCTTCGCTGCATCTTCCGGAGTGAAGTGAATGTGACGCTTTGCCACGATCACGCCCTCAGAAATTTCCAGCTGCCCTGCCGGTCCCACAATGGTACATGCACCGGAACCTGCAACATCACCGGATTCGCGAACCGGAGCAGCGATGCCGATCGAACGTGCGTCTGTTGCAGACAGTTCTACCTGATTGGCACTCCGGAACGGGCCCAGAATGGAAACGTTCGGCAGTTCCTTCTTCGGTCCAACGATCGTTACGCGTTCTTCACTGGCAAACTGACCCGGCTGCGACAGCATCTTCTTGACAGTCAGTTCCTTTCCCTCACCGAACAGCACTGCGAATGCTTCCGCAGTCAGATGTACGTGTCTTGCAGATGTTTCAACAATAAACTTTTCAGACATGGTGTAATACCTCCCATAAATGCTCGCCGATGATGCACCGGCTTCTTACAATATTGTACTACTTTTTGCTGCTTTCGTCAAGGGTCTAGTCCGATTTTCGTGAAAATCACACAGCCGCCCGGTTGTACACGCAATTTCCATATTTCTTGACATCTTTTTCAAAATGTGATACAATAGGACAAGAAAAAGAGAGGAATTTGCCCTATGTATTACGTCTGTTATGTACTGCTGTACTGCATCATTTTTGCTTTTGGTGCGGCGATCGGCAGCTTTCTGAACGTCTGTATCTACCGTCTGCCCAAAGAGGAATCTCTCTGGCGGAACAACTCCCACTGCATGACCTGCGGTACACCCATTCGCAAGCGGGACTTGATCCCGATCTTCAGCTGGTGCCGGCTGCGGGGAAAATGCCACAGCTGCGGAGCGAAGATCCCCTTTCGCTACACGCTGGTGGAGAGCCTGAATGCGATCTTATACGTGTTGATCTTTGCCTATTTCGGCATCTTTGAACAGCCGGTCTATGCGGCTCTGGTATGTCTGTTCTGTTCGGCTCTGATCGTGGTCTTTTTCATGGACTTGGACACCCAGCTGATTAGTCTGTATGTGATCGGATTCATCGGGCTGCTGGGCGTTGCGGTTACGGTTTACGATGTCTGCACCGGAAACGGCACGCTGCTCTCCCACCTGATTGGAGCCGCAGCGGCATCGGTCCCGCTGTTCCTGCTGGTAATTCTGTCCGGCGAACGTGCCATGGGACGGGGCGATGCGGAACTGATGCTGGCAGGCGGCTTGTTCCTCGGTGTCAAAGGTGTTGTGGTAGGGCTGTTTCTGGGGCTGATTCTCGGCTGCATCTTCGGCATGATCCACAAGGCAAAAACCGGCGATTCCAAATTTGCCTTTGGGCCGTACCTCTCCGCCGGCATGGCAATGGCTCTGGTGGTCGGTGAACCCATTGCAAATCTGTACTTACAGCTCTGCGGTCTGAAATGACCGCCCGAACACAGAAAGGCTCATCTCCGGTACGCTCCGGAAATGAGCCTTTTCTTTTGTGCGGTATTGCCTTTGGGATTATTTCGAGCGTTACGCCGCCGGAGAAACACCCTCCACATGAATGGTGTAGTCCGTCATGATCTTATTGCTCCAGAAGAACCACTGCCCCGTCTTGGCGTTGTAGTTGTTCTTGGCAGACAGCACCTCCGTGCCAACCTTTACGGTATAGCTGTCAGAGAGCGTGTAGCCCGCCTTGGGGGTAATGGTGAAATAGCACACGCCGCTGTCGTTGAACAGCGGGTCGCTGAACGTGATGTTGCAGCCCGCCGCACTGGATTCGTCCAGACCTACGTTTTTGCCGTTTTCGCTGGCAGCAATGGGCGGTGCGGTGGTGGTGGTTGTAGTTGTGGTGGTGGTTTGAGGGGCGGTGGTTGTTGTTGTGGTTGTAGTAACAACTTCAACAGATTTAGGAAGGCAAGCAGCAATACTGTTTTCTCGATATACAGTGTTTACCATTTGAGCAAGTGGCGTGTCAGGATTAGCCTTATAAACAACTCCGTTTTTAATCCAGAGTTCGTGAAGACCATCTGTTACCATTTTAGTAGTAATGTGATATGTACACCAACCACACTGTTTTGTCTGCTCTAGCTGACTTGGCTTACCGCTTATAGAAACATCGTTGTTATTATATTTGGGGAAAATATGCAAAACACCGTAATCATTATTAAATGTGATTAGGACATCTTCTGATTTGGTATAGGTAACTGCATTCCCATAATTGGGAATTCCACTGATATTTCCGTCGCTACGAAGAATGTGAACTGTACTATACTCAGGATCATCATAAATATAATGAATTAAAAGTTCAGCAGAAGAAATTGTAGAATCGGTCTTATAATACACTGTCACAGAAATAAGTTCTCCAATCAAATCCATATTGCTTGGTTTTAGCAGTAATTTTTCACTCGGATTTTCAACAGAAATTATAGTCATACCATTTTGCATATCTTCACTACTTACTCCTTGACCATACATTCCACCATATGACCAATGTAACTGTACCCACGGATTCGCAGGCTTTCCATACTTCACCTCAATGTAATCAACATTTTTGTAATTTGGAATAGTGATTTCTTGATTGTACGAAGCATTCTCTATAACCGAAGTCACCACACCCCCAGAAGTTTCCGTCGCAGAAGTATTGGTCGTTGCAGTTGTTGCAGTGGTGCTTATAGTCGTGCTGGTTGCGGCGGAGGTTGTAGTCGTTGCAGCCGTAGTTTCTGTCGCGGAGGTAGTCGCCGTTGCGGTACTGCTTGCAGTGGTTTCCGCAGTGGTCGTTGCGGCAATCGCAGTGGTTGCGGTTGTTGCAGCCGTTCTTGTGGTTGCGGCGGTCGTTGTGGTGGTTGTCGTTGTTGCAGTTGTTGTGGTGGTTGTAGCCGCAGTCGTCGTGCTGGTAGTCGTTTTGGCTGTGGTTTCGGTTTCAGGCGGCGGAGGTGTGGTAGTCGTGGTAGTCGTTGTCGTATTTTTCGGAGCAACGATCTCGCACTGAATCTCCTCCGGACTGACACCCTTACAATAGAGGTGCACGATCTTATCCGCCGAAGCAGCCGATGTCACAGCATTGTTTGAATTCATCATAAAGGTTTTCAGGTTCTGATCCGAAGCCAGCAGGGTGTAATCCTTGCTGTACACATCATAATTCAGCGTGGACGGATACTTGACAAACTTCACGCCCACTTCGCCCGCATTGGTGATATAGTCACACTTCGTCCAGTCAAGGGTGATGTTGGTGTAGGTGCTGTCGCCGTTGAGGGTGAGCATGGGGGTGTAACTGTCGATCGTACTTTCAGACAAGTTTCCGCCGGAGTAATCCATTTTCAGGCTAATGTCTACATCTGTACTGGTTGCACCAGATGTCCAAAAGCTGCTAAGAAATTCTAATTTCAAATAAGGGTAGCGGCTGTATGTCATGACAATAACAATTCTAGCTGTAGAATTGTCTGATGCATCTGGCTTTTCTGCCCAGTAATTCCCGCCGTTTTCCGGTTTTCCGTAAATAAATGAACTTTGTTGAATACTGCCATATTTTACGCCGTCATATCCATCATAGGACTTGTTCTGTCCAACGCTTACATCTCCCGTTCTTCCATTTTCCATGGAATCGATCAGTTTATCGGCATCAACATTGTGAATTGTAATGCTCAACTGATTTCCCACAGAGTATCCGCATTTCGAAACGTCCATATAAATGGAAGTATTCCAACTCTGCTTATCCACTTCATATCGATCTGAAAAGTCATTCAGTTGAGAACCATTATTTGCATACACCAGAAAATTTTTCTTTTCCGGAGAACACTTTTTTCCGATTCCGGCATATGTTCCTTCTACATAGAGCCAGCCACGGCTGGATTCCTCACCGCTGTTAGTTCGTAAAAGTACACGGTATTTTATCTTTGTGTTATTTACAAATGTACTGTCCGGATTTACAGTAATGGAAGAATCGTATTTATTTTGAAAAGCACTGATATAATCCAGATTTCCGTCGGTTCGAAAATCACCCCGCCCGTTTGCAAAAATATCACTGTATTTTACCCAGCCATGATCGTACATTGCAGCACTGTCGTAGATCTCATTTCCGTCAGCATCTTTATCAATGAAGTTCAGATCTTCTGTGTTATTGTCATCGCCTATGTAAATATAGATTTTTTCCCATGTACTTTCGGAACCGTCACTATAACTGGTAACTGCATACTGTGCACCGTCGCCTGCACCATTCAGACTGTACATAGACGGAAAGGCATAGCTTCCTGCATATTCGACAGGATTCCAATTGGTTTGATGATAACCGCAAAAATAGGGCATGTCAAACTGCACGAACTTACAGCTGTTGGAAACATAGTCTGTCAAATTGACGATCGTGGTGTCCGGTGTCCACCAGCCACTCCAAGTTGCATCTTTTGTAAAGTCATTCTCGGGATGTGTTTTTCCCCATTCTTCCCAGTACGATTTGGTATTGACTCTATCGTCCAGATTCCCCCAGCCTTTGGTTTCTGTTGTGGTGATCGTGGTGCTGCTCGTCGGATACGCACTCGCATCTGTATAATTCGTCTTCAACACCAAATTACACTCCTGCACCGACTGCACCGCAGCGTACCCGTCGCAGGAAACCGCAATATCCACTTTCTGGCTGGTTTTCACCGCATCATGATAGGTCAGCGAAACCGTAAACACCGCATTGGCATCGCTGCTGGCACCGGTGATCTGATACACCTTTTGATTATCGGTGCTTTTTTCCGTATCCAGTGTCACGCTTCTTCCGGCATCTGCACACAGAATGCCGTACGCATTCCGCTGCACCTCGTCCCAGTTCCAGTACCGGCTCTGGGGCAGCTGGGTCTGTAATTCGTCTGCCAGATTATTCGCCACAGTCTGATAATTCTGAACCTTTGCCGCCTGCACATAGGCAGAGATATTCGGGGCACAGAGTGCCGCAATGATCGCCATGATCACCAGCACTACGATCAATTCCACAAGAGAAAAGCCTTTTCGATTTCGTTTCATCTCTCTCACCTCTCCGAAAATATACAGACGGACACGCCGAAGCGAAGCTTAACTTAACAGATCCAGAATCTCATTCTTGTTGTTGGATACCCGAATGGCATCATCCCGCCGGATCGTGCCGGCTCTTACCAGCCGTGCCAGATCGGCATTCAGGGTGTGCATGCCAAGTGCCGCACTGGACTGCATGACCGTTGCCAGTTGGAAGCACTTATTGTCACGGATCAGACTGCCTACCGCATCGGTTCCCACCAGAATTTCTGTAGCAGCCACACGACCGCCGCCCATTGCCAGCGGGATCAGAGCCTGTGTGATAACGCCCTTCAGAATCGTGGACAGCTGTGTCCGGATCTGGTTCTGGGCGTGGGGCGGACAGCTGTCAATGATACGATCCAGCGTCTGTGCCGCACCGGTGGTGTGCAGAGTGGACATGACCAAGTGTCCGGTTTCTGCGGCGGTGACAGCGGCGGAAATCGTTTCATAGTCACGCATTTCTCCCACGAGAATGACATCAGGGTCTTCACGGAGAGCAGAACGCAGGGACGCTGCAAAGCTCTTGGTATCCACGCCGATTTCACGCTGGTGAATGACCGACATGCCCGACTCGTAAACATATTCCACAGGGTCCTCAATGGTGATGATATGCTCCGAACGATTCTTGTTGATATAGTCGATCATGGCAGACAGAGTGGTAGATTTACCGCTTCCCGTCGGACCTGTCACCAGAATCAGTCCTCTTGGCTGGTCTGCCAATTCCCGCAGCACTTTCGGCATTTGCAGCTGTTCCAGTGTGGGAATGGTGTTGTTCAGCAGACGAATCGTGGCTGCCACCTTTTTCATCTGCCGGAAAACATTGACACGCTGGCGGCAATAGTCCGGCGTTTCAATGGCAAAGTCCACGTCGTCGCCGTTTTCCAGCTGTTCCCGCTGTTCATCACTCAGCATGGACAGGATCATTTCCCGTGTTTCTGCCGCCGGAAATGAAAAGCCGCTGTCCAGCAGCTGCCCGTGGATACGGAACGAAACCGGCATGCCCTCGCTGATGTGAATATCAGAGCATTTCTTCTCCCGTGCTTTCATAATAAGTTCATTCATGGTCATGGCGGTATACCGTCCTTTCTGTAAGCATTAGTCGGAATAATATGCGATCTTCATAACTTCTTCCGGCGTGGTCACGCCCTCTTTTACCAAGTCAATAGCACTGTCCAGCAGACTCCGCATGCCCTGTGTTTTCTTGGCATACTCCAGCATTTCCTGACTGTCTGCACTTTTGGCGATCATACGTTTCAGCGTTTTGTCTATATATACCATTTCGTGAATGGAAATACGCCCTTTATAGCCCGTGTTGTTGCAGACCTTACAGCCCTTGCCGCGGGTGATCATGGGAATGCCGTCCCCGACAATGGCGATGTCATCTGCTGTCGCCGGTTCTTCGTATTTACAGAACTGACAGACCTTACGCACCAGACGCTGTGCCACGATACCTACCACAGAGTTGGAGATCAGATACGGTGCCACGCCCATATCCGCCAGACGGACAATGGACGAAATGGCATCGTTGGTATGCAGGGTGGAAACTACCAGGTGTCCGGTGATTGCAGAACGCACGGAAATTTCAGCCGTTTCTGCGTCACGGGTTTCACCGATCATGATAATATCCGGATCCTGTCGCAGCAGGGCACGCAGTCCCACTGCAAAGGTCATGCCGGCAGTCACATTAACGGAAGTCTGCGTGATATTGGGCAAATCTTTTTCCACAGGGTCCTCAATGGTAGAAATATTTACCGGTCGCTGGGACAGATGCTGCAATACCATATACAGCGTGGTCGTTTTACCGGAACCGGTCGGCCCCGTAATATAGATGATGCCGTTGGGGGCGGACATCATCTTCATCAGCATGTTATAGGAATACTCGTTCATGCCGAAGTGACCGGCGTGGTCGATCTTGGTATCCGACACCAGATAACGCATAACGATCTTCTCGCCGTGTGTCGTCGGCAGAACGGAAATACGCATACTGATGTCGATTCCCTCCAGCACAGCGTGGAAGTTGCCGTCCTGCGGGATACGTTTTTCCGCAATGTTCAGGTTGCTCATGATCTTGATACGGGCAACAATGGAGTTGTGCAGTGCCTTTTCCAGTGTCAGATAGCTGACCATCTGACCGTCGATACGCATACGCACCTGTGTAAAATCCTTAAACGGTTCAATGTGAATATCGCTGGCGTTGGTACTGTATCCCCGCACCAGCAGCGAGTTGATCAGCTTGATGATCGGCACATCGTCGTCCGCATCGTCTGCCGTCAGCTGGGGCACTTCAATATCTTCTGCGGAAATATTCGCCTTTTTGGCTGCCTGCTTGGTACTGATCTCGGCATAGTAATACTCGATTGCCTTTTTGATTTTCGGACTTTCACTGAGCAGCACTTCCAGCGGCATATCCACGATCTGCCGAATATCTTCCTGTGCGTAGAAATTCAGCGGGTCAGACATGGCGAGCTGTAGACGGCTGTCGTTTTCCGACAGGGCAATGACGTTGTATTTTTCCGCAAGCTGCTTGGGCACCTTGGCAACCACGTCTACATTGACCTCATACTCCTCCAGATTGACCATCTGGAGATCCAGCTTTTTCCCCAGTGCCTCCAGAACCTGTGTTTCTGTAACAAAGCCCATTTCCTGCAGCAGTGTGCCGAAACGCACCTTCTTGCCGCTTTGTGTCTTCTGGAATTGCAGTGCCTGATCGATCTGTTCCTGTGTGATATAGCCATATTCTTTCAGCACTTCACCAATGGGTAAATTCTGCAATGTTCTCACCTTTTTCTATTGTTTCTATAGCGACACCGTGCAAAGCCGTCAGGCGGGCTTTGTGCGGTGCTGCCCTATGGCAATACCGCACAAAGAGCATCTGGCGACTTTGCACGCCATCTGCTTGCAAATTTCCCGTCATATTTCACAAAAATGCTCGTGAATACATCCAGTATTCACTCCGCTTTTTGTTTCATCTGACGAAAAATTTGACGACGCATCTGTCGCACAATCTTTGTGCGGCATTGCCCTATGTTTTATTCCAGACTGCCGATATATAAATACCGCGAAGCTGCCACAGAACTGTCGTATATGTCGGAGGCATTCAGTGTTGCCTTTACCGTTGCCCGATTTTGCAGCTTGACCATTCTGGTTTCTGAGTAGTACACAGTATCGTTCCGCGAGATCCGCACATCTACTGTCACTGTTACATCATCGACCTTTTGGACAAGGATCTTTGCCTGATAAGTCCCCAGCTTACAAAGCACCTGATCGACCGGCGTTCCCGCACTGTCAGTGTCTGAATAGTAAATCGTCCCTTTTTCTTTCAGTTCGCTCTTTCCGTCTTGTGTGTCCACATACAATACGACCTGATGGGCACAGCCGTCATCAGCAGCGATCGTTTCTGTTTCCTGCTGTCCGATGGTCTTGGCATACGCCAGATGACTTTCCAGCTGTTCCATGACCGCGATTCCCTTGGACTGGGCATTGAACATGATGACATTCTGGCAGAAGATCCGCATGGCATTCAGCAGGATTCCCGAAGCAGAAGCCACCAGAATGCCGATCAGCAGAACGGTAACCACTTCTTCTGCCAGCGTAAAACCTTTTCGGTTTTTCACAAGTTTCCGCATCTGCTTTCCTCCCTTACGGTTTCGGTTGATACTGAATGAAATTGTCCGCGGAACGCCTCTGCACATCAAAAGTTTTGGTCTTTTCGTCCCCGCTTGTGCGGTCCCGATATGTTACTGTAATCGTAGTATCAGAAGTTTCCGCAGCAGCTCCCGCCAGATCTACAGCGGCATTTTTCCGCTGCTGGTTCTTCAGCTTCGCACCGGAGTTCAGAAAGTTCGAGCCGGAAGCGATCCCGATCATGCCGATTGCAAAGGACATGGAGATCATGGCAAATGCAATCACCACTTCCACAACAGTGGTTCCTTTTCGCAGTTTCCGCATTTTGTCACGCCTCCCTTTACAATTGATAGTAGCCGTCCCACCGCCACTGGGTCGCATTCGCGGGAACTGACAGCTTTCCACAAACTTCTGACAATTCCTTTTCCCCGCTGCCGGCAGTGTTCCGCGTCACCTTTGCCGTGAGATAGATCTCACCGGACAGCCGCCTTTTGTTGGCATCGGTTTCGCTGTCGTTGACCACAGAGTGATTCACCGTTACCGTACATTTCCAGTTTCCCGCATCGGGGAGTGAGATCGTAAAGGTTTCCGCGGTGTTGCCGTCGCTGACGAAAATGCTCTGATAGGTTGCTCCGGTGGTTTCGTCCGTCACCGTGCCCTCTTTCAGAATGTCCTGCTGTACCAAAGTGATCGCGGATTCTGCATAGAACTTTGCCTGTACGCGGTTGTTTTCCTCCTGCTCCCGCATGTAATACATACGGTCTACAAGAATGATCCCCGCCGAGATCAGTGAGATCATCAGCATGACCAGCACCGCCCACAAAATCGCTGTACCGTTTCGCTGTGCTGTTTTCCGTTTCATATTGGCATCACCCTGTTTATGCAGCATCTGCTGCTATGGTTATGATCGTGGTCGTTGTCATTTCTTCCGCCGCAATGTCTGCTGTTGCCGACTGCAAGGCTTTTTCCGCCGCTTCTTCGGTGGTTTCGTCGGAATCCACATCATCTGCATAGTCTGTTTCCAGCGGACTCTGATACATGTACGCGGTAATCGTCATGGTAAAATTATACCAATCCTGAAATTTATCCGCATTTGCTGCATCACCGTTTGCCGCAGCCTGTTCCTGTGCTGCCGGCTTTTCCACACTGTTGAAAGAATACGCAGTAACGCCCAGAAACGACACCCGATTGACAAAGTCCAACATTTGTTTCATGTTCTGATAGGTGCCTTCCATCGTATAGGTAAAGTCGCAGCAGTATTCACCGGTGGCGGTATATGCAGCACCGCTGCCATCACCTGTGCTGCCGTCACCTGTGCTGCCGTCCGAAGCATCTGTTCCGGAGGCAGAACTGTCTGTGGTACCGGCTACCTCGTCCGGCGAAGCAGTCACCAGATTGCCCTCACCGTCAATGTAATACTGCATGGTCTGCCCAATGTTCAAGCCATCGACAGTGACACCCGCTTCATTCATCACAAAGGTGAGAAAACGGTCGATCCGTTCCGCATCACTCAGCGGAAACAGCTTCTTGGTTTCCTCGCCGTTTTTCTCTTTCCAATCCTTTAGTGAGGCAATATTCTGGTCATAACTCTGACTTTGCAGCAACAGGTCGGAATACTGCTGGTTCAGAACCTCCAGCTGTTCCTTTGCTGCCGAGGCTTTCGTCATCAGCGGACGGATCAGAAGCTGCACAAACAGTACAACGACCAATACGACACCCAGCACAGAAAGCAGAACTGCCTGCTTTCGGGTAATTTCCGTTGTCATTGTACCACCTCCGTTGTTGTTTCCACAGGATTGCCGTCGGCATCTGTTGCAGTAGTTTCTGCCGGCTTGAATACGGCGTTCACTGTATAGGTATACACGCTGTCAGAAAGCGAATAGCCGTCATAGGTGATCGAGGAGAACAAGTCCAGCCGTGTCAGGTTCGTCACAAATGTGGAAACATACTGGCTGTTCGTCGAACTTGCCGCAATGGAAAGGGTGCTGCCGTCATAGGAAAGTCCGGTGATCTCTGCCACCTGAATTTCTCCTCTGCTGGGGCTGACCGTTTTCTCACAGCCAACCAGCTTCTGCACCAGATCTTCGGAAAAGTTATCGCAGATCTCCTGTGTCCCGTCAATGGTAGTCCGCACCTCAGTATAAACATCACCGGCAGTCCGCAGTGTGCTGATGTCATTCGCCACAGCGTTGGCGTTGTTGATCTTTTCCATCAATGCGGTATCGTTTGCCTTGGTTTCCATTTCTGAAACCAGATTCTCTTGGGTGTGGACGTAGATCCGTGCACCGGCATAACTGCCGCCCAGCAGCAGCACTGCCACTGTCCCCAGTATGCCGAAAAGAGCACCTTTTTTCATGGTGTTCTTTTTCGGTGCCACGACAAGAGGATACAGGTTAATATCCTTTTTTGGTAGTTTTGCCATTTTGGATTCCTCCTGTCCGATTTAGTCCGAATAACGTATCATACTGCCCAGCAGCACCGCGTACTCGCTGGGATTCATCTCCGGCGGAACAGCCAGTTCCGTAGGAAGAAACTCCGGAAATGCCCGCACATTTACACCGAAATTTTCCGCGAAGTGCGGGAAGATCTGCACAACATCTTCCGGAAAGCCGCTCAGGTAAACGTCCGTAATATCAGAGCCGGTCTGTTCCGACTTGTTGAACTGGATAATGCTGTTGATATTCTGTCCCACTTCCCGTTCGAAGCCCTCATCGGTAGGGTCTGCCAGAATCCGGCTGCGGCGGGTCATGACGAAGTTGTCATTGGAAAACAGACACTGCATCAGCATATTCTTATCCAGAATGAACACGGCATAGGTTTTTCCCTGTAAAGATTTCAGCCGTTTCATCATTTTGATCAGACAGTTCTGCACCAGATCGATAACTTCCAGTTCGATCTTCGCCTCTTTGAACAGGCTGATATAGCTGGTGATGAACTCCCTGGTGGAAACTACCGCCAGAATACTACAAGAGCCGTCCGGATTTTTCGGGGTCACCACAGAATAATCCACCAGCATATTCTGAATTCCCTCAATATCCCGCAGTTCCCCGCGAATGAAACCGGGCACATTTTTCGGAGCGATCTGCGGAACTTTCAGAGGCTTTACAGTAATGGAACTGCCGTTTACCACCAGTGTCACGCCCTTTGCGGGCAGGTTATACTTCTGCCACATTTCCGTCAGGGTATTCTGGAGAGAGTAGTTGTTCATGATAATGCCGTTTAAGATACAGCCTTCTTCCAGCGGTTCTTCATAGCAGTTTACCACCTGCAATTTATTTTTCACACAGCTGCCCATCAGCACCTGTATCTTGCTGTTGGTAATATATACGTGTGCAGAAACATCTTTTTTCTTCACGGAAATTCACCTCTTTTTCTCTTAGAACCGGTTCAGGAATCGTCCTGCGGTCTGTGCGAGCCACGAGAAGACCGCACCGGTGTTTTCGTCGATATTGCCGTACATGGAGTACATAGGAACGAGAACGGAAACCATAACGCCGGCAACGACAACACCCAGAATGACGATCATCAGCGGTTCGATAATGGACATCATGGACTTGATCGCGGCACTGGACTCATATTCGTAGTCGTCCGCGGTGGAAAGCAGCATTGCGTCCAGCTTACCGGTTTCTTCGCCAACTTTAATGGTATCGCCCAGCTTGCTGTCGAAGCCGTCCATTGCCATAATGGATTCCGACAGGGCGTTGCCCACGCGGATGCTCTTGATACAGTCGTCAAACTGGGAACGAAGATAGCTGTTGTTCACGGTGTCCCGCGAGATCTGCAGAGCGTTCAAAATGGAAAGTCCGCTGGTATACAGCGAAGCCAGCGTTCTGGAAAAGCTTGCCGTATAGACGATACGCACCAAATTGCCAATTTTGGGCAGATGTACAATCATGCGGTCGATCACCAGACGGGAAGCCGGCGTTCGCATCAGCATGACAATGACAACCACAATTGCCGCCACCACGCCGATCGCCACATACCAATAATGGGTAAGGAAATCGCTCATGCCCATGAGGATCCGTGTCATCAGCGGCAGTTCCATATCGGTGAACATATCGCCGAACATGGGGAGAATAAACGTAAACATTACAATAATGACCAGCACCAGCAGAATGACCAGCACCAGCGGGTACGCCAGAGCACCCTTGACCTGTGATTTGATACGCTGCTGTTTCTGGAAATGCTCACCCATGTTGATAAACGTATCCCCGATCTTACCGCTTGCCTCGCCGGCACGCACCATGCTAATGAGCAGTTCCGGGAAAACCTTGCCCTGATCTGCCATTGCATCGGACAACGCCTTGCCGTGTTTCAGGTCAGTGGTGATGTCAGAGAAGCATTTTCTCGCGAACTTGGAAATGCTGGCACGATTGGAAATAATATTGAACGACTGGATCACCGAAACGCCCGCATCCAGCAGGCTGCCCAGCTGGCGGCAAAAGTCCGTCAGTTCCTTGGCTTTCAGCTTAGAGCCGAACGAAGTCTTGCTGGTCTGGGTGTAGTCCAGCAAGAACAGATCTTTCTTTTTCAGTTCGTTCAGCAGTGCCTCCGGATCGGAAGCAGCAAGCGTCCCACGCACCATTTTTCCGCTCATGGCTGTGGCACGATATTTGTAATTTGGCACTGTATTCACCTCTTTTTTGGTGTGGTTTTTTTGCCTTCCTTGAAAAGGGAGGCTTGGCTTATTCAGGCTCCCCTTTGTGTATTATAGGCTCCCCTTTATGTATTATAGGCTCCCCTTTAGGGGAGCTGTCACCGCAGGTGACTGAGGGGTAACTCCGTAAATCTTTTACATTAAGCAGAAGATTTCACAAAGAACCTCTCCACCGTCTAACGACGGTCCCCCTCCCCTAAAGGGGAGGCTTTATTATCAGGCACCCCTTTGTGTATTATAGGCTCCCCTTTAGGGGAGCTGGCAAGCCGTAGGCTTGACTGAGGGGTACTTCCACAAACCTTTTACATTATGCAAAAAATTCCACAAAGAACCCCTCCACCGTCTGACGACGGTTCCCCTCCACTAAAGGGGAGGCTCGGCTTATTCAGGCTCCCCTTTGGTGTATAGGCTCCCCTTTAGGGGAGCTGGCAAGCCGTAGGCTTGACTGAGGGGTGCTTCCGTGAAATCTGATACATGAAGCAGAAGATTCCACACAA
>ERZ827496.2684-NODE-2684-length-17121-cov-19.223544_pt1 | contig 17121 bp, 15 predicted proteins | sample MGYA00519769_ERZ827496 | MGnify/ENA primary metagenome ERZ827496 (study PRJEB31778, sample SAMEA3449327) | human gut metagenome | biome: human gut; feature: human-associated habitat; material: faeces | place: United Kingdom | collected 2010/2012 ...
ATTGATCATAAAAATTGATTTAATATTATTTCATCTAAAAAAGCGTACAAAGATAGTGTTTTATTGTGGATAAAAGCAGGTATTTAGCTAAAAGTTTCAGGGTGAAGTGCTTTTTATACAATTATTTGTGACAAAAACTTCTAATTTCAGGGGTTTGATATTGGATTTATCTTTTAAAAACTTTGTGGCATCGTGAAAAGCCGTATCTTTGCACCTTGAATTTACATTTGAGTGTGAGATAAAAAAGAAAATAATCAGGTATGAAAAAAAATACTTATCTGTTTGTAGCATTGTTGTCGGCGGGGTTGGTGGCCTGCAACAATGAACCTTCTTTCAAGGTAGAAGGAACCGTGGCCGGTGCGGCTGATAAAATGTTGTATTTGGAACAAACTGGTCTGGAGGGAATTGTGGCACTTGATTCTGTCAAGTTGAATGACGGGGGTTCGTTCCATTTTTCTGAAGCTCGGCCGGATGCACCGGATTTTTATCGGCTTCGTTTGGATAACCAGGTAATCAATTTTGTGGTCGATTCTACAGAAACCGTAAAGGTAAATGCAGATGCCAATGGATTTGCCACAGCTTATCAGGTGGAAGGTTCGGAAAACAACCAGAAGATTAAGGAACTGGTTTTGCTACAGGCAGATTTGCAGGACAAGGTGAACAAGCTGGGACGTTCCGGACTGCCGGCAGGTATCGCACAGGACAGTTTGGTTTCACTGGTCAATGCCTATAAGAATAATGTAAAGCGTAATTATATTTTTGCAGAGCCCAATAAGGCGTATGCCTATTTTGCCCTGTTTCAGGAACTGAACGGATACATGATTTTTGATCCGTTGACCAACAAGGAAGATGTGAAATGCTTTGCGGCAGTGGCTACCAGTCTGAATAACATGTATCCCCATGCCGACCGTTCCCGTAACCTTTACAATATGGTCATTAAGGGTATGAAGAATACCCGTACACCTCAGGTGCAGAATGTTGATATTCCTGTGGATAAGATTAAGGAGACTTCTATCATCGATATTGAATTGAAGGATTTGAAAGGGAAAACCCATCATCTGACCGACTTGAAAGGAAAGGTGGTATTGGTGGATTTCACGGTGTATGCATCTGCTGTTTCAGGGGCCCGCAATCTGGCTTTGCGTGAACTGTATGATAAATATGCTTCACAAGGGCTGGAGATTTATCAGATTTCCTTGGATGCGGACGAACATTTCTGGAAAACCTCAGCCGACAACCTGCCATGGATTTGTGTGCGTGACCCGCAAAGTACCTATTCCACTTACTTAAGTTTGTATGGAGTAACTCAGTTGCCGACAGCTTTCTTGGTAAACCGCAACAACGAGCTGACCTTGCGTATTGATGAGAAGACCAATATGGAAGAAGCCATCAAGAAATTGTTGTAAGATGTTGAAAAGCATGCATTGATAAACTTGACTGGTATCATAAAAAGATTTATCTTTGCTCCCAAGATATAAGACTCTGTGCAAGAGAGGCTGTATCAAAATAAAAATTGAATTGTCAGATTGTCATTCTGAACAAAGTGAAGAATCCGTTTGTTTATCTATTCATCTGGGGTTCACTCTTCGTTCAGAATGACTTTACTTTTGTGATAGGCGGTTTTTATTTTGGACAGCCCTTTACTTTTATCGAAACAAATCAATTAATAACGAAAATATTTAAGGAGAAAAATTATGGCTTACATGTCAGAAGAAGGCTATCAGAAGCTGGTGGCCGAATTGAAACACCTGGAATCAGTGGAGCGTCCGAAGATTGTCGCTGCCATTGCGGAGGCTCGTGACAAGGGTGACTTGTCGGAAAATGCAGAATACGATGCGGCAAAAGAAGCCCAGGGTATGCTGGAGATGAAGATCAACCAGTTGAAGGCAACCATCGGCGATGCCAAGATTATTGATACATCCAAATTGAAAACCGATACGGTACAGATTTTGAGCCGTGTGGAATTGAAGAACGTGAAGACCGGCATGAAGATGGCTTATACCATCGTATCCGAAAGCGAAGCCAATCTGAAGCAAGGCAAGATTTCCGTCAATACGCCGATTGCACAGGGTTTGCTGGGCAAGAAAGTGGGCGAAGTGGCAGAAATCACTATCCCGCAGGGAAAAATCTCATTGGAGATTACAGGTATATCATTTTAATTTGTAAGGCAGGTCTGCTCCGGCGGGCTTGCCTTATTTAATATTCTATCAATATGGCAACAATATTCAGTAAAATCATTGCAGGTGAGATTCCCAGCTACAAGGTGGCTGAGAATGACAAGTTTTATGCTTTCTTGGATATCAATCCGCTGGTAAAAGGACATACGCTGGTAGTGCCCAAACGGGAAGTGGATTACATTTACGACCTGAGTGATGACGAACTGGCTCAGATGCATGTGTTTGCCAAACATGTGGCACTGGCCATTCAGAAGGCTTTCCCGTGCAAGAAGGTGGGTGAAGCGGTCATCGGCCTGGAAGTTCCCCATGCACACATTCATTTGATTCCTATCCAGAAGGAATCGGATATGCTGTTCTCCAATCCCAAGCTGCAACTTTCTCAAGAAGAGTTTACCGCAATAGCCAAAGCCATCAACGAAGCTTGGAAAGCTGAAAGCAAATAATTTTCTTCTAAAAAAATACCTTAAATATAAAGTATTCTTCGTATTTTTCAGGTGTGGTTTTCAGAAAACTGAGATTTCTGGAAGCCGCACCTGATTTTTTTATCGAAATACTGTGTGCCTATGTTTTACAAACGAATTGCTCCCTTTATCCTTTTCTTGTGTTTTGTGCTGAAAGTGTTTGCCGTTGAATACCAGATAAAAGGAACCGTGATTGACAAATCCACCCGCCAACCGCTGGAGTTTGTGAACGTGCTGGTGGTGGGGTTGGGCATCGGCGCTTCGACCGACAGTAATGGAAACTTTACCATTACGCAGGTGCCTCCGGGAATCTATCGCCTGCAGGCCTCGTTTCTGGGGTATAAAACGGCACTGACTCCCGAATACCGTGTGAACCATGTCACTCCCTATGTGCAGATTGAGCTGGAGGAAGAAAACACCTCCCTGAATGAAGTGGTGGTCACTGCTTCTCCATTTCAGAAAGTGGTGGAGAGTCCGGTCAGCCTGCGGGTCATCGGTTTGCAGGAGATAGAGAAAGCTCCGGGTGCCAACCGCGACATCTCAAAGGTGGTGCAGAATTATCCGGGAGTGGCTTTTTCTCCCATTGGTTACCGTAACGATTTGATTGTGCGAGGCGGTGGTCCTTCGGAGAACCGTTTCTATCTGGATGGGGTGGAAATTCCGAACATCAACCATTTCAGTACCCAGGGAGCTTCCGGCGGACCGGTCGGACTGATTGATGCCGATTTGATTCGTAGTGTGAAGTTTTACAGCGGGGCCTTCCCGGCCGACAGGGGCAATGCTCTGAGCAGTGTGTTGGATTTCAGTCTGCGCGATGGCGACATGGAGCGGAACTCCCTGAAAGCCACTTTGGGTGCTTCGGAAGTCTCTTTGAGTTCCAATGGGCACTTGGGTAAAAAGACCTCCTATCTGGTGTCGGTCCGCCAGTCCTACTTGCAGGCTTTGTTCAAGGTGCTGGGACTGCCTTTCCTGCCTGCGTATACCGATGCCTCCTTCAAGCTGAAAACCCGTTTCGACAGTCACAATGAACTGACCCTGCTCGGACTGGGAGGCCTTGACCGCATGAAACTGAATCTGGGTATTGAGGGAGAAGATGCCGAATACATGCTCAGTTACCTTCCCAAGATAGAGCAGGAAACCTATACCGTAGGCGGGGTGTACCGGCATTATACCCCTATACATGTGCAGACCATCGTGCTGAGTCAGAGCTACCTGAACAACCGGAACATCAAATACCGTAACAACGATGAAAGCAGTGAGGACAATCTGACGCTGCATTTGGGTTCAGTGGAACAGGAAACCAAACTGCGAATGGAGAACACTTCCTCGTGGAGTGTGTGGAAGGTAAAAGCCGGTTTTGACCTGAACTATTCCCGCTACAAAAGCGATGAATACCGGAAGATATTTGCCGATGCACTTCGGGAATACAATTACCACACCGACCTCTCCCTCTGGCGGTGGGGACTGTTTGCTTCCATCGATTATGCGGCTCCCGACAAAAGTTTTACAGCTTCCATTGGCGTGCGTACCGATGGCAACAATTACAGCGACAAGATGAAAGAATTGTGGCGCCAGCTTTCTCCCCGTCTGTCCGTGTCTTATCGTCTGGCCGATGGACTGTTCCTGAGCGGTCATGTGGGGCTGTACTACCAGCTGCCTTCTTATACTGCCTTGGGTTTCAAGGGAGAAGCCGGAGACTACGTGAACAAACACCTGGATTACATCTCCGTGTCGCAGGAGAGTGTGGGACTGTCCTGGACTCCTAATGAAAACATGGAGTTCTCGGTGGAAGGTTTCTACAAACTCTATGGAAACATGCCGTTCTCTTTGTCCGACCAGATACCTTTGTCGTGCAAGGGAAATGATTACGGGACGATTGGCAACGAAGCCCTTTCATCCCAGGCCAAAGGACGTTCCTACGGAGCGGAACTGATGTTCAAATGGTTGCTGACACAAAAACTGAACCTCTCTTCTTCACTGACCATTTTCAAAAGTGAGTTCAAGGACGGCAAGCAAGGCAGCTATGTGCCTTCCGCTTGGGACAACCGTTTCATCCTGAACGTGAGCGGTACCTATAACTTTCCTAAGCATTGGAGCCTGGGTGCCAAAGTCAGCTGCATCGGAGGTTCTCCATACACTCCCTATGATGAGGCGAAATCGTCTCTGGTGGAGGCCTGGGACGTACAAGGACGGGCTTATTACGACTACAGCCGTTATAACCAGGAGCGTCTCCCCGTGTTCGGACAGTTGGATGTGCGGGTAGACAAAACCTTTTATTTGAAGAAATGCATGCTGGGCTTTTACCTCGATATCCAGAATATCACAGCCAGCAAGCTGCGTCGGCCGGATGCCCTGATGAGTACGGGGCAGATTGAAAACCCTTCCGCTCCGTTGGCCGAGCAGCGTTACGTCATGAAATCCATCCGTCAGGAAAGCGGTACTTTGCTTCCTACCTTAGGGATTACCTTTGAATATTGAAAAATGATTATATGCAAAGCGGTCTGCCTCTTCTGATTGGAAAAGAGGCAGACCGCTTTTGGTTTCTATGTAATAGTAGATTGAATTTCTTGTTTATGAATATACTTCTCCGAATTTCATTTCCGCATCGTTGACGAACTTCCGGATGGCATTCTGGTCGTCCTTCTTGCAGATGAGCAAGGCATTCCCCTGTTCGGCAATCAGGTAGTTTTCCAAGTCCTGCACTACAACCAATTTGTCCTTCGGCGTCATGATGATATTTCCCTTGCAATTGTACAACAACGTGTTGCTGTGTGTGGTCACATTCTGGTTCTCATCCTTCGGTGAGGCATCGTAGAGCGAGTTCCACGTGCCGATGTCCGCCCATCCGAAGTCACACAATAACACGTACACATTGTTCGCCTTTTCCATGATGCTGTAGTCGATGGAACTGTTCGGACATGTACTGAACTTTGGTATGTCACATTCCACTTGCGGACACACATCCGCCATCATTTCATGAAACGCTTTCAGGATGGTATTGACATGCCATACAAAGATGCCCGAGTTCCAGTAAAATTCATTGCTCTGAACGAACACCTCCGCAAATTCCCGCAGCGGTTTTTCGACGAATGTTTTGACTTTATAGAAATCTTCTTCCTTGTCTTCTTCAGAAATCTGGATGTAACCATAACCCGTTTCCGGATAGCTGGGTTTGATGCCCAGTGTCAGGAGCTTATCCGTACGGGAGGCGAATTCCAGCGATTTCAGAATGTCCCGTTTGAACTCATCCATTTTGAGAATCAGATGGTCGGACGGGGCGACGATGATGCTTGCGTCAGGATTGATTTTTTGGATGACATACGAAGCGTATGCGATGGCAGGAGCCGTATTTCGGTGTTCTTCCTCTACGATGAGCTGTGATTCCTTGAAGTCGGGGAGCGAGTTCAGCACCAGTTCCCTGTAATGCTGGTTGGTAGTGATGAAAATATTCTCCGCAGGAAGTATTTGCTTGTATCTTTCGTAAGTCTGTTGCAAGAGCGTCTGCCCAGTTCCAAAGAAGTCGAGGAATTGTTTGGGTAAGGCTTTGCGGCTATATGGCCAGAACCGACGCCCGGTTCCTCCGGCCATGATGATGCAATAAAAATTCTTACTGTCCATGGTAGATGCTAGCGTTAAAGTTTTATGCTAAGATAAAGTTTATTTTGCAAGAAACGTCAGAAAAGGATTCTAAATAGTGTTAGAAAACTTTTTTTCGTTTTTTTCGGCGGGAATCCTTGCAATATCGGAAAAGATGTGTACCTTTGCACTCGCAATCGAAAATTATGCCCAGATGGCGGAATCGGTAGACGCGCTGGTCTCAAACACCAGTGGAGTAACATCCATCCCGGTTCGACCCCGGGTCTGGGTACAAGAAAAAGAGCCAAGTATTTGTAAATCAAATATTTAGCTCTTTTCTTTTTATAAGAATGTTCCCGATTTGTTCCCGCTCAGTTTCTAATTAAGTATACTTCTTGTTCGTTTTAATCTAAGAATAGCAAAGATATTGTTATAATTCTATATCGCCTTTCAACTCTCTTCTTTTTAAGCCTTCGTTATATCCAGCTTTATAAGCAGATAAAGACATATCTCTATTACCACCGATTAATTCCACTCTTACACTATCTATATGTCTTTTAGCTGGCGCTTCCCAATTATGTTCTAATCGTTCTTGTGTTGAACATAATCCTGGAATACGCTTTCCTACTCCATCAATATACCCTCGAATAAACCAATTTTTCCAAGCATTATTTTGATAGTATTCAAAATAGACTTTATTCTGCAGTCCTAAGCTAAGTATATGTTTGGCTTCTTCTGTTAGGATATACTCCCTATTCTTATACTTTTTATTGAATTTATAATCATCTATTTTATTTCTTATAATCAATGGTACAAAAAGTATAAGTAGTAAAACAAATATAATAAGTCCTATGATAGATAAGAATGAATTACCATCATTTCGATAACCTGCATCTTCAGCGACTTCATTCATATAATAAGACTGCGCATAAAAACTTCCAACGTATACGCAAAATACCAAAATAGAGCAAAAACAACGTTTCATATTTATTTGGATTTTAATTCTGATTCAGCTAAAATATCAAAAGGATTAATACTTCCAGTATAATTAGGAATAATTACCCATGGAAGAAATCCTTCTTTTTCAAAAACACAAAAAAAATTTGGAAGTAAAAGCCTATATTTATTATAAACATAATCATATTTTTCTATTATATGGTCATTATTTATGTGCTTTCGATAATAATCAATTTCTCTAAAAAATCTTATATCTTCATCAATTCTATAGTAGTCATCTGTTTCAGTCAGAAGACTTTCACTTACGGGTAGTTTTCCTTTTGTATTCTTGTATAATTTAATTAATGATTGACACAATAATATATAATCGTATTTTTCATTAAGACCTATTTTCTCAAATATAAAAGCATCATTAGATATAGATTTATCAATATACAATCCAAAACCCTTTAACTCTTTTTCATCTTGATATGTAGAAATCAATGCTTCACCATAATATGCATTTACATTTTTCAACTCTATATAAGTGAAAGGTTTTAATGTTATGATACCTTTGAAATACACATTTATCATTGATAGTCTATAAAATAGTTGTTGGGCATATTCTATAAGATATGTTACATAAAAATGTAAAGGGTATCTATTATCTTTATTAAATACGAGAATGGTATCTGAAAAAACAATTGTTTGGAAAGCTATATCTTTATGTACATGTAAACTGTCAATAATCTTAAAGATACTTTCAACCTTATCCGTATTACTTGTGACAAGATTCTTAAATCCTAATATATCAATATATAGGAAGGTCTTTTCCATCTTAGTATGTGCTATATAAAATTATAAATCAGATGAATCAGAAGGCTTTGGGTTATAATTTAATTCTAAATAATAGTAGTCCATTCCAAAACTAGATTGGTCTTTTCTTAATACAGAAACGCTTAATTCACCTACAATATAATCTTCACTAAATCCAAATTCATAAGATTTATATCCTATAGGATTTATATATGAGCGCATATAGCTATATTTTTGAGATAGTTTTTGGGACAATTCTTCGCGGTCTTTCTTTAATTGAGTTGTATTCGATTTGTAACAAGATGAAAAACGAGCATTTGTCATAATATTATCCGCACCTGTATTATTAAAGGATATTATTAAACTCCCAAAAATTATTCCAGCCATATTAACATCATGGTATTCTAGAATAGAACGGTCATAATTTATGTATTTCCCAGTGAATAATTTTTGATCAAGAATTTGCTCTACTTTAGAAAATGTTGATCCAAAGGGAATTCCATAAATTGATGCTTGCTGTGAATATGATGAAATACAATTAAAAAGCAACAGAAAACTTATTATTATTCTGTAATGAAACAGTACATCTATTTTTGATTGTAATTTTTCTGTATTACAGAATGCATTTCTTTTATTTTTAATTCTCATATCGTATTTTTTTGATGGTGTATTTAAACTATATTGTTCTTCTTTAAAATTGCTACAGATAAAAGTAAATAAATGACTTCCAACACAACAATCCATAATATAACTTTTCCTTTATATTCGGTTTCGAGTACTTCCTCATTTTCCTGAATAGAATAATGCATTGTTACAGTTCTTGTAAAAACCGTATATGCATCATTCCCATAAGAACTTGTCTCCCAAATAATAGGATGAGTTCCCATGTCTATAAAATCATTATCAAATTTGAGTTCAAAATATTTGTTGACTCTGAAGTACAGACTGGAGTCTTGTGGGCAAGCACCTTTCATTACCAGACTATTCAGCATGTCAAATTTTATATTTTTTTCAAATGAATTGTAACCTTTAGTCACCTCATTACGTATCGTAATTCCTTTGTATTTATTATTTTTGAGATATTCGAAATATGAATTTATCATATCCGGTTTAATCTTATAACTATAAGAAATTACTTCCTTATTATTTGATAGTTTTCCCCAATTAAACTTAGAAGACCTTTGGGTTATAAAGTAATCTGGATATAAATTAGTCAAGCCAATTCCTAATATATACTCTCCAATGATGTCATAGCCTCTATTTGTCCTTTTTACAATTATCATGAAAGGACTAAATGTTGTAGTGCAATTATTAAAGTCATACCATTTGTAAATACCGCTTCGCATCATCTTTGTGATAATCTCAGTATTATCGAAATATTGTCCTTCCCAAATAGAAGTTCTGCTTACAAGCATCCATGATAATTGGTCAAAAGAGAAACTAGAAACCTTATATATCTCGGTTGAATCATTATGTAATTTATTGTAGTAATAAGCTCCTATAGCATTTTCACCTTCAAGATATTTGTCATTGATTGTATTTTCAAGTTGCTGTTTATACTCTTTCCTTTTTGTTGATAAATATTGCCATCCTCCACATAGTGCAATAATGGCTATTACTAATGCACCGATTAGAATTTTAAGAACTACTTTTTTCATATTTTCAATACCTAGATATTTACAAATAAAACACGAAGCGTGAACCGCATGCCACACTCTTACTTGAAGGTCGTAGGAAACCCTGAATACAGATGCAACAATAGCAGCCCACGCTATATGCGTGAGAACCACTATGCTATCCTTGTATTCAGATTGAAAATTTCCTACGTTTTCAAGTACAAGATAAGCATAACGCTTCTTCTAATTCTAACATGTCTTGGAAAGAGTTTCCTCAATCCATTGGCAAAGATACACAATTTAATTGATAATCGGGAATATAGAGTCGCAAACTATCAAGTTACATCTTAATTCCCCTACTTTTCTTTTCTTCTTGTTGCGACAGCCTTGTTCCATATCTAAGCCTGTGCCATTGTTCTCTGAACCACTCGGCAATCGGCTTTCTGTTTATTGTCAGGTTCAGCCTGCTTTCATCGTCAGGGTCGTTTTCTATCATTAAAATGTCATCCTTGACATCAAAGTTCCGTCTGTGTTGCTCGGAATAGATTTTACCGCTGCATTTCAGGGCTTCTTTTTTGACTATAAGACTTTCAGTCATTTCTTTAGTGAACCCCAGCGTGGCACAGAACTTTTCCATGCGGAGCATTTCCCTGAACATCGGGAACCACCTGAAAGCCTTGTCTATGATTCTGGCGAGCCGTGACAGTTCCTTTTCCTTTATGTCAAGTTCCTGTCTGTGCATTTCCCTGAGATTGTGGATTTGCGTATCATGCTGTTTCTGCATCTGCTGTATTTGGCTCTGCAATTTTTCAATATTGGTGTCCCGTTTTGAAACCTCGTCTTGCAGTTTTTCGTTCGCATGTTCCAGTTCTTTCAGTTTTCCGCTTCCGAAAAGAGAAGCAACACCGCTTGTTATGGCTGTCGCTGCCGTGGTGGCTGTCTTCTTTAGCTTGTCAGTGCGTATTTCTGATTTTACCTGTTTCAGTTCCTGTTCGGCAAGATTTATCTGTTCTTCTTTGTGCCGTTTTGCAGCGTCCATGCGTTGCAGCTCGGCTTTCTGTTTCTCGATGATAAAGTCGTTACGTTCCAGATGTTCCTTGCCTGTAACAGCCTTTGACTGCCCACGCTCCATCAGCAGAATGTCAGATGCCAAGGTCTGCATCTGTATCATGTCATCGTCATTGAGCTTTCGGCTCTTTCCGGTTTCGTGGTTCATCCAGTCGAAAACGATATGGGCATGATAGTTCGGCTTGAACCATCTGTCCCCGACTTTGAAGCTTTCCCTGTCTTCCGCTTCCGGCTGACCGTTCAACCAATGCCCTTCATCCTTGTGCAGGAAGATTTGCAGCGGTGTGATTCCCCAGCGTCTTTGACATTCCTCACCGAATTTACGCACGTCTGCCAGTGTGGTGTCCGACCTGACAAGCAGCACACCTTCACGTATGGGTGAGCATCCCGCAATCTTGACTATTTTGCCGTTTTTGCCTTTGCGTTCCCGTTCCTTTTCCTGCATGGCACGTCCGGTCTTTTCCTTTACCATCTGTCTGATATTGTCATAATGCGTCCGCAAATCCGGATTGCCGAAGTCGGGATTTATCCACTGTTCGTTGTCAGTGGAGAGTTCAGGAACTACATAGATTCTGGACTCTCCGATGTGGCGCATGTATTCGGCAGTCCTTCTGTTGTGAGCCTCGCTCGATTCGATGTTGCAGGGCTTGATATGTATGCTTGATTTTGTTGCCATAGATACTTGTTTTTTGGTTTGTACTTTATTGCTTGCTTTTCCGCTGTCCGCAGACGCATGGGGTTCTTAGGGGTGCAACCCATAAGCGGAGATTGCAAAGAGAGGGTCACTCTTTGCTCTGGGTTCTCAGGGGAGAAACGCCCTGAGTGGGTCATTAGGGTAAAACCCTAATCCCCTCGGGAGAGCCCACAACTACGTAAGCGAAGCGTGTAGTTATAGTGGGCTATAACCGAAAGCCTCCCGGTTTATTGGGCGGTGTCTTCACTTTGATGGATTGAGCCTGTTTCTTTGTCTCTGCCCGTTTTTGCAGGTATTCGTTCACATCCTTGCATCCGCTGTATATGTGTGAAGCGTCACGTATATATCTGGCATTGTCATATTCCTTTCTGATTTGCTGCAGGGCTTCCATTCCTGCACGGTCATTGTCAAAAAACAGTGGATGCGCTCATAGCTTCCCAACGGATAGAGTGCCTTGGAAACATTGGCTACGGAGTTCAAGACCATGTAGTCCTGTCTGTCGAAATCGGGGGATTGTGGACAGCTTTCAAGTCTTAGTGTCAGAAAGGAAAGGTAGTCCATGAACCCCTCAAAAACGTAACATGCTTTTCTCGGCTCTCCTGATTGTCTGATATGTGATATTTCCTTCGGTGCGATGCAGCCCTTGAAATATCGGTTGCGGATTTCATATCCGCCCGATATGTTCGGAAAGGCAATGGCGAAATACCGTTTGCCGTTGTTGGTGAAGTGTGCCTCACGGCATTCTCTTTTCGCCAGTGCCGTATTTATCCCTCTTTCCTGCAGGTAAGAGAGCAGGGCAGGAGAAGACAGCTGCACGATGTCAAGTTGCTGGAAACTCGGCTCGGTGGCAGACTGCCTGTGAAAAGAGAAAGACACGGGACGGACATGCGGTGTCTGTTCCTCTATGCGTTTCAGGATATACGGAACACTCTCCGTTGCGTAGAGGTGTGCCGCAAGTGCGATGATGTTGCCGCCCTTTCCCAGACCGAAGTCGAACCATTGTTCACGTTCTGTGTTTACCTTGAATGAGGGCTCGTTCTCTTCCCTGAACGGGGATTTGTACCAGAGGTTTACCCCCTGCTGCTTTACCGGGGAATACCCCAGACTGTGCAGATAGTCTGCGATTCTTATCTTTTTTGCTTCTTCTGTTGTCATTTTCGTACGGTTTTGTGATGAATGAAAAAACGATGATTTGATGAATTTTGCTTGTAATAAGCTGTTATACAGAATGGTAACGCTTCATCATTTTCTCATCAGACTGCTTGCCAAAAAAGAAATGATGATTTCTCTTTTCATCAGCATTATATTCCGATGAATGAATGATGAGCTTGTATTATACTGTAATACAATGTGTTATATACTGTATTCATCATTTCATCAAAATAATCATATAGCGGTCAGCTGTTCCTTGGTTATCGTGTAGAACCTTCCTGTCTTCCTTTTCGTCTCGTAGTGGCAGTCACGGTGGGGAGCAATCTCATAGGCTGTGTAGGAAAGCGAGTTCGGTGCGGAAGTCAGCTTCCATACTTCCTGAACCACTTTCCGCACCTGATATTTCTCTGCCTTTACCTGCGAATAGACAAGCAGTGTCATGAGGTCGTTCAGGCAGAATGATACGCTTTCCACATTCATGTTTGACATGATGTCAAGGAACAGTTCAGCCATTTCTATCTCCAGACGGTTGCGGTTGCTCCGGATGATTTTCTGCAGGGCTGCCGTATGTGTCAGCTTCGGATTGAACCACATACGGCTTTCCTTTTCCGTTGAAAGCTCCCTTTGCGTCAGGAAGAACAGGAAGGCAGGAATTTCCTCTTTCAGCTTTTGCAGGAAGTTCGTGTCATCGTTCTGTAGCGGATTTATCTTCCTTACCCAGTATCGTGTTTCCCCTGCGTCTATGATAACAGGCAGATACTCGTTGTTTGAACACAATACGAACTTGGCGAAGAAGGCTATTTCCGTGCGGTCTTTCCCTTTGGCTTCCACCTTGTAATTGAAAGTGGTGCTCAGATTCTTCAACCGCTCGCTGTCTTCCCTGCGGTTGAGCAGCACCTCGTCCACGACAATGAGCAGCTTTCCGGCCCAGTCGGAATTGAACTGGCTCCGGAAATCCTCATTGGTGTTGAATGTCACGTTATCCCCGAATACGGCTTTCAGGAAATTAAGGAACGTACTCTTGCCCGTGTTCCTCTCTTCCGATACCAGCAGGAGTATGGGAAGTTTCTGCAACGGCTGCAGGAACAGTAGTTGCAGATAGTCCAGTCCCAGATTGTACTGCTCACCGAAAATGTGAAGCACCAGAGAACGTATATTCGGGAAATCCCCTATCTGCGGAGTATGCTCTATCGGTTCGTACAGATTCAGGAAACCGTCAATTTCCTTCCGGTAGTTCAGATGGTCGGGAACGGTACAGAATCCGTCATACTTCGGGACGGTCGCAAGATAGTTCTTCCCGTAGTCCTGCCTGAGTGTGCTGTTGTTCCATATCACACGTCTTTTCTCATACCCTCCGCTGGCGCAGGGCTGGTTTACGACCTTGTACAGTGTCGTTCCCACACGCATGTATTCTTCCTCTTTCATAGGCTCAGATTAAAGGATTGCGTTCACCCAGGATTTTCTGTATGTCCGACTGTCGGTATCTGACCTTGTTCCCCACCTTCACGGGTTTCAGATAGTTCTTCTTTGCCCAGTGCCAAAGGGTGGTGTCACACACGTCGCACATTTTCTTCACTTCCTCCTTTGTGAGGTACTTTTCCTTTCTCGCTTCCGCAATGGCGGTGGAGAGTTCATGCTTGGCACGGCTTATCAGCTGGTTTGAAAACATGAGCAGGTCTTCGCCTGTCACTTCCAGTTTGATGTTGCCGTTTCCGCTTTGGATAATCGCCATCAGGTCTGTCATAGGCTTGTTGAAACTGCCGGTTGTAAGACTTCCCGTTTCGGCAGTATTATAAACGAAAAGCCACTACCCCGATTAGGATAGTGGCACAAATATATAACGAAAAATAATCGTAAATCAATGGATTTCAATGCGTTAAATTCGTAAAATCCAAAAACGAATTAAACGAATTTCAAGCGGATAGATAAGCCTTTAATTCCTCTATGGCAACATGGTCTTCCCCGATGTCCTTTATCAGTTTTTTGCTGCCTCCGAAAGGTGTGGTAAGGTTCCTGTACGCTTTCTGTATTCCCCTTTCGTGTACGATGCTGAGGTCTGTGTATTGCTGTTGCAGTGCGTTCCGGAAAGTCTTTATGGGACAGGGGCGCATGAAGCGGTATTCCACCAGTGCGATGTACAGACGTGCGATGTCCGTTTCGGTCGTATGCGTTTTCAGCCTTGTTCCGATTCTTTCCATAATGACATCCCTGTTCTCTATCAGCAGCTCCGGCAGGGTACGTGTGTCGGCTTTTCGTCCGGCGCTCTTGGGCTGTCCTTGCTGCAGGCTGTCCGTATCTTCCGTTTCGGTTTCTTCAATGTCTTCTTCATCCTCAATAGACCATTCCACGAGGTTGTTTTCCTCAATGGCTTTCTGCTGCTTCCTGAAAGCCACCCAGTCCTCTTTGGTTCTCATGCCGCTGCTGATGCTCTTCTTGATGATGAACCTGACCATGTAGGAAACAAGCCATTTGTATAGTCTGGTAATACCTTTTCTTTTGGCCAGTTCCTCTCCCTGTTCCACCATGCACTCATAACTCCGTCCGTAATACAGCCATGCGAGCATGGCAGGTATGATGCTCCGCCTTTTTGAATGATGGAACTCGTTTACAATCTTTTGAGCAAGGTCAGAATCCAGAAGCACATTCTCCAGTTCCTCGAAATCGGAGATTTTGTCGTCTCCGATCCGTCTGCGTGTGGCTTCCTTGTATCTCGGTACCAAGGTTGTGGCAACCTTGAAAATCTTTACGAATCCCTTGAACTCCTTGTCGTTCATTTCTTCCACAAAAGCCGCATATTCATCGGGGTGGCTGTCAAGCCACTCCCTTATCAGTCTTTTGAAATTGTCATATTCCTGTTGTCCCATATAGGCTTAGTCTAAAAGTTTAACGAGGTCTTTCTTCATCTCTTCGTCAATATCCCTGTACCGTCTGAAAGCCTTGCTGCCTTCCTTGTGTCCCGACAGTGCAGAAACAAGATTCGGGTCTTTCACCTTCTTATAAATATTACCGATGAAGGTGCGTCTTGCAAGGTGGCTGCTTGCCACTTCATAAAGCGGTTTTTTGACTTCATCACGTGTCAACGGGTCTAATATAGTGACAATCCTGTCCACTCCTGAAAGTTTGAATATCTTTTTTATTGCCTCATTATATTTCTGTTCGGAAATGAACGGCAGCAGTTTTCCCTCATGGTCTTTATACCGTTCGAGAATTTCCTTTGCCTTGTCGTTCAACGGTACACGTACCGTAACCGGATTTCCTTCCTTTGTCTTTTTCTGTATGTATTCGACTGCACCGTTCACAATGTTCAGTCTGGTCATTCTGTACAGGTCGCTTACTCTGCACCCTATCAGTGTCTGGAAAATGAAGATGTCCCTCTGTATCTCCAGCTGTGGAGTGGCAGAAAGGTCTGCATTGAAAATCCTGTCCCTTTCTTCAAGGTTGATATAAATAGGAGTTCCGTATTTGCATTCCTCTATCGGAAACTTGTCAAACGGTCTGTTGGTGGTCAGCTTGTTGTCGAAGCACCACAGGAAGAATGTGCGTATTCTTGAAAAGCAGTCTATCAGAGTATTTTTTCCACGTGGTTGTGGAGTTCTCTTTTCTGGGATGGTTTCATAAATGCTTGGGTACAGTTCATAATACTGGTATTCGTTCTCGAAGAAGTCCCACATGTCCCGAAGCGTTTCAGGTGTGACTGTATCAACATCAAGAATAAAGTCCTTTTGCCCTTTTTTAGTAGCACGTACATAAAGTTCATATCTTGCCAAAGTACGCTGTATTACACGGAAATTCTTTTTCCTGACTTCGGAAAGTTTGTGCTTTACAAGGAATTCAGAGAACAGTTCAAGCAGCATAGGTTTAGTTTCCGCTTCGATTTCCTCCTTCGTCTTGTATCTGTTGGGGTGGTGATATTTATCAATTAAAGTGCTCAACCATTCACTGTCTGATTCCGGTGTATAGTTCTGGTTTATCAGGTTGAGGATATTTTGCACTTCATTATTCAAAGCCTGCTTCTTTTCCTCGCTCACAAGTGCAACCCTGTCTTTGTAACCTTGCTTTTCGCTGCTCCAGTGATTTGGGTTTATAGTCAGCTCGCTGGCTGCCTTTATGTCCTTTTTCCCGTCCCTTAGTCTGAAATAGATTGTTGCTACGCTGTTGGTATCATTTTTGCTCGCAGTCTTTCGGATAAATGCTGTTGCTTTCATAGGCTGAATGATTTTGTTATGGCGCAAATATAGTATTTGTTCCCAAATTGTTCCCATTCATCCCGAATTTATTTCAATCCAATTAAATGGAATTAACTTTTTAGCATTGCGCAAAGTATTAATAATCAGTTTAGTTTAGTTTAAACTTCATCGTTTTGCTATTCAAACGGATTGTTCCCGATTTAGTTATTTCAAATGCGGGTCTGGGTACTTCAAATCCTTGATAATCGACTGATTATCAGGGATTTTTCTTTTTATTGGGCGTACTAAAAGTGTACTTCCTGACGAAAAGAAGAAGAAAGGGTACTTTCGTTGTTTCGGCACCCTTATATTTATGCTTTATTAACGAAGATGTTGCATATTTCTTCCTTTCTCCTGCTTTTGTTTGCTTTGAAAACGGTATCCATCACTTATCTTTGT
>ERZ827496.2704-NODE-2704-length-17006-cov-4.817356_pt1 | contig 17006 bp, 14 predicted proteins | sample MGYA00519769_ERZ827496 | MGnify/ENA primary metagenome ERZ827496 (study PRJEB31778, sample SAMEA3449327) | human gut metagenome | biome: human gut; feature: human-associated habitat; material: faeces | place: United Kingdom | collected 2010/2012 ...
AAATCCTCTCAGGTATCGCTAAATTCTATCCAAACGAACAAGAATTGGTCGGCAAGAAACTTCAAGTTGTGGCTAATCTCAAACCACGTAAGATGATGAAGAAATATGTCAGCCAAGGTATGATTCTTTCCGCAGAACACGGAGATCAATTAACAGTCTTAACAGTTGATCCGTCTGTTCCAAATGGAAGTATTATTGGCTAAATGATAGACAAAGAAAAAGCTCTCCTGGAAGGGAGGGCTTTTGTTGTGACGATATAGTTCCCATCATTGAGTTTTACAAGGATGGTAGATGAGTCCTGTTAGTAATGAATATTAATGGAGACTTCCGAAGTGAGAAAAGAGTCTGAAACATTTTCGTTTCAGACTCTCGGAAGATTTGAGACAGTGGGCTCAAATCTTAGGTATGGAATCGCAAAGGGATTCGCTACCGTCCGCCCTCACCTAAGGAAGATCTCCAATTATATTTTTAAATACATGTTCTATTCATCTGGCCGGTATTCTAGGATATCTCCTGGCTGGCAGTCGAGTTCTTTGCAGATGGCTTCAAGGGTGGTGAAGCGGATGGCTTTGGCCTTGCCGGTCTTGAGAATGGAGAGGTTAGCTGTCGTGATGCCGATTTTATCGGCTAGCTCATTGGATTTCATTTTCCGCTTGGCCAGCATGACATCTAGATTGACGATAATCATGGCACCCTCCTTAAATGGTTAGCTCATTTTCTTCAGCAATCTCAATCCCTCTCTCTAAAATCTTGCCAGAGACCCAGACGATTGGAACGGCAAGGAGAAGCCCTGTGTTAAAGGTAAATTGGAAAGTGAAGGGAAGGAGATAAGCATTTCCACTGGTTTCAAGTGTGCCAGACATAAAGGACAAGACCAAGAGAATCTTCCAAGCTCGGTTGCAAAGATCAATGTTGGAGTGAGAAAAGATCTTTTCTTGGTAGAGATTTTGGAGGAAGCTGCGAATGGTGATGAGAAGGTAAATATAGATAGCGCTTGAGGCTAGTGGGAAGAGCAGCTGCCAGAGAGGTTGTGGATGTTTGGGAAAGAGCTGGATGCCATTCGCATCAAAGGACAAGCGACCTGATTGAATGAGATCTTTGAAAAGGCCCATGCGGGAAAGCAGATGGACGACCAATGCAGCCACGGTCATAAAGCCACAGAAGTAAATGAAAGCCGTTAAGACTTCAATGACATTTTTTAAGGTTTTTGAGTTTTTCATCGCAAGCCTCCTTGAAGTTTATTTATTTTTCACTTATAGTATACTCCTTATAAAAAATTAGTCAATAAAAAAGTATCGAAAAACGATAAAAAAATAATGATAAACAAAATATTATTTTTGAGAAACAGGTATTCTCTGCTAAAACTAGTCGGTTTAAGCCGGGGAAACCACTACATAGAGGGGAATTTTACTATACTTTCGATTTAGGGTATACTAGTGTAAAGATCTTATTCCATGGAGGTAGTAAAATGAATCTTAAGTGGAAGAAAAAATACCTGGGGCCGATTTTGGGGCTGGTCGGAGCAGTTGTTCTGATCGGTGGAGTCTATCTCTACTCTAGCTCCAACATCCAACCAGACCATCAAAAGGAATTTAACCAGACTAGCAAGAAGGTCACTAAGCCAAAGGAAAAAGCCATTGACTTGAGTGGTGACTATGTCTCTAATGAACGGGATGAAGCCAAAATCGAGAAAAAGGGCAAGGCCTGGAAGATCGATTACCAAACGGCTGATGGCAAAGTATCTGCTGAATTTAGTACGGATTGGAAGGTCGAAGGGTCTAATAAAGTTTCGACAGGCAAGATGAAAAAGTCCGATGGCAATACAGACTTTACAGTCACTGTTCGTGTCTTCAAATACAAGACAGACAAGAAGCCTTTGATCACGGTCACCATGTCTGACAAAAATCCCGACCACGAGATGGTCTTTGCCAATCGAGAGGATTTTTTCAAATCGACAGATCCAAATGATGTCGTCCTTGATGGCAATCTCTCACCGTTTGAAGGTGCTTATTCCAATGATACCTATGAAAAGGAAATTGCAGATTCCGGTTTTAAACTTTATGGCTATACTCCAGAAGAATATTACCAAAATAAGACCAACGCCTTTCCTAGTATTGTAAATGGGGAGACCGGCTGGACTTTCTGGAGTGGAGGCACTCGGGCAAGTTACTTGTTCAATAAAGAAAAAGAGCCCAAGAAGCGAAAAGGCTATTATGAAGTTTATTTCACTGGGGCAAATGGGACTGCGATCCAAGGGCAAGAGCAAACCTTGTACTTAATCCCAGCGGGTGTGACAGGTCCAGATGGAGTAGCTTCCCAAGAACGTCGGATTCTCTTTGGTGACGTGGCCTACCGTGATTACCATTTAGAGTGGTGGAAAGCTTATCCGCAACCGAAAAAAGAGAAAGACTTGGATATTGCGGCCATTAACGGAGGAGACTTCTCAAGCTTAGTTGGAACCTGGCGCAATGGCAAGGGAGCTGAAATCGTCATCCAAGCAGACGGAAAAGTCAAGGGCCAAGGTAGCCTCAAGGCTGTTGCGGACTCGGATAAGAAGAGCAAGATCCCTTATGTTGAGATGAAGATGGGTGAGACCGGTGCTGCGATTGGACTTCTGAAAATCGGTTTCCAAAATCCGGATGGAGACCAGTCTGATACCAGCAAGCCACGTCTAGTGGTCACTCAATCTGCAGGCAACTACCCGGCTGATCAATATTTCTACCGTCAATAAAAAGTTTGAGACAGCTTTGTCTCAAACTTTTTTACTGTCTAAAAGGCAGCTATCTATTTGCATAATGCTAGTTCCTAACATTAAAAGGAAAAAAATGTAAAAAAGGCTTGACAAAGCAAATGATTCGCAGTATTATTAACTAGTTAATTAACCGATTAATGAACTGGTTAATAAAAATGAAAAAGAGGTGAAGGATGATAAGGAGAAAAATGAAGGTTCTGGGACTCTTGTTTCTCGGTTTCTTTCTACTGACAGCTTGTGGAAGTCAAGGAAATGCGGGCAAGCCCCCTTCTAAAAAAGGTCTTAAAATTGTCACGAGTTTTTATCCTATCTATGCCCTGGTCAAGGAAATCTCTGGCGATCAAAATGACATCTGGATGGTTCAGTCCGGTGCAGGGATCCATGATTATGAACCCTCAACCAAGGAAGTGGCCCAGATCTATGATGCGGATGTTTTTGTCTATCATTCTCAGACCCTGGAATCTTGGGCTGGTCGCTTAGATCCCAATCTTCAAGGTTCCAAGTTGCGAGTGATCGAAGGTAGCCAAGGAATGACCCTTGATAAGGTGGCTGGATTAGAGGATGTCGAAGCTGGTCAGGGAAAAGAAGCCAAGCACTTGTATGATCCACATACTTGGTTGGATCCTGTAAAAATCGCAGAGGAAGGAAAGATCATCGCCAAACGCTTGGGAGAGATCGATCCAAAGAACAAGGAACTCTATCAGGCCAATGCTCAAAAGCTTGAAAAGCGCTGTGAGGAACTGGTAGCCCACTACCAGCCTCTCTTTGACAAGGCCAAGCAAAAGACTTTTGTGACCCAGCATACGGCCTTTTCTTATCTGGCCAAACGCTTTGGTCTCAAGCAGTTAGGGATTGCAGGGATTTCCCCAGAGCAAGAACCGACCGCTCGGCAATTGGCGGAGATCCAGCAGTTTGTCAAAGACTACAAGGTAAAAACGATCTTTGTGGAAAAGCACACGTCGTCAAAAGTGGCAGATAGTATCGCCAAGGCAACAGGGGCGCGTGTCAAGGTTTTGGATCCACTGGAAGCTGATCCGCAAAACGATAAGGATCTATTAGAAAATTTAGAAGAAAATATGGCGAGTTTAGCCAAGGAATTAGAGGAGTAAATCAAGGATGAAGAAAAAGGGAACGATTGGATTGGTAGCGACTTTGGGAATAGGGCTCTGTGCCTATGCGCTCAGTCGGCAACCACAAGCTAAGGAAGAGAAAAAGAATCAGATTCAGTATCTACAGGCAGAAAAGAAAGCGTCATCGACTGCCTCCAGCAAAAAGGAAGACAGCATCGAAGCAGTCAATGCCAAGGAAAAGACTCAGGCGGAGCAGATTGTCATCAAGATTACGGATGACGGCTTTGTCACTTCTCATGGAGATCATTTTCATTACTACAGTGGTAAGGTCCCATTTGATGCCATCTTTAGTGAGGAGTTGATTTTGCGAGATCCAACCTATCAGCTCCAAGAAGCTGATATTGTCAGCAAGGTCAAGGATGGCTATATCATTAAACGCGCTGGTAAATACTATCTCTACTTAAAGGATGCGCAGCATACGGTCAATGTGCGCTCGATCGAAGAGATCGCTCAACAACAAAAAGGAGGCGCTAAAGAAGAAGGGGAAACGGGATCGGTACAGGCAAGCTCCTCGCACAAGGCAGGCAAAACCCGTGACTTCCGTCAACCTAGTCAAGCGCTAAAAGAGGGGAAGACCCTTGAAACGCTGACTGCTAAAAACCATTCAGGAGGAGGCTATCGTACGGACGATGGTTATGTCTTTAGCCCTGGAGATGTCATTTCAGATACAGGGGATGGCTTCATTGTGCCCCATGGTGGACATTACCATTATATTCCAAAGAGTGCCTTATCTGCTGGCGAGTTAGCAGCAGCCCTCTCTGCCTTAGGCGGTCATAGTGGCCACCAGGCTGGAAGCTCGTACTTAGCTAGCCCAAGTGTAGAAGCAGGTAAGAATCAAGGGACTCCAAATCAAGCCTCTCCATGCTTAGGAAAACAAGCTAGCAGTCAGCCGTCTGCTAGTCCAACCCCTACACAGACGACCCCAACGACTTCTAAACCGGCTACTTCCAAACCGAGTCCAAACCTGAGCAATCTGCTGGAAGAATTGCAAAAAACACCTCTGTCTTCTCGTCATGTGGAGTCTGATGGTTCTGTTTTTGATCCAAGTAAGATCACCAAGTGGACCGATCAAGGGATTGTCTACCCTCACGGGGATCATTTCCACTTTATCCCATACAGCTCCCTATCTCCTTTAGAACGTGAGTTGGTGCGGCAATTCCAATTGCTTCGTGCTCAAGGAACTAGTAGTCCAACAGAAGGAAGTCCAAGCTTACCTTCAAATCCAAGCACAAAACCAGTTGATCCTGATCATGAGCATGGCGACAGTCACGATCACAAAGAGGAGCACGATCATGGTTTCCACGCAGACAAGGTCATCAGCAAGGATGAGGAAGGCTATATGGTTGCTCATGGCAACCATGCCCATTATTTCTATAAAAAGGATCTTTCTCCTCAAGAGATTGCAGCAGCAGAGGCAACTCTAGCTGGTAAGAAAGAAGAAGACAAGGGTCAGCCCCTGACAGATGACGTTGCGACCTATTCTCGCGATGCCTCAGATGAGGAAAAGATCCAGTACATCAGTAAGACCTATGGTGTCCCTCGTGAGGCCATTAAGATTTCCAATGGTTTCTTTGTCTTTAACAATCCAGACCAAGAATACGATCCGACCCACATCCATCCTTATGCCGTTCGGAAGGAACATGTCCGCATCCCACTTGAAACTGGCAATCCTGAACTAGACTTTATCAATGAACTCTATGCAACAGCGCTTCGTTCAGGGATTTCTCCATATAGCCTCCAGATTGAAAATGGTCAGTTTGTTATCCCGCATGGCGATCACAACCACTATATCAAGGTACGTTCAGCAGGACTAGCAGACTACTTAGCCCACCGTCTTCCAACCATCCAATCTCCTTACAAAAAAGGAGACTTGGACAAGAAAGTCGTAGAGGACAAGGTCAACCAGCTCTTAGCAGAAAGCCGCAGCCTCTATGCTTCTGATCCATTGCAACAAAGACGGATTGAGCTGATCTTGGGTCACTTCTTGGAAAATGTCAAGAGCTTCCCAAGTAACTCAACAGAGGGCTATCTAGCCAGTCTCAAACAGGTTGATGCACAGTACATTCATGCGACCCAAGCGGTCAAACCAAAAGAAGAGACAGCCTTGGATCGTCGTTACCAAGAATTGCTGGAACAAGTGCGCTTGCTAGACACAGAAGCCTTCCAATTGAAGAAGGAAGAGTTGGTCTCTCAATTGCAGGAAGCCTATACTGCCAAGGACAGCAAGCGTTTAGAGCAGGAAGGGAAGCTATTAGAAGCTGTTCAGGAGATGCAAGATCGGACGGGTGTGACATCGGTCGATTACCTCAAGTATTTCTACCAAAGCTTGAGCGATGCGCGCTTGACACCAGAACTCCGCACCAAGGCAGCAGATCTAGCCTTGAAGCTCTACCGAGCTCAAGCCTTTGAAGAAGCTTGGGATTCCAAGTCTCACTTTATGGAACTCTACCAAACTAAGCAAGCTATTGACCAGCTCTTCTCCCAAGAAAAAGGCCAAACCTATCCTATTGAAAAAACAGTTTTGGATCAAAAAGGAAGTCAAACCCCATCCTACAACGTAGCAGTTTATGATTTCCTCAAAGGCTTGTATGGAGAGTTGGATAAGGCAACAGAAGCCCGTCAACAGAACAAGATTTTGACAGCTCTCTTAGAGCAAATCCAGTCGCTCTTGCCACAAGTCGAAGACCAAGGCAAACGAACGGCTTTTGAAACAGGCTTGGCTCAACTTGGAAAAGAATCTGATCCAGACAAGGCTATTTCAAGTGGGGAAGCACTTCTACGCGAAATCAGTGATACCATTGAAAAGCAAAAACAAAAGAAAACCGAAGAACCTCAAATTGGGGATGTCGCTCTTTATCAACAGCTCTATAACCAATTGATGGCCCTACACCAACAATTGCAGGACAAGGGAGCTAGTGATGCTGTATTTGATCGCTTAGAAGCTCTCTTTGACCAATTGTCTAATCCAAAGAGTGATAAAGCAGCCTTACTACAGGCCATCCAAGCCTTCCAGGCAGAATTGGCAGCTGCGCCATCTGCAAACGAAGCGGGGAAACCAGCTTCTACAGCTGAAACGCCTGTCGCTACAGAAACTCCGGTGGAAAAAGAAGCAACAGCTTCAGAAGGAAGCAGGCCTGCCACCACTGAGACAGAAACAGAGCCTGCAAGCGCAGCTGTAACAGAAGCAAGCACGCCAGATGCTCCATCTCCTCAGAACTAATAGAAAATAGAAAAGCATCTGAAAGGAAATTTCAGATGCTTGAATTTGAAAAAATCTTCTTAAGACTTTCCTAAGGTGAGTACGGACGTCAGCGAACTTCTTAGAAGTTCCATGACTTAGTTTTGAGCCTAAGGTCTCAAAACTCCCGAGTGCTTGAAATATTATTTCAAGCACTTTTCTCACGGCGGAAAGCCCGAAGTAGACATGAATAACTAACAACATATAATTTTTCTTTGCAAAATATCTTGTATTATTTTTGTAAAGAGTGGTTTATCAATGTCCTGTACGCTTGAAGTTATTTATTCAGATGATTTTTGCGTGAAGAGGTCAGTAGTTGAGCCTCACTCCTTGTGCTCAAGAAGCAGTGGTGAGGAAGTCTCGACTGCTTTTTTTCGCTTGAAAAATGCGGCCATTTGAACCAGGATGCGGGGGACCGTTTGCCATTTTTTCCAAGCTTGAAAGCGAGTGTCGATGAGCTGCTTGGCTAAGCGTTCCAGCATTTCCCGTTCGGTTGGATCCAGATCCTGGGCATTTTGGAGGATTTCTTTGGCCTTAGCTAGCTGTTTGAGATCGGTTAGATCATTGATGGAAGTGATGCCGGCATCCAGAAAAATGCCAAAAAAGGTGTCAAAAAACTTCTTGCGCTCCTCTGCCGATGTTTCGCGAACCCATTGCTTCAAGGTCAGGTCGGTCTGCTGGCTATCGGGACTGGTTTCAGAAACAGTCACAAAGCTGTAGTCCTTGATTTCCCAAGTAAAGGCATCGTGCTGGGCAAAGACACCCAAGGCGTGACTTTTGACAATGGTCGTCGGTTCTGGCACTTCCAACATCATGCCAACGATGGATCCCTGAGGGACAAAGCGACGAATGTATGGGGACGTGCGCTGGTAGCCTTCGGTTTCGATAATGGCCTTGTTGAGGCCAGGAGCATCGTAGCTGTAGATCGTGTCGACCCGTTCAAATAAGGAATCAGGTAGATACGAGCAGGCATAGGTTGCAAGATTTCCCCCTTTGGAGTGACCGGCTACTAAGAAACGTCCTTTCGGAAATTCCTTCATGACGTTTTGCAGGTAGCTGGCAGCGCGCTTCTGGGCTGGGACATGGTCCATATAGGTCATGTGGAAGTCTTCCTTCCAGCCGATCAAGGTGTCATCCGTCCCTCTGAAAACGACCAAATAGACATCCATGGTGAGCCGATAGGTCATGGCCGCAAACTGTTTTTGCACATCGAGATCGTACTCATCGACGTAGTTAAGGAGTTTGATGTTCTTAAAGCGCTTTGAACTAGCTAATTCATCGACTAATTGGAGGTGCTGGTTACTCACGATGAAATCGGTTGTCCGGTCGATCAGTTCCATCGCATCAGACAGGCGCACTTGGATCCCTGTTGTATCTCCTTGAGGCACAATGTGTCCAAAAGGCAGATAGGTCAGCTCTGTCAAAGCGAGGACATCCAGCTCCTTGAAGGGGCGGTCATAAATGGAATCGTCCGTCACTTCTTTTAGGTAATCAAAAATCGTCGACATCTGTGCCTCCCGTGTCTTATTTCTTTCAGTATAGCACAAAAATGGATGTAGAAAAAGCGCCTCCTATCAAGAAAGTAGAGGCCAGCTCTTCTTTCCCTCTGAAACAGCCTTTTTCTCTGCTGTTTAATCTGTTATAATAGGAAGAAGAAAAAAAGAAGGAAAGAAAGCCATGCATAAAATTCTCTTAGTAGAAGACGATGAAATTATCCGCCAACAAGTCAAACAATTATTGGAACAATGGGGCTATGAAGTGGTCGCAGTAGAGGACTTTATGGATGTCCTCGGGATCTTTGTCGAAAGTGACCCCCACTTGATCCTCATGGATATTGGCCTGCCTCTCTACAATGGTTACCACTGGTGCCAGGAGATTCGTAAGGTTTCAAAGGTTCCGATCATGTTTCTTTCTTCACGGGATCAAGCCATGGATATTGTCATGGCCATCAATATGGGGGGAGACGACTTTGTCACCAAGCCGTTTGATCAAAATGTCCTCCTTGCCAAGGTCCAAGGACTCTTGCGCCGCTCTTACGAATTTGGGACAGATCAAAATTTGCTGGAACACCGGGGAGCCATCCTCAATCTCAAGTCCACAGACTTGATGTACCAAGGAGAAGTCATTAAGCTGACCAAGAATGAATTTCAGATCCTGCGCGTCCTATTTGAACATGCGGGCAGTATCGTGGCGCGCGATGATATGATGAAGGAGCTCTGGAATAGCGACTTCTTTATTGATGACAATACCTTGTCTGTCAATGTGGCCCGCCTTCGCAAGAAACTAGAGGAGGCTGGCTTGTCAAACTTCATCGAAACCAAGAAAGGCATCGGTTACGGGTTGACCCATGAATAAATTTGGAACGATCTTCTGGCAATATGTGGTATCCCGCAGGCGCCTACTCTATCTATTGGTCATCTTTTTGATGGTCGATCTGGTCTTTGCCTATCTATTTCCAGAGACCGGGACGGTTTTCCTCTATGCGACCCTGGTGTTAGGCTTTTTTGCCCTCTGTGTCTTGATCTGGGATTGTGCCATAACCTTTCAGGACTATCGCAAAGTAGCCCTGTATGAGGAAATAGAAGTTGCTTCGCCTTTGGAACATCTCCTTTATGAAAAATACACAGAAGAAAAGCAGGCTCGGCTGGAGGAAGGCAAAACAGCCCAGGCCAAGTTCAATGACCTGATGGATTACTACACCCTCTGGGTTCACCAGATTAAGACGCCCATTGCGGCCAGCCAACTCTTGGTTCAAAATATAAAAGACAGCGACCTGAGAAAGCAAATGGAGCAGGAGCTCTTTAAGATTGACTCCTATGCCAACGTGGTCCTCCAGTATCTGAGACTCGAAAGCTTTCACGATGATCTGGTCTTGAAGCGCGTGTCGCTAGAGGACTTGGTCAAAGAAGTCGTACGAAAGTATGCCATTTTCTTCATCCAAAAGGGCTTGACGGTGGATCTGCATGACTTAGATGTCGCCGTCATTACTGATCGCAAGTGGCTCTTGGTCATTATCGAGCAATTGCTGTCCAATAGCCTTAAGTATACCAGCACTGGCGGGATTGAGATCTATTTCAAAGACCAGACCCTTTATATCAAAGATAGTGGGATTGGAATCAAGGATAGTGACATACTCCGTGTCTTTGAGCGAGGATTTTCTGGCTACAATGGCCACCTGACCCAGCAATCTTCTGGACTAGGTCTCTACCTATCTAAAAAGATTGCAGACCAGCTAGGGCATCAACTCCAGATGACCTCACAAGTTGGCCAAGGGACGACTGTTGCCATCCACTTTGAAGAGAAGAAATTGGTGATGGATTAATTAAAAAAGGATTATTATGGAAAATAAAAATGAAACATTAGAGATTACTAATAATGAATTAGAATATGGCAATTTGATAGATCTAAGAAGTAGTCTTCAAGTTGAGTTAAATGATATTTTAGATGAACTTTCTTCAATTGAGGAAGATAGAGAAAAACTACAAAATAACCAGTATCTTGAAGAAGCCATTCAAGACATCATTTGGGACCAAGTTCAAAATCAATTAGCAGTCCAAATCGGTGAAGAGTTTATTAAAGATAACAACGGTCAAACTCTAGATTTACGAAAAGAAGCACATATCCAAACTGCTGAAAATTTTGAAAAAGGGAAATTTATTACTCATAATGCAGATAGAAGTATATATGAGGACAGATATAAAGATTGGCAAGAAAAATTTGAAAGAGATGAATTTGGAAATATTCGAACTCATACAACTCGATCAGGGAAAACAGTAAATACAATAAAAAAAGATGCCAGAGAGTTTTTAGATAAAAATAGGCCAAAAGGTTCAAAAGAAAAAGGGACTGATATGGATCATACTATTTCTGCTGGTGAAATCATTCGTGACAGTAAAGTTAATGCTTTTATGGACGAAGATCAACAATATGCTTTTGCTAATAGCGATATAAATTTAAATGAGATGAGAGCCAGTGTAAATCGAGCAAAAGGCTCTAAATCAGTGCCGGAATACCTCGATTATCCAAATTCTAAAGGTCAGTATCCAAAAGATAATCAAAACTTGACTGAATTAGAAGAAAAGCAAATGAGGGAAAAATATAAACTGGCTAAGGATGATTTGGACAAGAAAATAGATGAAGCTGAAAAGCGAGCTATTCAATCTGGTAAAAAGTCACGACGTAATGAGGCTTTGAAAGTGACAGGAAAAGCCTTAAAAGCTGCTGTACTTCAATTGTTGACAGAATTTTTGAGAGAGATTGTTAAGAAGTTTATTTCTTGGTTGGGTGAAAAAGAGAAGAATTTCGGAACCTTCATTGCAAAAGTAAAGGAAGCTATTTCAAACTTTATGTCTAATCTTTCTCATCATGTCCTTGGTGTTGGGCAATCGATGGTTACGATGTTAGCTACTTCTATCATTGGTCCTGTAGTTGGAACATTTATGCAGGTCTGGACTTTTATTCAGCAAGGTTGGAGATCTCTTTCCGAGGCGATTGACTATTTAAAAAATCCAGAAAATAAAAATAAGAGTACTAATGTTAAAATGCTTGAGATAGGGAAAATTATCGTTGCAGGAGTAACGGCTGCTGGAGCCATCGTTTTAAGTAGTGCGATTGGAGCAACTTTGTTATCTATTTTTCCTCCACTTGGTGTAGAAATCCCATTGCTAGGAAGTTTGTCTGGTCTGATAGGTACATTTATGGGAGCAACAGTAGCTGGTATAGTCGGTGCATTTGTCTTGAAATTAATTGATAAAATGATTGTCGACAAACAGATTGATGAATTAACAAATAAAAAAATCGATAAATATAATGATAAACTAATTGTACAAGACCAAATGAATGCGGTTGGAATGGCGCTTGTTCGAGTGGATAAAATGGAGTCTTTGAGCCAAATGGAAGATCGACATCACCAAGCAGCAGAAATAATGCGGGATGAGCTTTCTTTTTTACTTGAAGAAAAAGAAAAAAATGACAATGAATTTACAGAAATCGACGCCTTGTTGGCAGAGTTAACAGATTAGGAGTTATTATGGAAAATGAATTTGACTTACAAGTCAGTAATCATGATTTTAATGCAGCAAAAGAACAATTGAAAAAATTTGCTGAACAGGATGTAGAAGAGTTGAAGTTTGATAAAGTTCGTACACATGAAGACATCTTTGGATTAGAGTGGGCTGAACACGGAGTGACTGGGAAAGAACTTAATTCATTGATTGAAAAACTTCAGAAATATTTTTCAAAGGTTTATGATCGTGATCAAAACTTAATTGAAGAATTTGGTGAAGTTTATAAAGCCTTAGAAGCATTGGATAAGGATTACATTCAGGCTATACTAACTTCTGTTTCTGCGATCAAAAAAACAAATGAAAAGATTTTAATAGAGCAAGAGCGAATTGATCAGACGATTGAGAAACAAAAAGCTACCTTAATCGCCTTAAAACAGTTTAAAGAAAGTGTGTCAAATCAATTATCTGAAATTGATTCTAGTCAACTTATCAGTCTTATTGAACAACTTGAGAGTAGGGTTGAGACATTGGAAAAACCTTCTAGTGATTTGAAGGATGAAAGCACAGAAATTAATCGGTTAAAGAATGAATTGGATGCTGTAAAAGGCCAAGTGAATATCCTATCGAATAAGCTAACAACTTCTTTCGCTTTGATAGGCATAGCTACCGGAGTTGCTGTTGTGACTTTGATCATTTTATTGATGAGGTAAGCAAATGAGCCGTTATCAGGATGAATTAATTGAACTAGCAAAAAAATTTGATATCCAAACAGATTCAAAAGGAAAATTTCATGAACGAGTAATTATTTTGCTCAATGATTACTCTGAAAAATTAGTCATTGATATTTTGCAATACTTAGTTATTGAAAAACAAGAGGGTTCTCAAAAGATCGCCACTCTAGCAAATCAATTGTCAGAAGCGCTTCTGAAATATGCAGGCTATGTAAGTCTAAAAGGTTATAAACAAAATAAAAATGAGCAAGTGACGGAAGAATGCTCTCTTGATGATTTAAAAAAAGAACTTGACCGATTAGTTGGTTTACAAAATGTCAAAGAAGAAGTTAATCATCTGATTTCCTATCAAAGAATACAAAAGATAAGGAAAGAAAAAGGACTGAAAATTCCGAATAGAACTTTGCATATGGCATTTACAGGTAACCCAGGAACAGGAAAAACAACAGTAGCTCGTATTGTTGGAAAAATGTATAAACAACTCGGTTTGTTATCTAAAGGTCACTTTATTGAAGTTTCACGAACAGATTTAATTGCAGGATATCAAGGTCAGACTGCTTTGAAAGTTAAAAATGTGATTGAGAAAGCTAAGGGAGGAGTTCTTTTTATCGATGAGGCATATAGTATTACCGAAAATGAAAATTCAGATTCTTATGGTAGAGAATGCTTAACAGAATTAACGAAGGCCTTAGAAGATTATCGAGATGATTTAGTTGTGATTGTTGCGGGTTATACAAAGCCAATGGAACAGTTCTTTTCTTCAAATCCAGGGTTAAAATCTAGATTTAATTACTTTATTGAATTTGGAAATTATATACCAGATGAATTATTGAAAATATTAGAATTTCTGTGTCAAAAAGATGACTATAGACTAAGTGACAATATGAAATTGAAATTGATCAATTATTTCGAAACAAGTATACAAAATGATGAGAAAAACTTTTCGAATGGAAGATTTGTTCGAAATATATATGAAAATCTCGTAATGAATCAATCTGTTAGATTAGATCAAGCGAAGATAAATGATGTAGAAGATTTGTCATTGCTTAGATCATGTGATTTTGAGAAATAAAATCCCCATCTTACAAAAATGTAAGAAATAAAGGTCAAAATGAAAGGTTAGGTTATGGTAGCCGCCTTTTATTTTTTATACAATAGTCTCATCAAATGAAGGAGGTCAAGAAAATGAAACTCTTGAAATGGATGAAACAACTCAAAAAGACTGAGAAACCAAGTAACCAAACCGATCTGGAAAAGGTAGAATTTGGTCGCCAAGTATTACACCAAACTCAAGAATTTTTCTTGATCTACTAGTAAAAGGAGAAAATCATGTCATTACTAGATGTTCAACATATCAAAAAGATCTACAAAACCCGCTTTCAAGGGACGCAGGTTGAAGCCCTAAAGGACATTCATTTTACCGTGGAAAATGGCGAATACGTTGCCATCATGGGGGAATCAGGGTCCGGGAAATCGACCCTCCTCAATATCCTAGCCATGCTGGACCAGCCGACCGAAGGGCGGGTCTACCTCAACGGTACCGATACTTCAACTATCAAGAACAAGGATGCCTCGAGCTTCCGTCGGGAAAAACTTGGCTTTGTCTTTCAAGACTTCAACCTGCTCGATACCTTGTCCGTCAAGGACAATATCCTCTTACCTTTGGTCCTTTCTCGCAGGCCCGTCAAGGAAATGATGAGCAAGGTGGAGAGCGTGAGTCGGGAGTTGGGCATTCACCAGCTTTTAGAAAAATACCCTTACGAAATCTCTGGTGGGCAAAAACAACGGGTGGCTGTAGCACGGGCCATCATCACCTCACCTGAAATCCTCCTTGCTGATGAGCCAACAGGGGCGCTGGATTCCAAGTCTTCGGCTGCTTTGCTCGATGTCTTTGAAGATATTAATACAATGGGGCAAACTATCCTCATGGTGACCCACTCAACTGCAGCGGCAGCTCGGGCCAAGCGCGTGCTCTTTATCAAGGATGGAATTCTCTACAACCAGATCTTCCGCGGGGAAAAAACAGAACGTCAGATGTTCCAAGAAATCTCGGATACCTTGACGGTCATGGCAAGTGAGGTGGAGTAGATGTTACGATTAACCACTAAATTAGCTTGCTCCAATCTGATCAAGAACCGCAAGCTCTATTATCCTTTTGCGATTGCGGTCATTCTCGCAGTGACCATCGCCTATCTCTTTGACTCCCTGACCTTTAATCCTCGCATTTCCGAGCTTCGAGGGGGCTCTTCTATAGTGTTCACCCTCAGCTTGGGATTCTTCGTGGTCAATGTCGCGGGGGCCATCATCGTGCTTTATGCCAATAGCTTCGTCATGAAAAACCGCTCCAAGGAGCTGGGCATCTACAGCATGCTGGGCCTTGAGAAACGCCATCTCATCAGCATGATTTTCAAGGAACTCTTGCTTTTTGGCTTTCTAACCATCTCAGCCGGAGTCTTGATCGGAGCTCTCTTTGACAAGCTGATCTTTGCCTTCCTCTTGAAACTCATGAAGATGAAGGTCCAGCTGGTATCTACCTTCCAACCTGGGATTGTCGTCCTGGTCTTTGTCACCTTTGGTCTCATCTTTGGCCTTTTGGTTCTTCTCAATGCTTGGCGCATTCTCCGTTTGAATGCCCTGCAGTTGACGCGTGAGAAGGCTAGTGGTGAAAAGAAAGCCCGCTTCTTGTGGCCCCAAACCATCCTTGGCTTAGCCTCTCTCGGTTTTGGCTACTACCTAGCTGTGTCTGTCAAAGACCCTATCATTGCGCTTGTGACCTTCTTTTTAGCCGTTATCTTGGTCATGATCGGGACCTACCTGCTCTTTAATGCTGGGATCACCGTCTTCTTGCACCTACTCAAGAAAAAGAAGGGGTATTATTACCAACCTAACAACATGATCTCGGTCTCTAACCTCATCTATCGTATGAAGAAAAATGCAGTGGGGCTTGCGACTATTGCCATCCTCTCGACCATGGTATTGGTGACGATCTCTGCTGCCACCAACATCTATGTCGGTGGCGAAATGTTCAAGAAGATCATGGCTCCTCATGATTTCTCTGTCCAAGGAAAAGGGGTAGACCTAGAGCAAATCAACCAGAAATTTGATGAATTTGCCTCTGAGCATCATCTTGAGATCAAAAATCGTGACCTGATGACCTATGCCAACTTTGGAGTTAAATCACAAAATGGCACGGCTTTCACCGTCTATCCAGCTGATGAGCGCAACGTCACTCCCAAAACTGTCTTTATGGTCTTTGATGCAGCTAGCTATGAACAAATGACCGGAGAAAAGGTCGATCTGACCGGCAACCAAGTCATCCTCTTTGCTCATAACAAGGCTCTTAAAGGGCAAAAGCAGTTCACCATCAATGGGCAAGACTTCCAAGTCAAGGAAGAAGTGAGCAAAGATTTTATCACCGATCATGTTCCAAATCAGTTTAATATGCTGACGGAGGATTTCAATTACCTGATCGTGCCAGACCTTTCAGCCTTTGTCGCTCAGTTTCCGGATCTTGCCATCAATACCAATATCTATGGTGGCTTCAATGTCAATGTTGACGAAGACCAGCAACTCAAGCTGGCAGCCAGCTATGACAAGATGATCGATGAATTGAGTAGCCAACAGGCCCAAGGAACATTTATCTATGGAGGCAACCGAGCCAATGATGTGGCAGAGTTGAATAGCCTCTTTGGCGGCATCTTCTTTATCGGTATTTTCTTGTCATTGATCTTTATGGTCGGAACCGTCATCGTTATCTACTACAAGCAAATCTCAGAAGGCTATGAAGACCGTGACCGCTTCGTCATCCTCCAAAAGGTAGGGCTTGATGAAGATGAGGTCAAACGGACCATCAACCGTCAAGTGCGGACTGTCTTCTTCCTCCCCCTCATCTTTGCCTTTGTCCACCTGGCCTTTGCCTACCATATGATCCGCCTCATTCTCAAAGTGCTCGGTGTCATCAATAGTGGCCAAGTCCTCATCGTGACCCTCAGTGTCTGTGCTGTCTTTCTCATCACCTACCTCATCGTCTTTTGGATCACCTCTCGGAGCTATCGTAAGATTGTGCAGATTTAGGAAAAGAAACTCAAATTAAATTAGAAACTTTCCTTAGGTGAGTACGGACGTCAGCGAACTTCGAAGAAGTTCCAT
>ERZ827496.2710-NODE-2710-length-16961-cov-5.645156_pt1 | contig 16961 bp, 18 predicted proteins | sample MGYA00519769_ERZ827496 | MGnify/ENA primary metagenome ERZ827496 (study PRJEB31778, sample SAMEA3449327) | human gut metagenome | biome: human gut; feature: human-associated habitat; material: faeces | place: United Kingdom | collected 2010/2012 ...
ATTTGGAATAAAATGATCCATAACAAGTGCAATTTTATCTTTATCAAATACAGTATCTACGGTCATCTTATCCATCTCATGGATTGCAACCGGAGATGTGATATCATTTCCAAGAACAAGGTCAAGCTGTGCCTCTATAAGCTGTCCTGCTTCTACATGATCCAGACCTGCATGCGCTGCCAGGATCTTCTGAGTCATTGTCATTCCCATTTTAGTATTCCTCCTGATTCATTGTATGTTGATATTTTAGCACACTTTCTGTTATAATAAAAATACATATTAATCATAGTTATTATAATTTGTAGTTATACTTTATTGTTCACTGATGCTATTTTGTAAAGTATTATTTTAAGCGTAGTACACAAAAAACTAAGAAGCTCGGCGATAAATCATTCGAATGCATGATTTTTGTACAATGTAAGATAGGTTGCCATGGACAAGGTAAGCAATGTCGTTATATATTCAGGAGGAATTTATGCAGGAAAATCTATCTCTTTATCATATATTTTACACAGTCAGCCGCACTGGCAATATCTCATCCGCTGCTAAGGAGCTGTACATCAGCCAGCCTGCCATCAGCCGTGCCATTAAAAAATTGGAAAATAATCTGGACACCACTCTTTTCAAGCGCAGTTCCAGAGGCGTAACCCTCACCCCTGACGGCCAGATTCTATATGAAAAAGTAAAAGGAGCCTTCGACCTTCTTTCCGAAGGAGAGGATTCCATTCTTCACAATCGTTCCAGAGAGATTCCCAGGCTGCGCATCGGTGCCAGCACCACTTTATGCAAATATGTACTTATGCCCAGGCTGAAAGATTTCATTGCTGCCAATCCGCAAATCCGTATTACAATCTCCTGCCAGTCCACCTACCAGACCCTGAAACTTCTTGAAGAAGACAAAATAGACATCGGCCTGATCGGACGACCGCAGAAGCTATCCGGATACGAATTTTCGCCCCTGTTGCAGATCCAGGATACCTTTGTCGCTACACACCAATACCTGGAGAATCAGCACCAGCTTTTTCCATCAGAACCCCTTCAGCACACTGCTACTTTCATGCTTCTTGACGAACAGAATATAACCAGACAGTCCGTCAATACCATGCTTTCTGCAGACTTCTGCACCTTTCGCCTGTCCTTCCGGTGTACGGAACTCTGCACATCTTGCTGTATACAGTACAGTACCGCCACGGGAAATGATATCAGATACGTCACGTGCTGTCATATCTTTAATCTCTTCATTCAGAAGACCATTATATCCCTTATAGATACCTTTTACTTTCAGTCCTCTGGAAAGTGCTTTTCTAACAACCGCACGAATTGCCGCATTCATACCAGGAGCATCGCCGCCGCTTGTAAGTACGCCTATTGTCTTTATTTCTTTTGCCATCTTGAAACCTCCTCAGATTCGCTGTTTAGACTCTTTGATTTTCCTAACCAAATACTTCGCTCTCAATTTTAATTCATTTTACTGTTATTTTCAATACACTTTTCAACAACTTTTACATTGTTCTGCCCATATCTTTCAACAATTTTCTGCAAAAGTGTCTCATCTGCACACACAGACCATGCTTTGCCCAGTCTTTTCATAGATTTCGGGGAACGAATGTAGACTACAACCTGATCTGATCCATCCGACGAACGTAAAATTTCGTATAAGATTTTTTCTTCCGCTGCAAAACTCTCCCGATCCGGGAACTGAATCCAGATTTCTTTCGGCAGGTCTTCAAATTTCCAGATTCTGTCACAGATCAGTTTGCTTGCCTTTTCTTCTTCTGCAGATACGTGTCCCCGGATAAAAAGTTTGCCATCCTGTGTAATGCTGTTTCGGTAAATTTCATACTGTCTTGGAAAAACTACAACTTCCACTGTGCCAAGAAGATCCTCGATGGTCAAAAAGACCATGGTCTTATTGTTTTTTGTATGCTTGATCGTAATGCCTTCGACCATGCCTCCGATGATCTCCTCTGCTCCGTCAAACAGGCGGGAGCCGTGCAGTTCTTCCTGATAGGCAAAATCCATGGTAGTTGCCGAAATATTTTTCTGCCACATCTTTTCATATTTTTCCAGAGGATGCCCGCTGATATACACGCCAAGCACTTCTTTTTCAAAGGCAAGGAGCTGCTCTTTATCATATTCTTCTACATCCGGCATGCGGATTTCAAAATCTTTTTTATCTTCCTCTGCCACAAAGTCAAACAGAGACATCTGACCTGCCATTGCATTTTTCTTCTCCTGATTTACACTGTCTACAACCTGCACATAGATCATCATCAGCTGTTTTCGGTTATCACAAAGACCATCCAGTGCTCCTGCTTTGATGAAATTCTCTATGGTGCGTTTATTTAATTCTTTTCCGGACAGACGTTCCACAAAATCGCGGAAATTTCGATAGATTCCATTCTGGTTTCGTTCCCGCACGATTGCATCAATCACCGGTTTTCCGATACTTTTGATCGCAGAAAGGCCATATCGGATGCTTTTATTATATTTAAATGCTTCTTCTCCTGTTTTTTCCGTGCTTTCGTTTTCTTCTACGGAAAAAGCACTCTCGCCCTTGTTGATATCCGGCGGAAGCAGACGGATCCTCATCTGGCGGCAGTTCAGAATATATTCTGCCACTTTCGGTGGATTATCAATGACAGAGGTCATCAAAGCTGCCATAAATTCTACCGGATAGTAATATTTCAGCCATGCTGTCTGATATGCAACTACCGCATAACATGCCGCATGTGATTTATTGAATGCATATTTTGCAAAATCGGTCATCTCATCATAGATATGATTTGCAATTTCTTCTGAAATTCCGTTTTTGATGCAGCCCGGCACGCCTTCTTCTTCATTTCCATAGACAAAATTCTGACGTTCTTTTTCCATGACGGCTGCTTTTTTCTTGGACATCGCACGACGCAGAAGGTCGCTTCGTCCAAGCGTATAGCCGCCGAGGGCACGCACGATCTGCATGACCTGTTCCTGGTATACGATACAGCCGTAAGTCGGCTCCAGGATCGGCTCCAGTTCCGGGCATTCGTACGTGATCGTATCCGGGTTATTTTTACCTTTGATATAACGCGGAATAAAATCCATAGGACCCGGACGGTACAGGGAAATTCCGGCGATGATATCCTCCAGACTCTGCGGTTTCAGCTCTTTCATGAAGTTTTTCATTCCGCCGCTTTCAAGCTGGAAAATGCCTTCTGTCTTACCAGTTCCGATGGAATCCAGGACGGCTTTGTCATTAAAATCAATATGATCGATATCAATGCTTTTTCCGGTCGATTTTTCTGCAAGACGGACTGCATTCTGGATAACGGTAAGGGTACGCAATCCCAGGAAGTCCATTTTCAGCAGCCCCAGTTCTTCCAGTGTCGTCATCGTAAACTGCGTCGTGATCGCACCGTCGCTGCCTCTGGAGAGCGGCACAAACTCATCGACCGCTTTCTGACAGATCACAACCCCGGCTGCATGCATGGAGGTATGACGCGGCAGACCTTCCAGTCTTCTCGACATATCGATCAGCTCATGCACCTGCGTATCTTCGTCATAGATTTTTTTGAATTCCGGATTTCTCTGAAATGCTTTATCTATGGTAATGCCGATCTCAGTCGGGATCATTTTTGCGATTGAATCGACCATTGCATACGGAAGATCCATTACACGGCCGACATCACGGATCACGCCTCTTGCCGCCATCGTACCAAAGGTCACGATCTGTGCAACCTGATCTTTGCCGTATTTTTCCACAACGTAATCAATGACTTCCTGTCTTCTTTCGAAGCAGAAATCCACGTCAATATCGGGCATGGAGACACGTTCCGGGTTCAGAAAACGTTCAAACAGTAAGTTATATTTCAGAGGATCAAGCTGTGTAATGCCAAGTGTATAGGAGACAAGGCTTCCTGCAGCCGAGCCTCGTCCCGGTCCTACCATAATATCGTGGTCGCGGGCAAATTTGATATAATCCCATACGATCAGGAAATAATCGACATATCCCATTTTCTGAATGATGCCAAGCTCATAGTCCAGACGTTCTTTTAATCCTTTCGTCTCTTCGCCATAACAGCGAACCAGTCCGTCGTGGCAGAGTTTCTGTAAATATTCCCATGATGTATAGCCATCCGGCACATCATATTTCGGAAGTTTTGTCACACCAAACTCAATCTCCACATGACAACGGTCTGCGATTTTCTGTGTGTTTTCCAGTGCTTCCAGTGCATACGGAAACAGGTTTTTCATTTCTTCTTCGGATTTTACAAAATACTGTCCGCCTTCATAACGCATACGGTCGGTATCCGACAGTTTCTTTCCGGTCTGTAAACACAGCAGAATATCATGAGAATCCGCATCGGATGCATACGTGTAATGCACATCATTTGTCGCCACCAGATCTATGCCTGTCTCTTTGCTCATCCGAAGGAGCTGTGTATTGACTGCTTTCTGTTCCGGGATGCCATGATCCTGAAGCTCCAGGAAAAAGTTGCCCCTTCCGAAAATTCCTTCGTAGCGTCTGGCGGCACGCACTGCTTCTTCGTACATACCACGCACCAGATATTTTTGGACTTCTCCTGCCAGACACGCAGACAGGGCAATGATACCTTCATGATATTTCTCCAGGACTTCCATATCCACACGCGGTTTATAATAGAAACCTTCTGTAAAACCTTTTGATACAATCTTGGTCAGATTACTGTAACCTGTGTTATTTTCTGCTAATAATACCAGATGATAGTAGCGGTCATCACCGCTTCCGGCTTCTCGGTCAAATCTGGATCCGGGTGCTACATACACCTCACATCCAAGAATCGGATTGATCCCGGCTGCTTTTGCTTCACGGTAAAAATCGATCACACCGTACATAACGCCGTGGTCTGTGATGGCCGCACTGTTCATGCCCAGTTCTTTTACCCGTGCAACGTATTCTTTGATTTTATTTGATCCATCCAGCAAACTGTATTCTGTATGAACATGTAAATGTGTAAAACTCAAACTGCACCTCACCCTCTCAATATCATGTAGATCACTACTATAACTGTTGCCACCGCAAATGCCGGTGTAAACATGGTTTTCGGTTCACCCGGACGTTTTTTTCTTCGTTTAAAACACCATTTCAGATGCTCATAACGTCCACAGTGTTTCGCAATCCAGATCAGCACTCCGATCGCTGCAAAAATACAGATCGCCGCGATCACGGAATAAACATTAATCACACCGATCATATCCTGTGTTGTCAATGCTCCGGAACTTGTAGAAGAACTGCCGGCAGAAATTCCATAAAGCAGTTTGGAAACTGCCATCAATGCCGTACTCCATCCATTGATCACAAAATGTGCTGTCATCGTAGCAAAAATACTTCCTGTCGCCTCCAGCAGAATACCAAATGCAATGCCCAGTACAAAAGCATAGCAGAACTGATTAAAGTTCATGTGCATCAGACCAAACGCCAGTGCAGATCCAAGAATCGCACACCACACACCTCTCTGACGATATCCATTATAATAGAGACCACGGAACGTAAATTCTTCGCAGATCGGCGGAATGACTGCCATCACAATCATATTGACCCAGAGTGCATTCTGCGTCAGTTCCGACTGTGAACTTTCAAATGCATTTCTTACGAAAAGCATAGAAAGCAGATTCAGCCAGGATGTAACAGGGATCATCAGCACTGCATATAAAATGACCATTGCGATCACCGATAACTTCAGTGGTTTAAATGGCATCCACTTTCTCGGGTCTACCTTGTTTATGATCATAAATCCAATAACCGGCATCAAATACAGAAGCTGGCTCAAAAGCATCAGCTGCGTCGCATCCATCGAACGAACAAACGGGATAAATCCCAGAAAAATCCCGGATAACAGTATCCAGATAACGGTCACCAGAAACAGCCTGTTTATCTTCGGTGTCTTGTTCATTTGTTTTCCTCCACGTTTTTTATTTTTAATAATGTCAGTAAAATGTCCTGTCTTGCGGCAAGAACGACAATTTGACATTTTGACCCTGGCATCATAATTTTATTCTACCATAAAATCCATTTCTTTTTGTATTTTCAAAGTTTAATTTTTAAAAACAAAGTTCAAGTCGAACGCACGTGAGACTTGGCACGCGATTCTGGTCAGCTTTGCTGACATTTACCCAACAGAATCGCTGTGCATCCTCGCGGAGCGTTTATCTTAGTCGGAGATTGCACTCCCACTAAGACAAATTTGTTGCTCGCCACTTATAGAAGTGGGAGTCTTCTCCGACTAAGATAAAAAAACAGCCGGGCGTTGCCCGACTGCCTTGATTTTGATTTTTACTTATTGTTATACAATCAGTTGTTGCGGCTGATCATGTAATCCATCAGTTTATCAATATCTTCTTTTTCGTATGCAACGATCTCCAGTTCCGGAATTTCGCCGTTTGAGAAGATATTTGCCAGAGATACATACTGTGACAGCTTAGATTTCAGATTCAGTCTGTCACCTTCGCCTGTTACAAGCTCTACTTTTCCTTTGCAGCTGTCTACTACCTCAAAAAATTTATCAATATCTTTAATTCCCATTACTTTCATAATTCATTCTCCTTTCAGATAAAAATGTTGAAAAGTGATTATTCTATTTATTTGATTGCGATTGCCTCGATCTCGATCAGGACATCTTTTGGCAGTCTCGCAACTTCAACACAGGAACGTGCCGGATAGGTACCGGTGAAATATTTTGCATAAACTTCATTGATGGTACCAAAGTCTTCCATATTTTTAATAAATACGGTTGTCTTTACCACGTTTTCTGTGGAAGTACCGGCTTCTTTTAACAGTGCTGCCAGATTGCCGATCGCCTGATCTGCCTGTGCGGCTGCACCTTCTGGGATCTCGCCTGTTGATGGAACAACTGGAATCACTCCGGATGTATATACCATACCGTTTACTTCTATCGCCTGTGAATATGGTCCAATTGCTGCAGGAGCTTTGTCTGTACTGATTGCTTTCTTCATGCTCATGCCCTCCTAACAAATGTATGCTCTTTGCTGATAAAGATGTTTCTATCTTTTTTTCATTTCCTATTATAAATTCAGTTTTCAAACGACGCAAGCAAATTTTTCGTGAAAAAATCGCGGGAAAATATGGCATAATGTTTAATGCCTATCTTTAAATTGTTTGATTCTCAAAGAATTATTGTGCGTTTTTACCGTTTTATGATGCGATTTTCTGTGATTTCGATACGTCCCTGTTTCAACAGTCTTCCAACAGCACGTTTAAATGCATTCTTACTGAGTCCGAATTCTCTTTTGATAATCTCCGGTGAAACTTTATCGTTAAACGGAAGTACGCCTTCAAATTCTTCAATCACCTTCATCACGGCTTCTGCATCTTTTTCCATCTGCTGCGGAATCTTTTCTTTATCCGAAAGATCCAGTTTGCCATCTTCCTGCACTCTCGTCACACGAAGATTTAAAATATCGCCCACGCGGTATTTGCCTTGTGCTTCTTTTGCCGGGATCAGACCGGAATAACAGTCATCCACTGCCACAAAAACACCGAAGTTCTCGCTGATCTCATAAATACGACCGCTTACTTTATCGTCTCTCTGATATGGAGAATCTTTTCTCAGATATTCATACACTTTCATCGTGGCACAGAGTCGGCTGCTCTTATCAATGTAAAGTGCCGCCAGACACTTTTCCCCCGGCTGCACACGCTTTGTCTGCTCTTTATATGGAAGAAACAGATCCTTTTCCAGTCCCCAGTCCAGAAATGCACCGATTTTTCCTGTATCAGCGACGCGAAGCACGGCTGTTTCTCCCAGACGGACTTTCGGCGTACGTGTCGTTGCAATCAGCCGATCCTGCGAATCTTTATATAAAAATACTTCTAATATATCTCCTGCCTTGATGCCTTCCGGAACTTCTTTCTTTGGAAGCAGTACTTTTTCAGTCGCATTTTCCTCTTCTCCGAGATAAATTCCAAATCCTACTTCTTTTACTACATAAAGTTCCTGGCTTTCTCCTAAATGAAACATATTCTTTCTCCTCGTTTTTTGTATTCCTGTTTATTTGTTCTGAAATTCGTAACTGTTCATTACCTTCACAGGATACTACCTGCTGAACAGTTACTGAAATTCTACCACTGCATACGGTTTCTGTGTCTCATCACACAGCAACACGGTACATTTTTTCTCTTCTATATTAATATAAGGCACAACCATATCACCGAGAAGTGCTGCCTTTTTATATTCTGCACGCATCTGGGAGATCCGGAAATCATCCGGCAGAAACTCCATCGCCATCTGCACATATTGTCCGTTGTTGACATGATGATTTGTATCAATGTGATGTTTCACGATCAGAAAGCTCTCTTTCTTTTCCATTTTTTCCGGAAGTGCAATTTTTCGCGGTGCATAATCCATATCCAGCTTTTCGTGCAGCACATACGCTTCCTGCTCCTCTTTCGGAACTCTGGTCGGATGTCCGGTCTTTAAATCAACATAAGTCCACAACGTATTTGCCCAGGCAAGTTTTTCGCCTTTTTCATCCCGGATACAGAAATTCCTTTCACCAAGAAATCCTTTAAAAGAATACGGCCATGTCTGAACGGTGATCTCCTGTCCAAACACCGGCAGCTCCCCAAGCACGATCTGCCAGGACGACAGAACCCATGCACACTGCCTTTTATTCAGATAATCAATCCCAACGCCTATTTTTTCCGAATGAAAGCTGCTGCAGTCCTGAAAATAATTTAATATAGAAAGAAGTGTAATCCTGCGATTTTCATCCACTTCACTGTAACGAACCCTGCTGTCAAACTGATAAATCATACGTTCCTCCCGAATCTTGTGGCATCTTTAAAACCAAACATCCTGTTTTTTGAACGCAGAGAAGCATTTCCCCGCTTTAAGTGTGCAGAGCACTAAGCGGTAGGTGAGGGAGATGCTATCAAACGGATGCCCTGATTTTCATTTGCCTGGTAACTCATTTTATTTTCTGTATATGCAGAAAAGGTTGTCTTAGCAGACAACCTTTTTAACTGGGCTACAAGGATTCGAACCTTGAAATGACGGAGTCAGAGTCCGTTGCCTTACCATTTGGCGATAGCCCATCATTATTTTACTCTGTTGCGTTTTTGTTGCTCACAACAATGAGAATTATATAGTAACGTTCATAAAATGTCAAGCACTTTTTTTAACTTTTTTAAATCTTTTTTTATTTGCTCTTTTTTACTCTTTTTTTATTTTCCCTTTTCTTCCAGCCCGTGATGTGTTATAACAGGAAGAAAAGAACCCCAATGTATGCAGAATGGAGGAAACTATGAGTACTATGAATCTTACCCTGCTGACCGATTTCTATGAATTAACGATGATGCAGGGCTATTTTAAAACACAGAATACCGAGAAAGTAGTTTTTGATGCTTTTTACCGCAAAAATCCATGCGACGGTGGCTATGCGATCGCTGCCGGACTGGATCAGGTAATTGATTATATTAAAAATCTTCGTTTCAGCAAGGAGGATATCGCTTATCTGAGAAGCCTGAACACGTTTGATGAAGATTTTCTGAACTATCTGGCTGATTTCCGTTTCAGCGGTGATATTTATGCGATTCCGGAAGGCACCGTTGTTTTCCCGCGTGAGCCGCTGGTCAAGGTGGTTGCCCCGATCATGGAGGCACAGCTGGTAGAGACTGCTATTCTGACGATCATCAACCACCAGAGTCTGATTGCTACAAAAGCTTCCCGTGTTGTCTGTGCTGCAAAAGGTGATGGCATCATGGAGTTTGGCCTGCGTCGTGCACAGGGTCCGGATGCCGGTGTTTATGGTGCAAGAGCTGCCATGATCGGCGGATGCATCGGCACTTCCAATGTGCTTGCCGGACAGCTTTTTGATGTTCCGGTAAAGGGTACGCATGCACACAGCTGGATCATGAGTTTCCCGGATGAATACACTGCGTTTAAAACATATGCAAATATGTATCCGGATGCCTGCTGTCTGCTGGTTGATACTTACGATACGTTAAAATCCGGCGTGCCAAATGCAATCCGTGTTTTTGAAGAAATGCGAAATGCCGGTATTCCGCTGAAAAATTACGGAATCCGTCTCGACAGCGGTGACCTCGCTTATATGTCCAAACAGGCAAGAAAACTGCTGGATGCCGCCGGCTTCGATGATGCTTATATTTCTGCTTCCAGTGATCTGGATGAGTATCTGATCGAGAGTTTAAAAGCTCAGGGATGTAAAATCACTTCCTGGGGTGTCGGAACCAACATGATCACTTCCAGGGATTGCCCTGCTTTCGGCGGTGTATACAAACTTGCTGCCGTAGAAGACAAAGAAACCGGAGAATTTATTCCGAAGATCAAGCTTTCTGAGAACACTGAAAAGATTACCAATCCTGGAAACAAAACGATCTACCGTATTTACAGCAAAACGACCGGAAAGATCCGTGCCGATCTGATCTGTCTTGCCGACGAAACGTTTGACGAGAGTAAAGATATGATCATTTTCGACCCACAGGAAACCTGGAAAAAGACAAAAGTACGTGCAAATACCTATACACTTCGTGAGCTGCTTGTTCCGGTGTTTAAAAACGGCGAATGTGTTTATGATTCTCCAAGCGTGATGAAAATCCGTGATTACAGCAAAAAAGAGCTCGATACTATCTGGGATGAAACAAAACGTTTCGCAAATCCGCAGCATGTCTATGTAGACCTTTCAGACAAGCTCTACAAGATCAAATCGGATCTGCTCGAAAAAATGAGCCTGGAAGCTCTGGAATACTAAGATGGCATAAAAGAGAAATCCCCTTCATAGACTGTTCTCAGTACAGGAAGGGGATTTTTTATGTTTTCTTATGAAATGCTTGTCAACTGTGAAAACAGACTGCCTGAAGATTTTGTGCCGCCATCACTGGCTGCACCGGATATTGCATTTGCCGCAGATCCTTCGGACGAGAAGCGTTTTCTGGAAGTCCGGGCTGCCAGACACGCAAAACGGCTTTTTGATGCCGCCAAAGCAGAGGGGATTTTTCTCTATGGCATCTCCGGATACCGCAGCTACGAACGTCAGGAAATACTCTATCAGAAGGCCTGCTGCAAATCTTCTGCCGCTTCATCTCTATGCGAAACTGCCATGCCGGGATGCAGCGAACATCAGACCGGACTGGCCCTTGATGTATCCTGCCCGGCCGTCTCTTTGAATCTTTCGCAGGCTTTTTCAGAAACAACAGAAGGGCGATGGCTTGCCCGCCATGCCCCTCTTTATGGTTTTATCATACGTTATCCCAAAGGCAAAGAACATCTGACAAAGATCCCGGCGGAACCATGGCACATCCGGTATGTCACTAGAAGCCTTGCTCTGTGCCTGACACTCACCGGGCAGGTTCTGGAAGAATACTACGCCTGCTGTGAACGGTAAAATTTAAATCCGACCAGTGTTGTGAGCACTTCCGTCACTGGAAAGGTCAGCCAGAAATACTGCAGTCCAAACCTGGAAAACAGATATCCAAGCGGAACAAACAAAACCATTGTCCTCACAACGGTAAGGATCGAACTTTTCACTGCACTGCCGATCGCCTGAAAATACACCGGAAAAATCAGTGAAGTGACCATCGGGATAAATGCAACTCCAATATAATGAAATCCGTTCGTTCCGATTGCAATCACCTGTGCATCTTTCGAAAAGGTTGAAAGCATTTGAACCGGCAGAAATTCAAAACACAGCGTTCCAAGAAACATCAGAGCCATTCCCGCGATCAGGGATTCTTTCAGCACGGCTTTGCATCTCTCCTGATCTTTTGCCGCATAATTGAAGCTGATGACCGGTACGATGCAGGTCTGCAATGCTCCGAGTGGAATAAAGAAAAAGCTCTGCCATTTGTAATACAGCCCAAGTGCCGTCACCGCCTGATCCGAAAATCCTGCGAGGATCATATTCAGCCCGAAAATATAGAACGTGTACGCAGACTGCATGAGAATGTTCGGTATCCCAAGCTGATAAATCCTTTTGATGTGCGGCAGATAACAGGATTTTTCCGGTGATCTCACAAAAGCTTTTCTCATGACCACAAGAGCCGCTACGATCTGCCCGATCACCGTGGCGATCGCCGCACCGGCGATTCCGAATTTATGTATGCCAAACATCCCGAAAATCAGGATCGGATCAAGAATGATATTCGTGATCGCTCCGGCGATCTGTGCCACCATCGGCGTTTTCATATCTCCGCGTGCCTGCAGGATTTTGCTCCAGACTCCTTCTGTAAACAGTCCGATACTGACCACGCAGACGATTCTTCCATATACGACAACATCTCGTATGATTTCTTCTGAATTTGTCGAAATCCTCGCATAAAACGGCATGATCAGATAACAGACTGCTGCAAAAACAATCCATAGAAAAACTGCCAGCGGCGTGCCTATGCCTGCCACTTCTTCTGCTTTTTTCTCCTGGCGGATTCCGAAATAATATGCCATGTCGGTGTTGATTCCGACGCCCGTCCCCACCGCAAGGGCGATCATTAACAGCTGAAGCGGATAAATAATGGACAGTGCCGTCAGACCTGTCTCCGAATATTTACCTACAAACAGACTGTCCACTATGTTATAAAGTGCCTGGATTAGCTGTGCCAGCATGACAGGCGGTGCGATTTTTAATAAAATGCGGCTGATTTTTTCTTTTCCGTAAAATTTTGATGTGTCCATGCTCCACTATCTCTCTTCCATATTTCTTACATAAACTGTGCTTCATGCCGCACCTTTTTTTCAATATCTGAGAAGCTCTCTTCGTTATATCACACTTACCATACCATTTCAAGTCGAACGCACGTGAGACTTGGCACGCGATTCTGGTCAGCTTTGCTGACATTTACCCAACAGAATCGCTGTGCATCCTCGCGGAGCGTTTATCTTAGTCGGAGATTGCACTCCCACTAAGACAAATTTGTTGCTCGCCACTTATAGAAGTGGGAGTCTTCTCCGACTAAGGTAAATAGTTAAACACAGCCAAAAAGACGCATGAAAAAAATTTCGTTTTTTTCACACGCCTTTGCCTTTATTGTTCCATTTGTCTTCCCATAAATCCTGCCGCACATTTCGCAAGTGCGTTTTCGGTTTCGCCCATTTTGACGCTTCGGTCTTTTCCGGAGAGGATTACCGAGCCGATCGCATCACCTCCGCAGAGGATTGGTGTGATCACCTGCGGTACATCCGGTTTGCTTTCCCCATTGGTGAGTTCTACATGACGCTCTGGCGTTTTCCCGGCGAGAATGGATTCTCTTTCGTTGATCATATTTTCAAGCACATCGCTGATCGTTTTGCCGATATATTCTTTTTTCATGCCGCCTGCTGCCGCTACGATCTGATCACGGTCTGTGATGCATACGCCGTGTCCGCTCGTCTGTGCAAGTGATTCTGCAAATTCTGCGGCAAATTTTCCAAGTTCTCCGACCTGAGAATATTTTTTTAAAATTACTTCTCCTTCGCGATCTGTGAAAATCTCCAGTGGATCTCCTTCTTTAATTCTCAATGTTCTGCGGATTTCTTTTGGAATGACAATTCTTCCCAGATCATCAATACGCCGAACAATTCCTGTAGCTTTCATTTATCTGTTTCCTCCTGTATTCTTCATGCTTTTCCATATTTTGCACTGTATGGATAGTATGTGAAAACATGAGGGAATTATGCGTGAAAATTAACTCTTGCTTTTATTAGTTTCCATATGGTACAGATTCTTCTGCTACTTTACCCAAGTCTGGTTTTTGCGAATATCTATATATATCTGTTCTTTTCTGTGCCAATTCCATATCGTTATTGTCTGTCCACAGTTCACACTGCGTCATAACCGTCTGCACTGCATCATCCATACCTTCCGGTGGATACCTGTGCTTTTTCAGAAGTCTTTTTATCATCATACGCATTCTTGCTCTTGCAGAATCTCGTTTCTGCCAGTCAATTGTTCTGTTTTTCCGAAGCGTATCCGCAAGTTCTTTTGTAATGGCAATTAATTCTTCATTTTCATAAAAATCCTTAATCGCCTGCGGTTTTGTGAGAGCATCGTAGAAAGCAAGTTCATCTGCAGTCAATCCTAACTGTTCGCCTCCCTAACTTATATATTTCCTATGAGCTTGTTTTACATTACTCTGCTTAACCATTGCATATTGCAAGGTTGTATCAATCCGCTTATGTCCCAAAAGCTGTTGCAGTTGCTCTATCGGCATTCCTTTGTCAATCGCCATCGTTGCAAGTGTTCTTCTGAATTTATGTTGATGAATTTTTTCAACGGCTGTTCTGTTGGCTCTCTCCCGCCGTTGGTGGGAGATTAGTCTTAATTGCCCTTATAAAAGCCATTCCTGCTATATTCTGCCCATTTTATATACATTTCTTTATAATGACGTTTGATATATTCCTGTATCTTACTTATTTCTCTATCATTTAAAATTCCACGTTTTTGTAAAACAGTGTTCCCATCGTCTTTAACAAAAAATTTCGCAGAGCCTTCTTCTGTCAATTTTCGATCACTTGCATGAACATGCATACACTCAACTGTGCAAAAAGAGGTAAAGTACAAATAATATCCACATATTTTATCCTGATAATATTTAGGCATCTTCATCCTCCATAAATTCACGGTCACTATTCCAATAATCCAAAACAATACGGATTTCAATGTCATCCATAGTGGTTTCCAATACCTTTCCATCCGCAGATATCACCAATGCTTTGTCAAGATTGTTGAGATTTAAAATTCTAATCTGATCATTTTCTCTTGTAAATGCATAACCATTTACAATCATATCTGCTTTATCTGCAATTTCCTTAATTTTGTCCATAAGCTAACCTCACTTCCTTAATAGGCTTCAAAAAATGAACAGCATCAATATATAAATCCTTTAAAATTGGAATTAAATCAATATATTCTTCTTCTGACTCTTGGTTATGTTGATATTTTGCCATTACCACCATATACCCATTGTCCCATTCTTTCACAGATGTAAATCGCTCCAATGAATATGGACCACGAAATCGAATAATTTTCTCTCCGTATTGAAATTTTATCATATCTTTATCGTTGCTAAGATAAGCTCTATCATTATCCATTATAACACCCCTATACTATATTATAATTTTCACAGGTCAAAACTGGAATTTTCTCAATTCTTCATCTCTGTTTTTTTCTTTTCCAATTAATTAATAGACCAATCGTTGAAATAACAAAAATTAATGCTGATGTTAGAGAAAAAATACCATCAGTAACCACAAATATGATAAACGTGGCTAATGGAATATAATTAAGAATACTTTTCAAAATTTTCATGTCCAATCCTCCTTTTTAAAATCTCATTAATCTTATAAAATATTTTGTTCTAAAAATTCCGATTGTTATAATCTTTTTCAACTCCACCTTCTTGCCCTTCGGACAAGAAGTATCCCTCACTCAAAGAGTTCGGTCAATTCCGATTCGAAATCAAATTTACATTATTAACAAATTCATCACCAAATTAACCATAATATCTTTCTCCTTTGGATCTGACTCTGCAATCATTAATGTTATTGCTACTAATGCACCATCACTTACCCTTTTTTGATCAGCTTTGTAAAGTATATTATTTCGAGCCAAAAATTCCAAAAATAACGATGCAGCAATTCTCTTGCATCCATCAGCATAAGGATGATCTTTTATCATAAAATACAAAAGATTGGCTGCTTTCTCTTCTAAGGAAGGATAAACATCTCCTCCAAAAACATTTTGATAAACTGCTGCAAGAATACCTTCAACTTTTCCCTTTTCTTTCTCAATCCCAAAGACATCCGAGTGAAATGAATCTTCCATTGCATTCACCATATTTCGGCAATCTTCATATGTAATTCTATAGATAGCCTTGCTTCCAGTAGGCTTTTTAAGTGATTGATGATCATACTGATCTAACAGCATCAAAGCATTTGTATATAAGCTAACAGCTTTCAACACCTCTGCTTCATCTACTTCCAAAGTACATGCAAGCATTTTTGTTTGGATATTTATTGTTCGTTGTAAAGCTTCTAATCTTTTTTCATTGATTGCATACCCCTGTATGATATACTGTTTTAGAACACTATTAGCCCATTTTCTAAATTCTACTCCTCGATTAGATTTCACTCTATAGCCTATAGAAATAATCATATCTAAATTATAATGTTCAACTTGATACACTTTTCCATCTGAAGCAGTTGTCGCAAAATTTGCGACAACTGAATTATCCAACTCTTCTTTTAATGCATTATTAATATGTTTCCCAATTGTCTTTACATCTCTTCCAAACAATTCGGCTAACTGTTTTCTATTAAGCCATACAGTATTATTTTTTATAGGCACAGTTAACTTTATTTCTTTATCGGCAGTTTCAAACAAAATTAATTCATTCTCCATGTTTGCTTTCCCTTCTGAAAATACCAAAAAATGCCAACAGTTAAAACGAATTCAATAATAAATTTTTCGTTTAATTTTCTATAATTTAGCCCTACAAACTTGAATTGTCAGCATTTTTATGTGTTTTGGATGCCGTTGCTTCATAACTCGTATCGAGCAACATTTTGATTTTGTCATCTGATACGCTACCGTCCAGTGCAACGGTGATCCAACTATCCTTGCTCATATGATACGCCGGGAAGAAGCCAGGTTCCTCTCGCAGTGTGCCAATCAGAATTGGGTCACATTTGAAATTGACCACTTCCAGCACTTCTTCGCCTTGCAACCCCAGTTTGTTCTTAGGAACATCCATAATCAGAGCCAACCACTTCCGATTGTTACAATGTCGGAACACTTCATAATTCGGATATTTGAGCCACGGATAATCTGCCTCGGCATTATATGTTTCCATTATAAATGATTCTAATTCAGAACGTTTCATAACCTCACCTCTACAACTCCCGATTTCTATTTTCGTTTCCATAGCATGGTGTACTCTTTTTCACCAGTAGCTTCATCCAAACCTTCACATTGAATAATGAACCCTTCTC
>ERZ827496.2711-NODE-2711-length-16960-cov-2.335108_pt1 | contig 16960 bp, 11 predicted proteins | sample MGYA00519769_ERZ827496 | MGnify/ENA primary metagenome ERZ827496 (study PRJEB31778, sample SAMEA3449327) | human gut metagenome | biome: human gut; feature: human-associated habitat; material: faeces | place: United Kingdom | collected 2010/2012 ...
CGAGGCTCCCTCAAAATTGCCGGCCGACAGGTCGTAATCGGTGAACTGTATGACTCGAGGCGAAGTGGTGGCGAGAGCCAGCTCGTCATCACAATAGTCGCGGATCCCGACTTGGACGATTTTCGATACGTCGGGAAGTTCGTGCAGCACGTTATACATGATCGACGCGTGTGAGTAGGTGAATCCTTCGTAGGCTTCCCTCAGGTCGGCGTGGGCGTCGATGTGGAGTATTCCCATACCCGGGTTATGTTCGGCTGCGGCGCGGATAGCACCGAGTGGCGAGCTGTGATCTCCGCCGACGATTCCGACCTTCTTCCCTGCCTCGATCCATCGGCGCGAAGTTTCGTAGACGATGCGATTGAGCGTTTCAGATCCCTGATTGATCCGGGCGAGGTCTGCTTGCAGGCGGTCGTCATCGGGAGAACCGTCGTTCTCCCAGTGTTCGATAACGCGTTGAGCGATCTTACGCAATTGCTTGCTATCGGTCAAGATCGATTCGTCGGCCGGCAGGGTTCCGATTCCCTGCCGCCACCCTTGTGGATGGTGCGGGTCGTACAGATCGACCTGCAGGGAGGCCTTCTGAATCGCTTCCGGCCCCTTGGCCGTGCCCTCTCGGTATGATGTTGTGACGTCCCATCCGACAGGCAGCAGAACCAATCGGGACTCTTCTGCCGTGAACGGAAGTCCGAAATAGCGGCCGTTGTCGATGCCGGGACCGTTCGGGTCGAAATGTGTATCTGCCATAATCGTTGCGCGTATAAAACGGGTTCGGGTACAAAAATAGAGAAAAAACGGAAGTTACACAGAGGAAAAGCAATTTTCGTTCGGGGCGCAAATTTTTGCTGATTTTTATGTTTTTGTCTATCAATTCGATTTGTGTTTTTGTTCAAAAAAATAGTAACATTGGACAATATTCCCCATTGGCTGCGCGTTATCCATACAGATTTCCGGTAGTCATTCTTGATACGGGAATCGAGTAGTTTTTTTCATAATCATACATTTAAGTTGGGTGAGCCTCCGCCGCAGTGATTGCGCCGGAGGTTTTTTTCGTTATGGGCGAATAATTCCGTGCGGTTTTCAATTTATTGTTACATTTGTGCCGTCAATAGAATGAATCGACGGATAGATGGATAAAAAACCGTATGTAGTAGCGGATTGCGATATTCCGTTTCTGCGGGGTGTACTCGAACCCTATGCCCATGTGGACTATAAAAAGGGGAACCGGATCACACGGAACGATTTGCTGGAGGCCGATGTGTTGATTGTGCGGACGCGGACGCGTTGCGATGAGGCGTTGTTGGCCGGAACTCCGGTGCGTCTGGTTGCTACGGCGACCATCGGACACGACCACATCGATTCGGAGTATTGTGCACAAAACGGCATCCGGGTGACAACTGCTCAGGGGTGTAATGCACGTGGCGTGTTGCAGTACGTTATGGGAGCATTGGCACGGCTTGCGGCTCGAGACGGATGGCGTCCGTGTGACCGTACACTCGGGGTGGTCGGCGTGGGAAACGTCGGTTCGTTGATTGCCGAATACGGTGAGCTGTTCGGTTTTCGGGTATTACGATGCGATCCTCCTCGGGCCGAAGCAGAGGGGAGCGAAAACTTCTGTACGCTCGATACGTTGCTGGAAAGGTCGGACATCGTAACTTGTCACGTGCCGTTGACCCGGACCGGATCGTGTCCTACGGATCGTATGGCCAATGCAGCTTTCTTTGCCTCGATGAAAAAGGGGGCGGTGTTCATCAACACGTCACGCGGCCGGATCATTGAGGATGCTCCGTTGATCGAAGGTTTGCAGCAGGGCAGATTGGCCCATGCGGTAATCGACACATGGAACAACGAACCCGAAATCAATCTGGAGCTGTTGAAGTTGGCTACGTTTACCACATCACACATAGCAGGATATTCGATTCAAGGTAAGGCTGCCGGGACGGCGGCAGTGGTACGTTCGGTGAGTCGGCTGTACGGATGGCCGCTCAATGACTGGTATCCCGCACAAGTTACCCCGAGTCATCCCGACCCTTCGATCACGTGGGAACGGATGAGCCGCGAGATGCCGCGATACTTCGACATCGAAGCCGAAACCGCGCGGTTGAAAAGCCATCCCGAATCTTTCGAACAGATCCGTAATTCGTATGACTATCGGACCGAATTTTTCTAATGTTTCGTTTCCAGAAACGATTCGTCCCGAAATTCATAGAGTTGGTTGCGGAGCCGGGGTATGAATCCGGCCTCGCGGATGGCTTGTCGGATTCCGTCGGCATCGAATCGGTTGTCGGCTCCGGCCGAAGAGACGACGTGCTCTTCGATCATGATCGACCCCATGTCGTTGGCTCCGCCGTGCAGCGCAATTTGCGCCGTCTCTTTTCCGACGGTGAGCCACGAGGCCTGAATGTTGGGAATGTTGTTCAATACGATCCGGCTTATGGCGATGATGCGCAGGTATTCGGTCGGCGAAAAGGTAGGGGAGACACCCTCTTTTTCCAACTGGGTGCCCGAGCTGCGGAAAATCCAAGGAATAAAGGCAAGAAAACCGTACTTGTCGGGTGATTTCTCTGCCTGCAGATCGCGAATCCGGATCAGATGTTCGATCCGTTGGCGAGGTGTTTCGATGTGGCCGTACATCATCGTGGCGGAGGTGGCCAGTCCCAAACGGTGGGCAACGCGCATCACTTCGATCCATTGATCGGCATTCGGTTTGCCCGGGGAGAGCCTGCGGCGCACGTCGTTGTCGAGAATCTCGGCTCCAGCTCCGGGCAGCGAGTCGAGTCCCGCATCGATCAGCCGTCGAAGTGTGGTCTCGATGTCCAATCCGCTGATGCGGGCGATGTGGTACACCTCGGGGGCTCCCAACGCATGCAACCGGATTTAGGGATAGCACCCTGTCAGCTGCCGGAAGAGGTCCTCATAGAACGTAATGCCTAATTTCGGATGCAGTCCGCCCTGTAACAGCAGCTGGTCACCACCCAAGGCCAGTGTTTCGTCAATTTTTTGAATGTATTGGTCGAGGGTTGTAATGTAGGCCCGTTCGATCTGATGGGGTTTGCAGTGAAAGTTGCAGAACTTGCACCCCGAAATGCAGATATTCGTGATGTTGACGTTGCGGTCGATCTGCCAGGTGACGATATTGTCGGGGTGGAACTCCTTTCTCAGCGTCCATGCTACGGCCGAAAGTTCACCGAGCGGGGCTTCCGTGTAGAGGTTCAGTGCCTCGTCGCAGGTCAACGGCTCGCGTGCGAGGGCTTTGCGGTAGAGCGGATCGAGATTCATCGTCGAAAAAATTTGAGGTGGCAAGATACAAACAAACCGTTTCTTGCTACAAGAAACGGTGCTATTCCACGGGACCGGACAGATCCTACTCGAGAGAGATCGATTCCGTCGGGCACACGTCGGCGCACGTACCGCATTCGGTGCAAGATTCGGGATCGATAACATATACATCCCCTGCAGAGATAGCTCCTACCGGACATTCATCGATACAAGTACCGCAAGCAGTACAAGTGTCAGCACTAATTTTGTAAGCCATTTTCGTAAAGTTTAATTAAATTCTACACTACAAATGTATAACTATTCTCGTTACGAGACAAGCAAAAAAACGAATAATTTTTACTTCGCATCTTTCAAGAACTCCAAAGCGAAGACAGCCATCGTAACTATACCGTAGTTTATAGCCTCTTCGTCGGGGTTGAAGGTTGCTGAGTGGAGACCTCCACCCCGATCGCCCGTGTGGCGTGCGGTTCCCAGTCGGAAGAAGAGTCCGGGGTAGTGTTTCGTGTAGGTGCCGAAGTCTTCTGCGGTCATTCTCAGGGCCAACTCTTCGATATTTTCTTCTCCCCATAGCCGTGCGGCGATAGACCGTCCGCGAGCTGCCAACTGCGGATCATTGACGACACACGGGTATCCCGGCGGAATATTGAGCTCGGTATGGACTCCGTAGGCGGTGCTGATGCCCTCGGCAATTTGGCGGATCCTCTTTTTGGCCTGCTCTCTCCACGCTTCGTCCATGGTTCGGAGCGTGCCGGCGATCTCGACGACGGGTGGAATGATGTTGGTCGCTCCATCGGCAATGACCCGTCCGATCGACAGAACCGTCGGAATCGTCGCATTGCCGTTGCGGCTGGTAATCTGTTGCAGGGCGGTGATCAGAGCGGCAGAAGCCACCACCGGATCGGTTAGCGTGTGGGGAAGGGCTCCGTGTCCCCCCGTACCATGCACCTTGATATGCAGTTCGTCGCTCGAGGCCATGTATTGTCCGGAGCGGAATCCCAAATGTCCCGAAAGTATCTCCGGTGCGACATGTTCGCCAACGAAAGCTACAACGGTGTAGTCGTGGAAGGGATCCTCCTCGAGTACGGAGGCAGCTCCTCCGGGGGCCAGTTCCTCTCCGGGCTGGAAAAGACCGAATACGGTTCCTTCGATCAGTTCGCGGTGTTGTTGCAGTACGAGCAAGGCTCCGAGCAGGCAGGAAGTGTGGATGTCGTGTCCGCAGGCGTGCATTACGCCCGCATGGACCGACGTGAACGGAACGCCCGAATTCTCTTGAATGGGAAGGGCATCCGTATCGGCCCGCAGCACGACACACCGTTTCGGATCGCCCGTTCCGGTGATCCGGGCCAGAAGACCCGTTCCTGCAATCCGTTGGAACGGAATACCTGCTTCGGTCAGCCGATCGGCAAGGTAATCGGCCGTTTCATGTTCCTGAAACGAGAGTTCGGGGTGGGCGTGCAGGTGTCGTCTGACCTCGATGATCTGTCCGACCAGAGCTCGGGCACAGGCTTTTATCGTTTCGTCATTCATGATATGCAAAAATGTTTTTTGCCTTTTTATGTCTGTCGAATTTGCTAAAAAAGTTCGCGAAGGATCCGCACGATGTTGTCAGCTTTGCCCATCGTATAGAAATGTATGACGGGGATGCCTTTAGCGATCAATTCGCGGCCTTGTGCGATGGCCCACTCGACGCCGACTTGGCGGACGGCGGCGTTGTCCTTGCAGCGCTCCACTTCGCGGACCAGTGTGTCGGGAATATCCACGTGGAAGATCTGAGGCAACATCGTGAGCTGGGTTTTTGACGAGAAAGGCTTAATACCCGGAACGATTGGAATATTGATTCCCAGAGCCCGGCAGGCATCGATAAAGGCAAAAATCTTGGCGTTGTCGAAGCTCATCTGCGTGATGATGAACGAGGCTCCGGCATCGACCTTCTCCTTTAGCCGGTTCAGGTCTTCGGTCGGATTGGGCGCCTCGGCATGTTTTTCCGGATAGCCGGCCACACCGATACAGAAGCTCGTGTTCCGGCACTGTTCGACCTCTCCGTCGATGAACTCCCCGCGATTCATCCGGCTGATCTGGGCCACCAGTTCGGAGGCGTGCCGGTGTCCGTCGGGTAAGTTTTTGAAGGCGTGTTCACCCCGTATGTTGTCACCCCGCAGGGCCAATACATTGTCAATGTCGAGGAAGTCGAAGTCGATCAGAGCGTCTTCGATGTCGTAACGCGACTGGCCTCCGCAGATCAGGTGGGGAACGACGGTGAGGCCGTACCGTTTCATGATGGCGGCGGAGATACCGACCGTCCCCGGACGGCGACGTACCGTGTGCCGTTCGAGCAGACCGTTCTCCTTTTCGACATATTTGACATCTTCACGGTGTGAGGTGATGCTGCAGAAGGCCGGTGAGAATTCCATCAGCGAGTCGATCGTGTCGAAGATTTGCTGGGTTCCTTCCCCTTTGAGCGGGGGTAACAGCTCGAATGAAAAACGGGATTTTCCGGAGGATGCCGCTTGGGCTATGATTTCGGTAATGTGCATATAGCGTGTAATTTGTTTTCGGTTGAGGTTATTTGTCGAGCAGATGCTGAGGCATGATCGTCCGCAGTTTTTCGGGATCGATACCTCTGCGTCGGGCGTAGTCGTTCAACTGCTCATCGTCGATTGTCCCGACCGAGAAGTTGCGGGCTTGCGGATGGGCGAACATAAGTCCGCAGGTCGACTCTCCGGGCGACATCATGTAGGATTCGGTCAGGGTGGCGCCGATTGCCTTTGTTACGTCGAGCAGTTCGAACAGCTCGGTTTTCAGCGAGTGGTCCGGACAGGACGGATAACCGAATGCGGGCCGGATACCCCGGTACCGTCCGGCAAAGAGGTCGGAGAGGGAGTGTTCGTTCTCCTGTTCGTATCCCCAGAGCGAAACCCGTGCAAAACGGTGAAGCGTTTCGGCAAAGGCTTCGGCCAATCGGTCGGCCAGCAGTTTGGACATGATTGCCCGGTAGTCGTCGTTGTCTCGACGGAACCGTTCGGACAGCTCCGACAGACCGATTCCTGCCGTCACGGCAAAGGCTCCGACGTAGTCGTCCGTTCCGACCGGGGCAACGAAGTCGGCCAGCGAAAGGTTGACCTCCGCATCGGCCTGCTGGTTGCGCAGCTGCGGCATACGGAGCCGTTCCGTGTTTCGGGTGTCGTCCGTATAGATGACAAGGTCGTCGCCGATGCGGTTGGCCGGGAAGAGCCCGATCACACCGTTGGCTTGCAACAAGTGTTTCGTTGCGATATATTCTAATAAGTTTCGGGCATCGTCGTAAAGTTTTTTTGCTTCGGGACCTTTGTCCGGATCGTCAAACAGGGCAGGGAAGCGTCCGGCAAGGCCCCATCCGCTGAAAAAGTAGCTCCAGTTGATCGCTTCGGCAATCTTGTCGATCGGGTAATCCGAAAATACGATGCGGCCCGTACGGAGCGGTGTTACAATCTCCTTCAGATCGATCTTCAGGCCGTGGGCACGGGCATCTTCCAACGACCGGAGCCGATGTTGTCCGTTTTTTCGCGCGAATTCCTCTCTGAGGCGTTGCTGTTCGTCCCGTACGTTTTGCAGGTAGGCGTCGCGTCGGGATGAGTTCAGTTCGTTCAGAATTCTGACGTCGTCCGAGGCGTCCTTCACGTGAATTACCGGACCACTATACAGCGGTGCCAGTTTAACTGCCGTGTGCATGTCGGAAGTCGTTGCTCCGCCGATCAGAATCGGAATCTTCAGACCCATCTGTTCGACCGAAACGATCACTTTGGCCATCTCCTCGAGCGACGGGGTAATCAGTCCGCTGAGTCCGATCACGTCGGCCTGCCATTTCGAGGCGGCGTCGGCGATCCGTCCCGTCTCGACCATCACGCCGAGGTCCTTTATCTCGTATCCGTTGCAGGCCAGCACCACCGAGACGATGTTTTTGCCGATGTCGTGCACGTCGCCCTTGACCGTCGCCACGACGATCCTCCCGGCCGATGCGGCGCGTCCTTCGCTGCGCTCCTGTTCGATGTAGGGAGTCAGCACCGCGACGGCGCGTTTCATCACGCGGGCGCTCTTGACCACCTGCGGCAGGAACATCTTTCCGCTGCCGAACAATTCGCCGACCCGGTTCATGCCGTTCATCAGCGGCCCTTCGATCACGGCCAGCGCATTGCCCAGCGACCGGTAGGCTTCTTCGGTGTCTTCGTCGATAAAATCGGTGATTCCTTTCAGCATGGCGTGCGCCAGCCGTTCGTCGACACTCCCTTTGCGCCACTGTAGCCGTTGCGTATCGTCGGACACGGTGCCGCTTTTATCCTTGAGTTGCTGTGCGTATGCGGTCAGCCGTTCGGTCGCGTCGGGACGCCGGTTCAGCACGACGTTTTCGCATAGTTCCAGCAATTCGGAAGGAATTTCGCTGTACACCTGCAGCATCGACGGGTTGACGATGCCCATGTCCATCCCTTCGGCGATCGCATGGTACAGGAATACCGAATGCATCGCCTCGCGCACCTTGTTGTTGCCTCGGAACGAGAACGACAGGTTGCTGACGCCTCCGCTCACTTTGGCGTAGGGACAGTGCTCCTTGATCCAGCGACAGGCTCGGATGAAGTCGATGCCGTATGTGTTGTGCGTTTCGATTCCCGTTGCTACCGAGAGCACATTCGGATCGAATATGATGTCCTCGGGCGGAAATCCCGCTTCGGTCAGGATTCGGTAGGCTCGTCCTGCAACGGCGATTTTCCGCTCGTAGGTGTCGGCCTGTCCCTCTTCGTCGAACAGCATGACGACGGCAGCGGCTCCGTATCGACGGATGGCGGCCGCTTTCTCCAACAAACGTTCTTCACCCTCCTTCAACGAGATCGAATTGACAACCGACTTTCCCTGTACGCACTTCAGTCCGGCTTCGAGCACCTCCCATTTCGACGAGTCGATCATGATCGGGACGCGAGCGATCTCCGGTTCGGCCATGACCAGATTCAAAAAGTCGTGCATGGCCTCCACTCCGTCTATCAGTCCGTCGTCCATGCATACATCGATGATCTGGGCTCCACCCTCGACTTGTTGTCGGGCAACCGACAGGGCCTCTTCGTACTGCTTTTCCCGGATCAGGCGTGCAAAGCGGGCCGAGCCGGCCACATTGGTTCGCTCCCCGACGTTGACGAAGTTCATGTCCGGAGTGATCCGAAGCTCTTCCAATCCGCTGAGTACGGTCGTGTGTGCGGGGGCGGGAATCGCTCTTGGCGAGTACTCTTTGGCTACCCGAGCGATGGCGGCTATGTGTACGGGGGTTGTTCCGCAACATCCGCCCACGATGTTCAGCAGTCCCTCTTCCAAATAACCGCGAATGGCTTCGGCCATCTTTTCCGGAGTTTCGTCATATCCGCCGAAACCGTTGGGCAGTCCGGCATTCGGGTGGGCCGATACGGCACATTCGGCTCGGGCGGCCAGTCGGGCGATATAGGGTTGCATCAGTTCAGCTCCGAGTCCGCAGTTCAACCCCACCGAAAACGGTTTGGCGTGTGCTACCGAAGCATAAAAGGCCTCGATGGTTTGCCCCGAAAGCATGCGACCGCTGGCATCGGTGACTGTCCCTGAGATCATGATCGGGACCTGCATGTGCCGTTCATTAAAGACCTCCTCGATGGCAAAGATGGCTGCTTTGGCATTCAGCGTATCGAAGATGGTCTCGATGAGCAGCAGATCCGCGCCGCCGTCGAGCAGACCGCGCACCTGTTCGGCATACGATATCCGCAGGTCGTCGAACGTAACGGCCCGGTAACCGGGATTGTTTACATCGGGCGAGATCGAGGCGGTGCGGTTGGTCGGGCCGATCGATCCGGCCACGAAACGCGGTTTGCCCGGATTCAGCATCGTATATCGGTCGGCGACTCCGCGAGCCAGTGATGCGGCTGCACGGTTCATCTCGTATACATAATCTTCTAACTTGTAGTCAACCGATGAAATTCGGTTGGCGTTGAATGTATCGGTGGTTATGATGTCGGCACCGGCTTTCAGGTAGGCCTCATGAATTTCAGCGATGACTTGCGGGCGGGTCAGCACCAGCAGGTCGTTGTACCCTTTCAATGGGATCTCCCATTTTGCAAAACGATCGCCACGATAATCCTCTTCGCTCAGATCGTAACCTTGGACCATGGTTCCCAATCCGCCGTCGAGTACCAGAATCCGGCGGGAGATTTCGTCCTGTATCGAAAATTTCAGCATGTGTTAATCTTGTGATTCGGTGGTTGGTTGGGGGTGAACCTTGATTTCGAACAATTTGTTCCAGTTTTTCCCCGTGACGAAAATCCGTTTCGTCTTCTCGTCGTAGGCGATACCGTTGAGCACGTCGGTTGTGGGAGTGATGTCCGACTCTTGGAGCAAGCCGCTCATGTCGATCACTCCGGTGACGGCACCTGTTTGCGGGTCGATCCGGATGATGGTATTCGTCGTATAGACGTTTGCCCAGATTTCGCCTTCGATCCACTCCATTTCGTTTACGTAGTTGATCAGACTGTTGTCGGTGCAAACCTGAAGGGTTCGCAGACGTTTGAAAGTTTCGGGATCGAGGACATAGATGTTTTCGCTACCGTCGCTCATATAGAGGTGTCGGCCGTCGGAGGTCAATCCCCAGCCTTCGCCGTTGTAGTCGAATTCGCCCAGCTTCTCGAAGGTCTTCAGATCATACACGAAGCCCTTGTTGTTTTGCCACGTAAGCTGATAGAGCTTTCCGTTCAACAGGGCGAGCCCCTCTCCGAAAAAGTGCTCGTCGAGATCGATTTTTTGGATAGGCGTACCGCGTTGCAGGTCGACTTTGCGCAACGACGATTGTCCTTCGAGTCCGGTGCTTTCGTACAGATGGCCGTCGTGCCACAGCAGACCTTGAGTGTAGGCGTTGGCGTCGTGTGGATATACCTTGACGACGGTGTGTCCGTAGAGGACGGGCGGTGGGGCCATCACCATGAATTCGCCGCTGCGGCTATCGCTTAAAGTGTCTTTGTATGTGGTGATTCTATAAATCAGACGGCCGGTAGGATGATTCTTTCCGATTTTGTACTTGTATCCCGACGTGTCGATTCGGGCAATCCGCCTCGAGTCGATGGAGAGTACTGCGCTGTCGATCTCAACCTCGTCCTTGAGCGTAAAGCGGATGGTCTGCGTGGTACCTTGAGTCGTGGTCTTCCCATAGACCGGAGAGACGCTCGCTATCATATCGTTCGGATCCGTAACGGTCGAATGGTTTCCGTTGCTGGAGTTTCCGGAACAGAAGCTCAGCAGGCACGGAAAGGTGAGCGCAACGAAACAGAGAAGAATATTTTTCCGAATGTTCATGGATAGCGTAGTGTTTACAACCCACAAAGGTATAAAATTTACAAAAAAACAGGGTGTTTGGTCCGGTTTTTTGTGAGGAAAGCCGAAAAGGGGTAGAAACAGGCAGGAAATCGCTGCAACATGATGATTGTTTTATTGTTTTCGGGTGATTTCGGGTGTGTTTTTTTATTACCTTTGTCGCTTGTAGCCACATTATGTAAACGAGAGTATTTTATAAAAATAAAAATCATGCTGACAATTAAGCAAATACGAGAGAATAAGGCATTTACTCTGGAGCGTTTGGCGGTAAAGGGAGTCGATGCCAAAGAGACTGTCGATCGGATCGAAGCGCTGGACGACGAGCGTAAATCGCTTCAGGGAGAGCTGGATACCTGTCTTGCTCAGCAGAATGCCATTGCCAAAGAGGTGGGGCAGCTGTTTAAACAGGGGAAAAAAGAGGAGGCCGAGGCTGCCAAGCAGAAAACTGCCGAATTGAAGGAGCAATCGAAGGGGCTGGAGGAGCGCTTCCGCAAGGTGGAGGCAGACTTGAATGCACTGATCGTGACGTTGCCGAATTTCCCGAACAAGGATGTACCCCATGGATTGACGGCAGCCGACAATGTGGTGGTGCGTACGGGTGGTCCTATGCCCAATTTGCCGGAGGGCGCGCTGCCTCACTGGGAGTTGGCTAAAAAATATGATTTGATCGATTTCGAACTGGGCGTGAAGTTGACAGGTGCAGGTTTCCCTGTCTACAAGGGCAAAGGTGCTGCGTTGCAGCGTGCGCTGATTACGTTCTTCCTCGACTGCAATACGGCTGCCGGATATACCGAGATGATGCCGCCGTTGATGGTGAACGAGGCGTCGGGCTTCGGAACCGGACAGCTTCCCGATAAGGAGGGGCAGATGTACCACGTAAATCTCGATAATTTCTATCTGATTCCGACGGCAGAGGTGCCCGTGACGAACATCTATCGGGATGTGATCCTGAACGAGTCCGATTTCCCGATCAAGATGACGGCCTATACGCCGTGTTTCCGTCGTGAGGCAGGATCCTACGGAAAGGATGTACGCGGATTGAACCGTTTGCACCAGTTCGATAAGGTCGAGATCGTACAGATCGCCCACCCCGATCACTCGTATGAAGCGTTGGACGGAATGATCGCCCATGTGGAGAGTATCGTCAAGAAGTTGGAATTGCCCTATCGTATCTTGCGGCTTTGCGGAGGCGATATGAGTTTTACTTCGGCCATTACTTACGATTTCGAGGTTTACTCCGCAGCTCAGGGCCGTTGGTTGGAGGTTTCGTCCGTATCGAATTTCGAGTCGTTCCAAGCCAACCGGTTGAAGTTGCGTTACCGCGATGCACATAAGAAGATGCAGTTGGCTCATACGCTGAACGGTAGCTCTTTGGCATTGCCGCGTATCGTAGCTGCACTGTTGGAGAATAACCAGACTCCGGAGGGCATTCGGCTTCCCGAGGTACTGGTTCCCTATACCCGTTTCGACAAGATATAGTCGAAGAGGGGAAAACAGTCGGATGAAAAATTTCTTTAAATAATTATTTGGGAAAGCGAGAGGGGTGATTCATGTAAGAATCACCCCTCTCGCTTTGTTTTGTATGAAAGATTGTTTTTCTTGATAAGGCACCTGCGGCGGAAGAATTCATAGTGGCTCCAATGCGAAAACCTTATGGGAATATATGTTACTAATCATTTTAGAAGGAGATACCTGAATTTCGTTTCGACGGATCTGCCAATTTGTTTTTCCCGGTCGAAGACTGAAGATAGGAATACGGTTTAGATCTCTTATCTCTGAAAAGTATACTCCCGATTAGTATTTGATGGTCCAGAGTCCGTCGTCGGGTGCTCCGCATAGACGCAGCCGCAACAGATTGATCGCATGCGACGAGGCGCGTTCGATGTTCTGGCTGCGCAGGGATTCGAACTGCATTTTGTGTGAAACGGTTCCTTGTGGTCCCGACACGGCCATCCAAACGGTGCCGACCGGTTTTTCGGGCGTGCCGCCCCCGGGGCCTGCAATTCCGGTAGTCGAGATGCCGTAAGTGGCTCCGGTCGCTTTGCGAACCCCTTCGGCCATCTGTTCGGCAACCGTTTGGCTGACGGCTCCCTCTCGGGCCAGAGCCTCAGGATCGACCCCGAGCAAGGCGCATTTGACCGCATTCGAGTAGGCTACAACCCCGCCGAGAAAGTACTCCGAAGCTCCGGCATGAAGCGTGAAACGGTGGGCAATGTTTCCTCCGGTACACGACTCGGCAACGGCAACACTTTCGCCGTTGCGACGGAGTAATTCACCCACGGCACTTTCGAGTGTGGCATCACCATAGCCGATGATCCGGTAGGGGATAACCCGATCCAACAGGGCAAACTGACGGTCGATCTCCGCAGCGGCTTTTTCGCGGTCGACGTCGTATGCCGACAGCCGCAGACGGATGTTGTTGGCATTCGGCAGGTAGGCCAGATGCAGGTAGTCGGGCAGGGCGTTTTCCCAATCGGCAATCGTCGCGGCCAGAATCGATTCGGCCAATCCGAACGTAATGGCCGTTTTGTGGACAATCGCGCGGAACTTAAAGTGCTCGTAAAGTCTGGGAAGGACCTGCTCTTCGACCAGCGTTTTCATCTCGAACGGAACGCCGGGCATCGAAACGAGAACTTTGCCGTCCCGATCAAACCACATGCGCGGAGCCGTGCCGCAGCGGTTGGGCAGTACGGTGCAACCTTCCGGAACGTCGGCCTGTCCCTGATTCAGCTCGTTGAAATCGATGTGCCGCTGGGCGGTCATCCGTCTCACCTGTTCGAAGACCTCCTCGTTGCGGACCAGACGCATGCCGAACATCCGGGCGAGCGTATGTTTGGTAATATCGTCCTTTGTCGGGCCGAGTCCACCGGTGCAGAGCACGATGTCGGCGCGGCTTAAGGCCTCGTTTACCGCTTGGGTGATGTGTTCGGCCGAGTCCGATATCGAGGTAATCTGGTGGATGCGGATTCCGGCGGCGTTCAGCTTCTCGCCTAACCACGCCGAATTGGTGTCGACGATTTGTCCGATCAGTATCTCATCGCCGATCGTGATGATTTCTGCTAACATGGTTGATCGTTTTTCTGTGTGTGATTCGAAAAAAATGTAGGGGTGTCCTCGCCGAATCGTGCGAAAACACCCCCAAAGATAGTGGCTTCTGGCCGATTTTATTCTCTCTATTCGGGTAATGGTTCCAATTCCGTCGATTTTTCCGTAGGATTACCCTCTTTGTCGTACAGCGTGTGCAGGAAAGTCACTTCGTAGTTGCCCGCTCCTCCGCGTTCGATGGTGCTCGGACGATCCAATACGCTGGAGAAGGTCCAGACAGAGGATTCGCTGATCAGACAGGGGTAGCCGTACTTTCCGTCGATTGCCTTCCTGTACGTCTAAATTGCCTTCCTGCAGGTCTAAATAGATGTAGGTTTTGTTCCGATTGTAGAAAACGCTGTCAGCCGGTCCGAAATATGTGCCGTTGAACGAGGCCCATTTCCACTGCGGGTACTCGATATGTTGTATCTCCGGTAGCAGATTGGTGGAGGAAGGACGCCATCGGGTGGAGGTCAACGTGCATACCTTTTGAGTGCCGGCATCGAGTCGGTATTGTAGTGAGATGATTTTCGATGAGGGTATTTTGAGTTCGGCTTCGATACGGGTGGTTTGGTCGTTGAATGTCAGTGTGGAGTCATCGCATTGGGCGCGTGTGCCGAGCGGATCAGACGTTTCGAAAAGATATCGGTTGAGAGCGAAATTTTTAGGGACATTCAAGAGATCTTCGACAGCTACCAGTTTTCCCTTTTCGAAAGTCAGTTTGTGGATGGGCAGTACGTACCAGTACTCATCGTTGATTTCCACTGCATGGTTTGGAGTCTGGCAGGATTGCTGTCTCGCATAGAATGTTCCGTTGACCCACGTAGCAGCCGTAAGGACTTTGTCGGGTGTACCAAAAGAGGAGCCCACTCCGCGTGTCCGTGTATATTGGGGTGCTCGCGGATGATCGAACTTCGTTCCGATCATGGTCTCCATTCGCGACCAGTCGTTTACGGTGTCGGTCGGAACGACGCCATATCGGTCGATCGCACAGAGGTAGAGCGTACCGTCGATGATCTCCCAGTAGGCACGGTATGGTTTGTCAAGCTTTTGATGCAGCAGCATGACGTCATACGTTTGGTCCGGATTGTCGAGGACCGTATTGTAGCCCGGGAAGGAGCTCAGAAAAGAGTGATCGAGATAGTAGGGTATCGTATCGCCCAATAGAGCATATCGCTCGTGCCGGCCAGTCCGAACTCCGTTGTTTGCAGGTCGTTTTGTTTTTCCGCCGTGGAGTGGCAACTCCATGCGAACGCTCCACTTGTCATCAGAAGCAGAATCATCAGAATTTTTTGAATTTTTCGGTTCATGTCGAGGTGTTTTATGGTTTGTGGTAGATTTTTGAATAACTATAATTATCATTGTTTGAAACTATTGTTTGTAGTTGTTGTCCAAATGTAGTAAATTAAAATGAAAACAAAAACAAACAGACGGTTTTTGCACTTATGGCAAAAACCGTCTGAGAAATATAAAATGTATGGTGCTCCCTAATATGTAGGTTGCGGGCCTTTGATCTCTTCGATCAGCCACTTTAACATACCCAAATAGGAGTGGGGGTCCGATTCGGGACCGACGGGGCGTTTGGATCCGTGGGCATGAGGGAAAGCGTTCAAATAGAAGTGCATGTTGGGATGGTGTTTGGGAAGCCCTGCATCCCAGAAGCGGTACAACCAGTCACGTTCGATAAAATCGGTGTACCCCTCAAACTCCTTGTAGACGAAAGGTCCGTAGTAGAAGATGTATTCCAGTCCCTGATCCAAAGTCCACTTGGCTCCTTTCGCCAATTCGTCGGGCCGGGTCCATCCGGTTTCGAAAGGCCAGTGGCGGTTGAATTGATGCGATTCGTAGGCGACGCCATCCATCGACTTGATGATCTTGGCGGCGTCCGGATTCTCCATGAAGAATGAGGCGTGGGTAACCAGTTGGATCAACTTGTAATTGTCGTGTTTGACTAAACCCTGCTGGTGAGCAGTACGGAACAGTTCTCGGTAATCGTCCACATCCCGTTGATACAGGATACGGCTGTCCTCCTTGAAAGGTCCCCATTTGCCTTCCCCTATCAATTCGGCTTCCCGGCAGATGAGGATGTGTTCAACCTCCATTCCCTCTTTTTCTCTGTTGCGGATCAATTCGATCAAAGGGTTTGTCTGGGGATTCGTGTCGATCCAGTCTCGATCGAATGGTAAATAGTGCTCAAAGAAACATTTATTGGTGGCAAAAGCACCTTTGTAATCCATTACGACATCGGTATATTTGGCCGTAAAGTCGTTTGGATGGAGCAGGGAGTCGTAATAACCGATGCCGGATAGCCAGTCTAATTTAGCTTCTTCGGCGGAACGGGGCAGAATGCCGACATATCCCGATGTCCGTCCATCTATCGTGTCGATGGGTACATCTTTAGGGTCGTTGTTGTTCCCGTCTTTCGTATTGCATCCCCAGATGGTGGATAGTGAAAATAATGAAAAGACAAAAATGGCTGTAAAGCGAATAGAATGGGTCATAGTTTTAGGTTTTAGTTAATAGTTTTCAGTTGGTAGGCATTTCCGATTTCGATTCGGCCTCTTTGCGCAGCCGTTTGCAGATCCGTTTGACGAAAGATGGGCCGTTATAGATAAATCCCGTGTAGATTTGAATCAGGCTGGCTCCTGCCTGCAACATGGCTACGGCATCCTCTTCGGTCATGATGCCACCCACACCGATAATCGGAAAACGTCCTTCGGTCTTTTTGTGGATATAGCGAACTACTTCAATCGAGCGTTTGGTCAGAGGAGCACCGCTGAGCCCTCCTTTCCCGATCGAAGCGACAGTCTCGGGGGCGGTTTGCAGACCATCCCTGAGCGTAGTCGTATTGGTGGCTACGATACCGTCCAATCCGCTCTCGATCAAAACTGAGATCATGTCGTCGATCTGCTCGGTAGTCAGATCCGGAGATATTTTTAACAGGATGGGACGGTATTGATTCTGTCCCCGGCGGAACTCGATCAGGCCCCGAAGAATTTCGTTCAGGTTGTTTTTGTCTTGGAGACTGGTCAGATTGGCCACGTTCGGACAGCTGACGTTGATGACAAAGTAGTCGACGTATTCGTATAGAGCCCGGAACAGACGCAGGTAATCGGCCGGAGCCGCTTCATTCGGTGTCAGGGTGTTTTTGCCCAGATTACCTCCGATGATTTGATGCGGTCGGCGGTAGCGCAGGTTTCTGACCGCGTTTTCCATTCCGTGGTTGTTGAATCCCATGCGGTTGATCAGAGCG
>ERZ827496.2713-NODE-2713-length-16956-cov-3.597894_pt1 | contig 16956 bp, 15 predicted proteins | sample MGYA00519769_ERZ827496 | MGnify/ENA primary metagenome ERZ827496 (study PRJEB31778, sample SAMEA3449327) | human gut metagenome | biome: human gut; feature: human-associated habitat; material: faeces | place: United Kingdom | collected 2010/2012 ...
GAAGACCATCTGAATAACGACGTCCTGGCATAATACGTCCTGTAAATTCATCTACTATAAGTACCTCATCATCTTTAACAACATAATCCTTATCCCTGAACATAAGATTATGAGCGCGAAGTGCAAGTGTAACATTATGCTGAATTTCAAGATTCTCAGGATCCGCATAATTATCTATATGGAAGAACTGCTCAACCTTGTGAATACCCTGTTCAGTAAGGTTAACTACCTTATCCTTCTCATTAACGATGAAGTCTCCATCTTCTTCAACTTCCTCGTTCATGATTGCCTGCATCTTAGTTCTCTCACCCTTATATTCGCCTCGCTGTAATTGCCTTGCAAGTATATCACAGAGTTCATATAATTTAGTAGATTTTCCGCTCTGTCCTGAGATAATAAGAGGTGTACGTGCCTCATCAATAAGAACAGAATCGACCTCATCTATAATACAGTACTTAAGATTTCTTAATACAAGTTCACTCTTATATATAGCCATGTTATCACGAAGATAATCAAAACCAAGTTCGTTGTTCGTTACATATGTAATATCACTTCCATATGCAGCCTGCCTCTCTTCTCTTGTTGAGTCATGTAATACAACGCCAACCTTAAGGCCTAAGAATTCATGTATCATACCCATCTGCTCAGCATCTCGCTTAGCAAGGTAATCATTAACAGTAACTACGATTACGCCCTCTTCAGTAAGTGCATTAAGATATGCTGGAAGTGTACACACAAGTGTCTTACCTTCACCAGTCTTCATCTCGGCAATTCTTCCCTGATGAAGAATAATTCCTCCGATAAGCTGAACACGATAATGTTCCATACCAAGAACTCTCCTGCCCGCTTCCCTTACTGTTGCAAATGCTTCCGGCAGAATATCATCAAGAGTCTCACCTTTAGCTAATCTATCCTTAAACTCCTTAGTCTTCCCTTTAAGTTCTTCGTCGCTTAACTTGCCATAAGATTCTCTGTAACTCTCAATCTTATCAGCAATTGGATATATTCTTTTCAATTCATGTTCGCTGTGTGTTCCAAATAATTTCTGAGCTAATCCCATTACTTTATATATCTCCTTATAAAAGCCTATTTGTGTTGTAATTGTACCACTATTTAGATATTCTATCAAGTAAAGTTAAACCATTAAAATTTTATAAATAGATTTCTTATACATACAGAGAAATACCGCCTACCGGCACTAACCGGCAGACGGTACTCTGAAAAAGAGGATAAACCTATATGACGTAAAAAAGCATACTAATCAAGTTCTGGTTCAATCAAACCATATGTGTTGCCTTTTCTCTTGTAAACAACATTAACTTCCTCTGTCTCTGAATTAAAGAACACATAGAAATTATGTCCAAGAAGCTCCATCTGAACACATGCTTCTTCAGGATCCATTGGCTTGATTCCGAATCTCTTGGTTCTGATAATCTTAACCTCATCGTCATCATAATCTTTCTCTACAAATTCCTGTGCAAATGCTGCTGCGTTCTGCTGCTTGTCAACAATCTTATTCTTATACTTCTTTAACTGACGCTCGATAACTTCTTCGACAAGATCAATTGAAACATACATATCGCTGCTTACCTGCTCGCTTCTTATGATGTTACCCTTAACTGGAATAGTTACCTCAATCTTCTGTCTTTCTTTTTCTACACTCAAAGTTACATTAACTTCCGTCTCTGGTGCAAAGAATCTGTCAAGCTTTCCAAGCTTCTCCTCTACTGCTGACTTTAATCCCTCTGTTATATCAATATTTCTTCCTGTAATTATAAATCTCATGATGTCCAACTCCTTTACGTGTTTTATAATCGTGGGCAGAGGTAAGAATCTGATCGTAATTCCTTTCCAACCTTCTCTTTATAAAATCTATCAGACATTCTTCCTTCTTAAATCACCACATGTGTCGAAAGAATATATACACATGCAGCTAACACGACCTAAGATACATTTCTGTATACTTATTTTATGTAAGTATTATATCATATATTTGTAAATTAACAAGTATGTCCTTTAATTATTTTATGCAAATATGTCAAGTGTCATAAGTAAGTTTTCTGATTTTTTGCAAATATTCACAAAACATTTATTCTGTTCCAGGTATACTAAATTAATAACAAAATATTGTGGATAATTGTGGATAATGTGGATAACTTGGTTGATAAGTCTCATTTTAGATAAAATCGGTCTTTAAAAATGTGGAAAACTTTTCAAAGCATTTTAAAATCTTGTCAAGCAATTATTGAAATAAATACAATCTGAATTTCTTTTTGGTAAGTATGCACAAGGAAGTTTTTGTCAATATTTGTTTTTAATTTTTTTATAGAAATATCCAGTATTTTCCTGTATTATAATAACGATATTATTGAAATTACATTTTATTAAGCGAGGCATATTATCATGGAAAAAACTATAGTTATAACTGGTGCTTCCCGTGGAATCGGAAAAGCAATTGCAATAGAACTTGCCGGAAAAGACACTAATATTGTTATCAACTGTGTGAATAATGTGGATAAACTAAATGAAGTCAAATCCATTATTGAGGAAAAAGGCAGTGTCTGTGAAACATTTATAGGCGATATGGGAAATTACAGTGATGTACAGAAAATGTTTGACATGTGCCTTCAGCGTTTCGGTCAGGTTGATGTGCTTATCAACAATGCCGGAATATCTGTTGTCGGACTTTTCCAGGATATGGGCGAAAATGAGTGGCACAGGATATGTAACACTAACATAGATTCTGTGTTTAACTGTTGCCATTTTGCTGTTAAAGACATGATGAAGCGACACTGTGGCAAAATTATTAATATATCTTCTGTGTGGGGACTGTATGGTGCAAGCTGTGAGGTTGCATATTCAGCAACAAAGGGGGCAGTCAACTCATTTACAAAAGCACTTGCAAAGGAACTTGCTCCAAGTGGTATTCAGGTCAACGCTGTTGCCTGCGGAGCTATTGACACAGAGATGAACGGTCATCTCTCAGATGATGACAAGGCTTCCCTTGCCGAAGAAATTCCTGCAGGCCGTTTTGGAAGCCCGCAGGAAGTCGCTAAACTTGTTAAATCTCTTTCCGGAATGAACAGTTATCTTACCGGTCAGATAATAACTCTTGATGGCGGCTGGATTTAATCAGCCTGTATAACTTTTATCAATCTTAATCACGGCGCGGCATTCCCTCTGCTTCTCCGTGATTTTTTTCTGAATCTGTTTCTTTATCTCATCGTCTGAAAGATGATAATTATAAGGAACAAGCACATCAAATATAAGATTCGTTATATATGGGCCTTTAACAGTCCTGAAATCATGTATATCCAGTTCCTCACCTACTGACTTTACAACCTCAGTAGTCATATTTCGCAAATGATTTATCACCTCATCATCTGTAACTACCGGATCCATATGTATGCTTATAAAGCATTTCATGCGCTTTTCAACTCTTCTTTCAGCCATGTCTATATAATCATGTGCTTCCATCATGTCCATATTAGCCGGAACCTCTGCATGAAGCGATGCATATACTCTGCCTGGACCGTAATTATGCACAATCAGGTCGTGAACCCCAATTATGTGCTTATCCTGAAGAACAATATTCTCAAGTTCCTGTACAAATTCTTTAGTTGGTGGCTGACCAAGAAGTGGCTGCAATGTATCTTTCGCCGCACCGAAACCAGCTAATATTACAAATACTGCAACAACAACTCCTGCTATTCCATCTATATTAATATCAGAAAACAGTGTAAGAAGCACTCCTATAAGAACTACTGATGTTGCAACGCAGTCTGATAAGCTGTCTGTTGCTGTAGCCTTCATTGCAGCAGAATCCACCTTATTGCCAAGATATTTGTTGAATTTAGCCATCCACATTTTCATAAGAATTGATAATACAAGTATTATCAGATACCTCAAGCGGCGTAGGATGAAGTATTTTCCTGAATGATGTTGTCAGCAGCTCAAAGCCCATAATTATAATTGCTCCTGATACTATGAAGCCTGATATATATTCGATTCTTCCATGACCATACGGATGTTCATAATCAGCCGGCTTTCCTGCAAGCTTAAAACCTATAAGTGTAACAATTGAAGATCCTGCATCCGATAGGTTATTGACTGCATCCGCCATAATTGAAACTGATGCCGTAAGCACTCCTGCAATTATCTTTGCTAAAAACAGTATAAGATTACAGATTATCCCCACAATCCCGGCAAACACACCGTATCTTGTACGGACTTCAGGGTTCTTCGTCTTATCATAATCTTTTATGAACCTCTTAAGTAATAAATCTATCATTTCCTTCTCCTTCATGCCCTCTGGCATATTTGCATTAAGTATATACCATATTGGATTTAATTTAAAGATTCTTATTTTTTGATTTACAGTATATACACAAAAGGACTATAATGGAAACAATTATTGTGTTTAATCATTACAACTATCTTGGAGGACAACAATGTTAGACTTTGAAAAGGTAATACCAGAAGATGTAGGAATATCTTCCACAGGACTTATCAGCTTTGCCAGAAAGCTTGAATATAACAACATTCCTATGCACAGCATAATTGTCATGCGACACGGTAAGATATGTATGGAAAGCTACTATGCACCATACTCGAGAAACACTCTCCACAGAATGTTTTCTGTCACCAAATCTTTCGTTTCACTTGCCATCGGACTGCTTGCAGATGAAGGGAGAATCTCACTTGATGACCATATTGCAGATTATTTTCCTGAAAAGCAGCCAGAAACAGGCGTGCACCCATATATGCAGATGCTCACAATAAGGCAGATGCTCACAATGAGAACGTGTCACGATAAAAATGCGTACAAAATCGGAGACTCTCCTGACTGGGTAGGTTCTTTCTTTACTGTTACACCCGACCACGTTCCAGGGACTAATTTCTCTTATGATACAGCTTCAACACATACATTGGGTGCGCTTGTTGAAAAGCTCACTGGTATGGAACTTCTTGATTATCTGAGAACAAAGTTCTTAGACGAATTAGGATTTTCTAAAGAAGCATTTATATTAAAATCTCCTGATGGCAAAGTAAGCATGGGCGGTTCAGGAATGTGTGCAACACCGCAGGATATCCTTAAGGTTATGTATGTTGTATCCCAGAATGGTAAACTTGATGGAAAGCAATTGCTGCCGTCCGGATATCTTAAGGAGGCAACTGTTAAACAGAGTGATCCTTATGGAAAATCAGGCACATGGGAAGAAATGCAGGGCTATGGCTACCAGTTCTGGATGACAACTCACAATGGTTATGCATTTTTTGGCATGGGTGGACAGCTTGCCATATATTATCCAGATAAAGATGTTATTCTTATTACCACTGCTGATACACAGGGTCGTCAGGGCGGAGTTCAGCTGATATATGATGCATTTTACGAGGAAGTATACAGTCATATTGATGCATGTACTTATAATGGTGATAATAGTGATTATGAAGAATTCCAGAAGTTCGAGAATTCACGCCAGCTTCTTGTGCAGCCGGGCGAATATAGTTCAGACCTTGTAAGCAAAATCAACGGACAGAGCTATGAATTTGACGATAATCCATGTGGTGTAACAGACATAAAGCTTACATTTAACGGAAATGAAGGAACATTTTTCTATACTAATGCAACAGGAAATCACGCGCTGCGTTTCGGACTTGGAAAGAATGTTTTCCAGAACTTCCCTGATTATAATTTCAAATGTGGTGCAAGCGCAGCTTTCAGAGCTGACAATAATCTTCTTATCAAAGTGCAGATTATTGACAGTTCTGTAGGCAATATGTACATATCATTAAGCTATATTGATGATTATGTTACTGTTATGATGAGAAAGATTGAAGAGAGTTATTTTACTGAATACGATGGTGTATTCAGCGGCAAATTAAGCATTTAGATATCAAAGGGTGATCACACTTACCTGTATGACCGCCCTTTTCCTCTACTTTTCTATGATTCTTCCTTCACTAATCTCAATTATCTCGTCAGAGAGCATCTCAAGTTCTTCCTTATCGTGGCATGCAATTATGATAAGCGCACCTCTCTTTTTCTGTTCCTCAAGTATCTCATGAACCTGCTTTGCTCCTGCTTCATCAAGTGCGTTGATAGGCTCATCAAGTATGATAAGGTCAGGATTCTCCATGTAGGCTGCAGCAATTCCCAGCTTCTGCTTCATACCAAGAGAATACTTCCTGTAAGTTCTCTTATCATCAGGGTCAAGCCCCACCTGACGTATTACCTCTCTTATATGTTCATCATCAACTCTGTTCTGGATTGATGCAAGCACCTTTAGATTCTTAAAGCCTGTATAATTACCGATAAATGCCGGATTCTCTATTAACACTCCGACACTGTCCGGAAATGTCATATCCTTTCCAAGAATCTTGCCATCTATCTCAACAGTTCCCTCTGTTGCTGATATAAGACCGCATATAACTCTCATAAGCATTGTCTTTCCTGAGCCATTCTTTCCCTTTAAACCATATACTTTACCGCTTGTAAATTCCAGATTAACACTATCAAGAACCTTTGCCTTCTTTATAACCTTTGAAACATTTGTAAGCTTTATTACCATAATTACACCCTCCAATCACTTTTCTTTAATATATCCATTCGCCCAAACGATGCATATCCTGCAATTACAGAAACGACTATCAGCACAATATCTGCAATAACCGTCAGCGTAAGGCTCCCGCCTTCAGGTGTATACATAATATTTCTTAACGCCATGAAGCCGTTACCTATAAACAGGAATGACCTGAAAAATACTCCCATAATCAGTATAACTACGACAGCAATGTACCCGATAATCGGTCCCATAATCTGTGAAACGCATATCTGCACAAGGCATATTGCAATTGTTGTGAGAAGCCCCACAATAATCATATACACTGTAAGTCTTGTAAGATTCGGATTATTCTTTATCAGTGTTTTGTCGTAACCGTCTATACTGATACACACCTGTTTATTGACCTGCAGGCTCAGTCTTCCGCCTGCCAGCGAAACACCGGCTATCTCAAGTATTAAGATTCCATAACAGATACATGCAGTAAACACTGCCCATATACATTTGGATAACCACCATACCAGCTTCTTACCTGCTCTCATAAGCACCATTCCGCCATAACCGTTAATATCCTTGAATGGATAGTTACCTATTGCAAAGCCAATAAGAATATTAGGAAGTATGTATGCTGTCGGAATATTAATATCTGTCTGTACATCCACAATCCAGCGCATCCCGCGAAAGATATATAATATGATATCCGATGATGTGTATTGTCCCATAAAATGTTTTGTCTTACAGCGCACAAGAAAGTCTGTTATAAGAACAGCATATACCACTGCAATCAGAAGAAATTTCTTCCACTGATGCACTATTCCATTAATGAAATCATATTTTATCTGAAAAATCACATTTTTCATCTGAAAAAGTCCTTTCTTCTGATAATTACAGTTGTTACCAGTGACACAGCCAGACACAGTATCAGCGGATACAATATATTCCGCCATATCTGCACGCCGTTCATATAGATATTGCCTCTTAACTTGTAATAATATGTAAAAAATCCCATATAGGCCATGTTCTCAAAGCTGCTCACAGCCAAGGCAGCAAGGAAACCTGCCCACTGGTTATTAGTAAGCCACCACATAATCATCATAAGCGTGCCTGATACATACAGTATTGCAAATACTTCTATAACAAATGCAATTATAAAAAGCCACAGTGATGGGCGGTTCTGTACTATATCTCCTGTTGCCATGAATGCCTTGCTGAATTTTTCATCCCAGTTATATACTTTTCCTGTCATCAGATACCCGGCTATTAAAGTTACCACCGTAATATACGCAGAGAAAAATCCTGCTGCCACAACCATATTAATCTGTGAATTAATCCACACATTTCTTACATTCTTTCTTCTTATAACTATTGCACTGTTCAAATCATATTTCTGAATATAAAGAACATAAAACAATACAAATGGAACAACATATCTCCACAATGTACTTACATTCACACTGATAAGTGCATCATATAGGCACGGATTTCCATTAATAACGGACTGACTCACAAGTTTTAGAATTATATCCATCGGTACAAGTGCTGTTACTAATACAAACACAGCCGCCGTAAGTGCAGCCTCACTTACATTAAATAATAATTTTAATTTCTTCATCCATCTATACCCCTGATTACAATCGCCTGTCTTACTGGATAAGCCTTAAAACACAGATATATATCTTCATGAAGTAGCTTATCCAGCTTCTTTTCACTCAGATAATTTTTACTAATGACATATGCCAGTGTAAAGTCTTTGACCTCGCCCTTATTAACAGATACATTATCTTCACATACCATTCCCTGATTTTCATATCCATCTGGGTATATAACAAGATTAGAGTCTGTCACAATACTGAACATATTAAACTTATCATGTGACTCATTCTGAACTTTAACCTTTAAAACTATATAACTAAACCTTCCCAGTTCCTTAACACTGGCACTGTATTTTTCATTAACTTCCTGTTCAGTGCAGTAATCAATTCCTGTAACCTTAATCTTTATCCCATCAGAATACTGTACCCATTCATCCTTCTCTACAATTTCTTCTTCCGGCTCTGGAAATCTGTGATTCACATCTATATATCCAACTGCAACTACTACAGCAATTACTGCCATTATTATAAATGTAATTATAAACGGGTGCTTTCTTATGCTGAATCTGCCTTTAGTATGTTTCATGCTTAAGCCCTCCTATAAAATACACAACAACTCCAAGTATCAGTAATACTGCTATATACACTATGAACGATGCTCCTGTATTGGTCTGTGCCATATTAAAAAGCTTTGTCGGTGCAATACCTCTCAGCCATTTCTTATCAGACATGCGCAGTATCGCATTTGCAAATTCAGTAATAATATATGGTGCAAGAATAGCCACAAATCTGTTATTAACTATATTAGATACAATAAGTGCTATTGTTGCCATAAGGCCTCCGCACACAAAAAGCAGAATCATATACATAATCATATAAACGTGTGGATGTGTATAGAATATTGCCGACCATATGCTTTTTGGAGAACTTGCAAATACACCAACCGGCCACACAAGTGATGGAAGAATAGTTATCGCAGTCAGGTAATTAATAAGCAATGGCATAACCACTACCACACCTCCCGTCACAAACACTGCAATATATTTGGCAGCAAGATAATTAAACTTAGCTGTTCTCGTTACATAATTCTTAATAATTCCACTTTTAATATCTGACAGATATGTAACTGCATACGGCATAGCCGCCAGTATCGGAATCAGCCTTATAAACAGACTGTATTCAAATGATACTCCATTACCTATCCACACCTGAAATGCACTTATCGGCATAAGTGTGGCATTATCAGGCATATATCCCATCAGCGGATTCATGGCTGCCGGTATAATCCTGGTTATAATCTGTGCTATGCTTAACCCCATCCCAATTATAAGAGCCAGCCACAGACTCCAGCTTTTAAATGCTCTTTCGAGCTCTGTCTTAATCATCACCTTCATACTGTTTTCCTCCCGGCTACTTGTCTATATCAAGCTTTACTATCGGAGAACCAACAGGAAATGCTTTATCAGTTGTACTGTAGCATGTATACAACGAATCTATAGTAAGACCATCTGTTGTTATATCCTTATATGTATCTATATATTGACCTCCAACATTAGCAGTTGTTCTTGTGTAAGAAGTAACAAATTCATAAGGAATGACCTCCATTGCAACAACCTCTTTAGTTTCTCCCGGCTTAATTGTAAGATGATGTCTGAATATTTCATGGTCATCATGAATATTAAGATATGATTGTCTGCTTTCTATGGTTGAATAATATGTTGCATCGTCCTGTTCGTTATATCTGAAGCAATACAAACGGAATCCGTTCGACAGAAACTGAAAATCTTCATCACCATTATTAGTAATCTTTAACTTCATCAGCAGGGCAACCTGCTTGATACCTTTTCTATCATTTACAAATGTTCCATCTTCATTAATCATCTTGTCATATGCACTGAATTTTTCTGGTGTTTCAGTATCATATTTTATATATTCAGCTATGTCCTCCTCGCTCATCAGCTTGGATAACTCATCAACATTTTCAGCAATGGCTGTTTCACCTATACTGTATGTAAATTTGGTAACCAGTTTCCCTGTATAAATCTCCATATCAACATCTGAATATCTTTCAGCATATTTAGGACTACTTGAAACCATTCCCGCAAACACATTATCAACTTTGTTCTCACGTGATTCGTTCTCCTGAATAATTCCTGTCTGATTGGTCTGATTCTCTACGGCTGTGCTTGTCTCCTGAAAACGCTTCACATCTTCAATGCTCTGTCTGCTACAGCCTCCCATTAATAATATTCCTGCCATAAGGACCGGAATAATTAAACATTTTCTTCTCCCCATAAGTACCTCCTTGATATAAGTTCTCTTACACTTATATACGAAATACATTTGTAAAAAGTTGAAAAATAATAAAAAATTCCCGGCAGACCATTGCGTATTCACACTTCCGGTCTGCCGGGAATCATTAATTATAATCAATTATCAAATTGTTAATTAGAACATAAGTCTTAATACCCATGTAAGGAAATTAACTGCAACATATGAGATTGCCATTATAAGAGGTATCTTCTTCTCATCCTTGCATAATGCACGGATTGCTATGTATACAAATGCATATCCTGCTACATTAGAAAATACTGTTACGCATGAAGATATTCTGTCAATGAATCCTACTGATGTAAGACCTGTTACCCAGCTGAGTAACTCTGCTGGTATACCAAGTACTGCTGTAATGGCATATACTGCAAGGCCCTGCATATATGTAACATTAGCCTTGTTAAATGCCTTTGCAAGAAGCATAACTACAAGTGCAATTACAGCTGCCGCTACTGCTACCAGAAGAATCTCAAGAAGCATGTTCTTAAATATTGAGCCTGCTGGATATGGCTTGGTATTAGTATATGAGCTGTAGTAAGATGAAAGTAAGCTGTCAAGTTCTTTACTTCCTGTTGTAACCTTTGCCTTTCTGTTAGCAATTAACATATCAAACAATCTTGTAAGCATGTTAATAATTGCCTGACCGCCAATAAGTATTGCAATCATAATAACATTAGCTTTAGCAACAAATGCTGATACCGTTTCTACCGGTGATGTAAACACTCCCTTCAATACATTAACATAATCAAGGGCTGCATTAGCTCCTGCCTTCTTAACAGCGTCCATCTGCTGTGAAGCCTGCTGCTGATTAAATCCCTGCTGTGCCTGCTGATATGTCTGCTGACCTGCCTGCTGGTTAAATCCCTGCTGTGGCTGTGCTGCTCCGGCTGACTGCTGTGCCTGCTGACATGTACAGACTTCTCCGTCCTGTAACTGTTTTCCGCAATACTTACAAAAACTCATTTCTTTTCCCTCCTGAAAGTAAAAGTTATAATATTGTATGGTTGTTGTCTCAACCTTTTTTTATAATACCATATATATTTATTTTCAACAATGGTCATATATGCACATTTCAATATAGTAAACTGCTATAAATTGAACTTTAATGCTTTAACATACCACATTTATCAAGTATGAACTCCATTCTCTTTTCATATGAATGAAACTTCACTGCTTTTTCATGTCCGTTTCTTGCAATCTGTGCACGCTCATCCTCATGATTAAGATAATATTCTGTCTTTCTTAACAGGTCATCATGGCTTTCGTAATACACATAATCTTTTCCATTCTCGAAAAAATCCATATATTCAAGCTGAAAACTGGTCATAAGAAATCCGCCTGCACCGACAATATCCCACGCCCGAAGCGGAATTCCCGTACGGATATTGCGCATTACAGGATTAATATTAATCCTGCTACAATTAAACACCTTAGGCATATCTGTCATATAATTAACTGCACCCTTAAGATTAACTCCTATAAGCTCCTTATCCGGATCATCCGTATAGAGGTCTGTTGGAAAATGTTTTGCAAGCTTGTTAAGTATCTGCACCCTCTCTATATTAGCAAGTTTGAAACCTAAAAATGTTGATGAAAACACAAGTGCAATATCTGAAAATGCTCTTTCATCCTGCTTAAAATCTATAAGCTCACATAACTTTTCAAGTATATCAACTGTAAGCACTTTATCAAATATGCTGTCACCATAGATTTCCATCTGTGCTGCCATTGCCGCATCAAAATACCCTCTTAAATATTCCGGTAACCTATCCTTTATTTCATCATAAGAATTCCTGTGATACATTCCTCCGACAAATGATACTTCACTGTGCCATTTGTTCCGTTCATCAGCAGTAAGCGAACCTGTTATCTTACCAACACGGGAACAGTTTACAGCAAGCGGAAGATACCACACATGTTCTGCCCCAAGATTTTTTAGTTCCTCACAATAAAATCTGTCAAATATAAATATATAGTTACATTTATTAAATAAAGATTGATGATACAGTGATATAAGCGGACTATCTACCGTCCATGCAATATATTTTTTCCCAAGCTCTTCACATAAATCCGATACATGTGGAAAATAATTAAGTGAAAAAACACAGTCGTATGCAGAAAAGACCTGCCTAAGCTCCGCATAGTCACGGAGCTTAAAGCCGGTCTCATCATCCTTGTCTATTACTGTTTCTGTGTAATCATGTACTTCATGTCCGAAATATTCAATCGCAGACTTTACATCATCCTGATTGAACACCTTCCATCTGTATAAAAGTATTTTCATTGTGCACATGCCTTTTCAAGTACTTCAAAATAGTTCTCAAATGTCTTACAACAGCACTCGTAATTATCTATTATTATGCCATCAACACGCAGTCCGATTAATGCAAATGACATCGCCATTCTGTGGTCATTATATGTGTCAACAACACCCGGCTTAACATTGGCTGGAGATATCTCTATACGGTCTCTTCCCTCTTTGACGTCAACGCCAAGATTGTTAAGCTCGTTGACCATAGCCTCAATTCTGTCTGATTCCTGTAATCGTATATGTTCAATATTCTTGATAACTGTAGTAGTCTTTGCAAATGGAGCAATAGCCGCAAGTGTCATTGACTGGTCTGAGAAATCATTCATATCAACATCCACACCGCAATATTCTCCATCCTTAGGTCCGCTGACACATATACCCTCGCGTTCCTCTGTCACAGCACAGCCCATCTGCTTAAGCACATCTATAAACTTAAGGTCACCCTGCATTGAGTTAGAATGTACTCCCTTAACGATAGCTGTTCCGCCTGTAAGTGCTGCTGCCGCATAGAAGTAGCATGCTGCTGAAACATCCGGTTCAATATAATATGTCTGTGGATAGTAACCTGAACCCGCAGGAACTACATACTCTGCCCCTTTATGGTCTACCACACAGCCAAACTGTTCCATCATCTTAGCTGTTATACGCACATATGAACCTTCTGTTTTATTACTTGTAATATGAACATGTATTCCTTCTTCAAGCATAGGAGATGTCATCATAAGTGCACTTAAGAACTGTGTACTTTCACTTATACTTATTGATACATGATTCTGTGGTTTCTTTCCACCATATGCCGCACCCTTTACATTAACTGGAAGATGTCCGTCTTTCTCAAGGAACTCTATCTCTGCTCCCATGCTCTGTAATGCTTCAAAAAGCGGAAGCATTGGTCTTTTCTTCATCTGTTCAGAAGCTTCAATTGTGTACTCACCATCTGATAATGCAAGCATGGCTGTAAGGAATCTTGCTGCTGTTCCGGCACTTCCCACATTGATTGTTGCTCTCTTCTTAGGAATGTCTCTTCCATGTCCATGAATGATAACATATCGTTCAACTTCGTTTACTTCAATAATATATCCAAGTGCGATAAGACTTAAAAGAAAATGTCTCGAATCGTCACTGAACAAAACTCCTTTAAGGGTACATTCACCCTGTGATAAAGCTGCCATAAGCAGCGCTCTGTTAGTAATACTCTTTGAACCAGGCACTTCAACTGTACAGTGAATCGGGTGGTCCAGCTTCTTAACCTTGTACTGTGACATAATTTTACTACTCCATTAAACGTAATTATCTCTCGTCCATATCAACATATGGTCTGTGATGTCCAACATATTTGTATGCCGGACGAATGATCTTCCCTCGATTTACAAGTTCTTCCAGACGATGCGCACTCCATCCTGCAATACGAGAAATTGCAAAGATCGGTGTAAATAACTCCTCCGGAATACCAAGCATTGTATAAATAAAACCTGAATAGAAGTCCACATTTGCGCAGATTGGTTTGACCACATGATTTCTATGAGACAACAACTGCGTTCCAATGCGTTCTACTCTATCATAAAGACTGTACTCTTTGAGCATTCCTTTACTTTCAGCTAATTTCTGTGCATAATCCTTCAGGATCACCTCTCGCGGATCGGACAACGTGTAAACTGCATGCCCCATACCATAGATCAGACCGGAATGATCAAAAGCATCTCCACGAAGTACTGCCTGCAAATATTCCTGAATCTGATCGTCATCTTCCAGATCCGTAACATGCTCATGAAGATCTGCAAACATCTGCTGCACTTTCAAATTAGCTCCACCATGACGCGGTCCTTTCAAAGATGCAATGGATGCTGCGACTGCCGAATAGGTATCTGTACCCGAAGACGTTACTACGTGATTGGTAAATGTCGAGTTATTACCACCACCATGCTCTGCATGAAGCACAAGAGCTGCATCGAGTACACGTGCTTCTAATGGAGTATACTTTCCATTTGGGCGTAACATCTGCAAAATGTTTTCTGCCGTCGAAAGCTCCGGTTTAGCAGGCTTGATCACCAAACTGTCAAAGAAGTGAAAATGTCTGTATGCATGGTAATTGTATACCGCGATCAATGGCAGTTTCGCAATTAACTGCAATGACTGACGAAGTACGTTGGATACTGAAATATCGTCTGGATTAGCATCGTAAGAGTACAAAGTCAAGACACTTTTCTGCAATCCATTCATCAGATTTGCACTTGGCGCCTTCATAATAACATCACGCACAAATTGTCCGGACAGCTCTTGCAAGCTCGCAATGATCCCATGGAAAACTTCCAATTGCTCTTTATTAGGCAGATAGCCGAACAACAGCAAATATGTTGTTTCCTCAAAGGCAAATCGTTTCTCAATGCCATCTCCAACTAAATTTTTGACATCATACCCCTGATAGTACAGCATACCATCAGCCGGCTCCTTGACCCCATCTACAACACGGTATCCTGTTACATCTGAAATTTCAGTCAATCCGGTCAATACACCTTTGCCATTGCTGTCACGCAATCCCCGCTTTACATCATATTCCTGATATAAGTTTAGGTCGATTGCTCCTGATTTCATACAACTTACAACAAGTTCATTAAATTTTGCATCTAATGCATCATCTATCGACATCATTGAATTTGTTTTCATTTTCTAGTACCTCCTTCTATAGTTCCCCTCCGAGCACTCAGCTATCCTATGTATATCCAACAAAACAGAGGGGCGTGTCATCGTACCCGTGCATACGTGTATACACAAAAAAGTAATAGAGTCATCTATTAACGACAACTCTATTACTATACCTTATTTTACGCTATTCCGTCAAGTTTGTACCTATTATACTGCCATTTCCTGCCGCATAACACGCTCAGCAGGATTTACAGATCGTGTGTCTTTCACATTCGGATTGATCAGCAAGCCTCCCGCATACGATACTCTAAACGCAGTTTATCCGTCAAAAGTGCCATAAATTCTGAGTTGGTCGGTTTGCCGCGATTTGCAGAGATCGTATTTCCAAACACGTGCTCTAATGTCTCCATATTCCCTCTGCGCCATGCAACTTCTATCGCATGACGGATCGTCCGTTCTACACTACTGGAAGAAGTATGATATTTTTTTGCAATGGTTGGATACAAAAATTTTGTAATATAGTGCAACATATTTTGATCTGCAAAAGACATCATAATGCCTTCACGAATATATTGGTAACCCTTGATATGTGCCGGCATTCCGATCTCCAGCAATATATTCGTAATGTCAATCTCCAGATTGCCGGTGTATTTATCCGACGGATCTTTGATCAAATGTTCTGTAGGTTTCACAACCTGTCTTATCGTTTTCTTTGAATCTTCCTTCACAGTTTCCGTATACTCCGGCACGGATACAAGCTGCTTTTCTTCACTGTTATGTACTGCAGCTTGTCCCTCTTCCCCTTCGCCTACACTGGCTGCGATCTGTCTGATCCGTTTGATCAACATCGTTGCTGATAACGGTTTCATCATATAATAGTTTGCTCCCTGTGCTAATGCCTGTTCGATCAATCCCTCGCGTCGAAGTGCCGTGGCAATGATAAACAAAGGCTTGTACTCTGTAAATTCTCTGCATTCTTCTAATATTTCCAAACCGTCTACTCCCGGTAAGATCATATCCATGACTACAACATCCGGCTTTAACTTTTTAATGTTTTCCAGCGCTTTTTTTCCGTCTCCTGTTTCGTACACTACTTGGATTCCCTGTTCATTTAATAATCGTTTTTTGCTTTCTCTGTCCTGTACGTTGTTGTCTGCCAGTATAACACGGATATCATCTTTCATTTTGTCCTCCTAGTCCCTATCAATTGTTTAGAATCGACATCCCATTGCTTTTTTTCAGTTTCCATGTCTAATTATAGAACCTGAATTAGCATTACTATGGATTTCAAATGGAATTGAAATGGAATTAGAGGGTTTTTTTGAAAAAAAATGTATATTTAACGCAAACTTCCCATACCGGAAGTTATTCCAAAACCACATATTGCTTATTATGTCAATAAAATAATAGCTATTTTGCAGCCGATAACATAAATTATCCTGCTATCAAAAAAACTAAGACAATTGCCGAAGAACGCAGAGTTTTTACGTGATTTCTTATTTTGTTAAGTCTCTGA
>ERZ827496.2735-NODE-2735-length-16810-cov-4.832050_pt1 | contig 16810 bp, 11 predicted proteins | sample MGYA00519769_ERZ827496 | MGnify/ENA primary metagenome ERZ827496 (study PRJEB31778, sample SAMEA3449327) | human gut metagenome | biome: human gut; feature: human-associated habitat; material: faeces | place: United Kingdom | collected 2010/2012 ...
CGGAGTATATTTCCTATATTGCATGTCTTCAGAAACTGAAAGAAAAGGAGGGAAAATAAGATGGCAAATGAATATATTCCTTTCTTATCTAAGATAAAAGAAATCGTGAAGCATACAGAGACAGAATATACATTCCGTATGACATATGTGGGTGAAGTAAGACCAGGACAGTTTTTTGAAGTTTCTATTCCAAAATATGGTGAGGCACCTATTTCGGTCAGTGGTATAGGAGAAGATTATGTTGATCTGACGATACGTAAGGTTGGTAAGGTGACCGGAGAGATTTTTGAATTGAATGAGGGAAGCAGTTTTTTTATGCGTGGCCCGTATGGAAATGGTTTTGAGAAGGAGAATTATCAGGGAAAAGAGCTGATCGTGGTAGCTGGTGGAACAGGAGTATCTCCTGTGAGAGGTGTGATCAGTTACTTCGGTGAGCATCCGGATGAGGTAAAAAAATTACATACAATACTTGGATTTAAATCTCCGGAAGATATTTTATTCCGTGACGATCTGAGGAGATGGGAACAGCAGATGAATCTGGTCCTGACGGTGGATTCATCCGATGACCCTTTCTATAGAACGGGGCTAGTTACAAAATATATTCCGGAACTTGAATTGGATAACATTCATGAAACTGCAGCTATTGTTGTCGGACCGCCGATTATGATGAAATTTGCAGTGGCAGAGTTTTTAAAACTGGGAATGAAGGAAGAACAAATTTGGATATCACAGGAAAGAAAAATGTGCTGTGGACTTGGTAAATGTGGGCATTGCCGAATGAATGACACATATATTTGTCTGGATGGGCCGGTATTCTGTTATTCAGAAGGTAAAAAACTGTTTGATTAGGGAGGAAAATATAATGGATATCAATACAAAGAAACTGAAGAAAAATGCCTTCCGTGTATCAAAAGTCCGTGGGCTTACGGCTTCCAGAGTGCGTGTTCCGGGAGGCTGCTGTAATGCGGATGTCATGCAGCAGGTAGTAGATATTGCCAGAAAATATGGAAATGGCCAGATTCATGTTACCACCCGTCAGGGATTTGAAATTGAAGGAATCCATATGGAAGATATGGATGAAGTTAATGAGATGCTTCAACCGATCATTGATAATCTTCAGATCAATCAAAATGAGGCAGGTACCGGGTATCCGGCATCAGGAACCAGAAATGTCTGTGCATGTATCGGAAACAGAGTTTGCCCTTTTGGAAATTATAATACAGCAGCTTTTGCAAAGAGAATTGAAAAGGCTATATTTCCTAATGATCTTCATTTTAAAATTGCACTTACAGGTTGTGCCAATGACTGTATCAAAGCAAGAATGCACGATTTTGGAATTATTGGTATGACAGAGCCACAATATGACCCTAACCGTTGCGTTTCCTGTGGTGCATGTGTAAAAGGCTGTGATAAGCTTTCGGTGGATGCATTAAAGATGGAAAACTATCGAATCGTGCGCAATGAGGAAAAATGTGTGGGATGTGGAGTTTGTGTAACAAAATGTCCGACCAGAGCATGGACACGAAGTGAGAAAAAATACTACCGCCTTACGCTTATGGGAAGAACCGGAAAACGCAACCCGCGTCTTGGCGAGGATTTCCTGATCTGGACAGATGAGGATACGATCATTAAGGTCATCCTGAATACCTATAAATTTGTAAAAGAATATATCGACCCGAATGCACCGGGCGGAAAAGAACATGTGGGATATATCATTGACCGCGTGGGATTCGCAGAGTATAAGAAATGGGCATTAGACGGGATAGAACTGCCACCGGAGACGATTGTGAAAGACAATATTTACTGGGGCGGGATTCATTACAGGTAGTGAGAAAAGATGCTTAAATTTATAGCATTATTTTTTGGTAATGCGATAAACAACAATGTAATAGAATGGTGAAGTAGAAAAGAGGAAAAACCGTGGGCAATTAAAATTGCGGCCATGGTTTTTCTTTTTTATCCCAGAGAGTGTTTGAAAAATCATTCTTGCAATCTGCACGCCCACTTTGCGGTATATTTTGCCGTTACTGTTCACACGCCACTATCCCGCGAGGTGTTTTGGCATGAACATGCCAAAATCCCGAGACATACCGCGCGAATTTATGCGATTAGCATAAATTCTGTGCATCGCGAAGCGTGTTACTGGGTACGGAGTGAACAGTAACATTTTGCCTTCTTTCAGTTGGGCTAGCCGAGAATTATCCTTGTAAAAAAACGGTTTGTTTACTACAATAAAAATAAAAAGTGGGTAAATTGCTATAGTTCAACCCGTCAGAGCGTAAAATAATTGCAGACAATAAGGAGAGATTATGACATTAACACAGATGAATTACATCATCACAATTTCAGAAACAGGTTCATTAAACAAAGCTGCCGAGGCATTATATATTTCCCAGCCATCGTTAACCAATGCTGTGAAAGAACTGGAGAAGGAACTCGGAATCACCATCTTCAACCGCAGTGGCCGGGGCGTAACTCTGACCAATGACGGTACAGAGTTTCTGATGTACGCCCGTCAGATTTATGGTCAATACGAGAGTGTTCTGGAGAAATACAGCGAGGGCGGTTCTTATAAGAAGAAATTCGGTGTTTCTACTCAGCATTATTCTTTTGCAGTAAAGGCATTCGTGGATATGGCGCAGGGATTTGATATGTCGGAATATGAATTTGCCATCAGAGAGACAAAGACAGCAGATGTGATTAGCGATGTCAGTACTATGAAGAGTGAGGTAGGTGTACTTTACCTGAGTGATTTTAACCGTAAAGCATTACTGAAACTTCTTCATTCAGCGAATCTGGAATTTCATCATCTTATAGACTGTCAGGCTTATGTATATTTATGGAAAAATCACCCGTTAGCGAAAGAGAAATCAATCAGTTACAGCCAGCTTGAGAAATATCCGTGCCTGTCCTTTGAGCAGGGAGAAAAAGGCAATTTCTATCTGGCGGAGGAGATTTTGTCTACGAACGAATACACCAGAACAGTCAAAGCTTCAGACCGTGCAACGATGCTGAATCTGATGGTTGGTTTAAATGGATATACTTTATGTTCCGGAATCATCTGTGAAGAATTGAATGGCAGTGATTATCTGGCGATACCCTTCGAAGGCGATGAGCAGAATCAGAACAGCGATATGGAAATCGGATACATCACACGAAAGAATTCTATTCTCAGCAAGATGGGGAAATTGTATGTTTCTTCTTTGCAGAAATATCTGGAGCAGAATGCAATTTCGGAGTGATCAGTAACTATTCGGAACATCTGATTCCGATTCTGTTGTATATTGCTGGACATACAATCATAAGGAGGAAACAATGAGTCAGAAAAAAGTACAGATAAAAAAGACTCTTGGTCAGCAAACCGAGGATCAGCTAATGAAGTACATCTTAGATAATCAGATTGCAATTGGTGAGAAAATCCCAAATGAATTTGAGCTTGCTGGGATATTTGATGTAGGAAGAAGTACAATTCGTGAGGCTGTGAAGGGGCTGGTAAGCCGTGGGATTCTGGAAGTGCGGCGTGGAGACGGAACTTATGTGATCAGTACAGTTTATATGGAGAATGATGTTCTGGGATTTGGGCAGATAAAAGACAGATATCAGCTGGCATTAGATCTTTTTGATGTCCGTCTGATGATTGAACCGGAGATTGTCACATGGGCATGTAGAAAGGCAACGAAGGAACAGATTGCAAAACTTCGTGAATTATGTAATGAAGTTGAGATGCTATACAAGCAAGGGCATAATCATATCCAGAAAGATATAGAATTCCATAGTTATCTGGCAAAACTCAGTGGAAATATGGTAGTAGAGCGTCTGATTCCTGTAATCAATACATCAGTTGTGATATTTGCCAATATCACATACAGAAGTCTGATGCAGGAAACCCTGGAAACACACAGGGCAATTGTTAACTCTATTGAACATAAAGATCCTGTAGGGGCAAAATGTGCCATGAATATGCACCTGACCTATAACCGGCAGGTAATCATGGAACTTCTGGAAAAAAAGAAAAAAGTAAGAAAAAATCATGAACCAGATGATATATAAGTACATCTGCTATTAATCAATCAAACAAGAATAATAATGTAAATACATCAGACGTATTGAACGCTATAAAAACGTTTTTTAATGAAAGATAGTAAAAATATACAAAAAACAGGCGGTGAATAAGGAAAAATCACCGCCTGTTTTTGTCGCTTTGCAGAAAAAAATATATATACGTCATATGTATTGAAAGCTGAAAATCCAATTGTTATAGTGTAGCCATGATCAAGCAAGGCGCCGGAAATATAAAAATAGTTACAACACATATTCATCAGGAGGAATTTATAATGAGTGACTTTGTTGCTTCTCCAGAAAGGCTGATTACAGGTGCGCTTCTGGGATTTGCTGTATTGTTATTTCTGATTATTAAAGTTAAAGTACAACCTTTTATCGCGATCATGTCATCTGCGCTGATCATAGGTCTGGTGGCAGGAATGCCATTCGACATGATTACAGATACATTAGCGGAAGGTGTTGGTACAACTCTGCAGACAATTGCGATTCTGATTGGTCTGGGCTCTATGTTTGGAGCGATTCTACAGGTATCTGGTGGTGTGGAAGTCATTGCGGACACACTGTTAAAGGTATTTGGTGAGAAAAAAGCTCCGTGGGCACTTGGAATCACAGGTCTGATCGTTGGAATGCCCGTATTTTTTGAATCCGGACTTCTGATTCTGATCCCGGTTGCATTTGGTATTGCGCGAAAAACAGGAAAATCAGTATTCTGTTATTCTATCCCATTACTGGCGGGCCTTGCGATTGGTCATGCTTTTGTACCACCGACACCGGGACCGGTTCTGGTGGCAGAGATGCTGAATGTAGAACTTAGTTATGTTATTATTCTTGGAATTATTATTGGAATCCCGGCAATGATCCTGGCAGGACCGGTGTTTGGAAAATTTGCCGGAAATAAATTTCACTGTGAAGTTCCGGCTTCTTATCTTGAAAATGAAAAAGAAGCACATGAGAAAAGTACAGGAAAAGCCCCCAATTTCTGGCTGATCGTGAGTATTATTCTTCTTCCGTTGTTTCTGATTATTTTAAATACATTATCATCAATTATTCCGTTTATGAAACCAGCTCAGCCAGTGCTGGAATTTCTGGGTACTCCGATCATTGCGCTTTTACTTTCGACTATTTGCGCTATGTTATTCCTTGGTTTACCGGGAGGATTTGACATTAAAGAAATTACAAATGTAATGACGAATTCCTTACATTCTTGCGGAAATATTATTCTGCTGATTTCAGGCGGTGGAATGTTAAGATTTATTCTTCAGAATTCAGGAATCGGAGAGCTGTTTGGAAATTTTGTAGGTGGTCTGCCGTTGCCAATGGTATTGGTGGCATTTCTGGTAGCAGCGGCGGTCAGAGTGTCTGTTGGATCGGCTACAGTATCTATGACTATGGCAGCAGGTATCATCGCTTCCATGCCTATGGTTTCAGGTCTTTCACAGTTGCAGCTTGCAACACTTACTATCGCGATTGCAGCAGGAGGAACAGCCTTCAGCCATGTAAATGACTCCGGTTTCTGGCTTTCCAAATCTTTATTTGAAGTTGATGAAAAGACAAATCTGAAAACATGGACAGTGATGGAAACGATTGTTGGTTTAGTAGGGATTGTTGGAGCAACGATCGTATGGTTTATCGTTTCATAATAAAAAATTACCATATATATTTTAGCATATGTTTGAAAAATGCTCTGGTTATTTCGAAAATGATGTATTGGTGTACTAACGTTACTGTTCACACACCACTATCCCGCGAGGTGTTTTGGCATAAATATGCCAAAATCCCGAGACATACAAGCCAAAATTCCATTGCCGCAGGCAATCTGGAATGAATTTTGGCTACGTTACTGTGAACGGAGTGAACAGTAACGAAAAAGCTGAAGAGCGGATTGTTGCGCGGATGTGTTTTGTGGTGTATAATTAAATGCAATAGGCTTGTGAACAGTAGCTCTGTAATTTAAGCAAGGATATAAGGTGAACAATTTTGAAAAAGACGATAGAAGAACTATTAAGTGGAAATTTCAGACATGAACATCCGCAGCTCCTTTTTTCGCAGGACAAAATAGAAGTGACTCTGAAAGCAGGTGATGTGTACAAAGGGGAACTGTATTTCGGAACAGAGGATAATCAGAAAATACGTGGATATATTACATCTTCCAACAGGCGCGTGGTACCGGGAACCGAGAAATTTTCGGGAACTACGGTGAGACTGCAGTATGGAATTGACGGTGCGGGGATGCACCCGGGTGAGAGACATGAGGGATGGCTTTGTTTCACCACAGACATTGGAGAATATAAGCTGCCATTTCTTATTCAGACAGAGAAAGCAGAACTGAAAAGTGCAGCCGGAGATGTGCCGGATATGGATACCTTTGTGAATATTGCAAAGGACGATTTTAAAGAAGCATATCGTGTTTTTACAGACCGCAGATTTGAACTTCTGTTAAGAAATGCCGGACAGAAAGAGAAAGCTCTTTATAAGGGACTCTCAAAACAGCCTGTGACATTTCAGCATGTAGAAGAGTTTCTGATCGGAACGGGAAAAAAGGATCCTGTAAAAATTGAACTGAAGGCAGATCAGAACAGCTTTTATGATATCAGTGAATCTGTCCGCGAAACTTTTGCAGTCCAGAGGAGCGGATGGGGACATCTCAGGCTGGAGGTAGAGGCGAAAGGCGATTTTCTGGAAGTTTCCAGGCATGTGGTCACAGATGAGGATTTTATAGGAAGCTATTATCAGGTGGAATATGTAATCCGTAAAGAAAAGCTGAAAAAAGGACGTCAGTTTGGTGAGATCACTGTGAAGAGTCCTTATCAGCAGCTGACTTATCAGATCACTGCATCCATGGAATCGAAAGTGCAGCTCAAAACAGAGATTCATGTGAAACGGCATAAGCTGGAACTGTTACGTGACCTTGCAGAATACTCCTGCAAAAGAATGGACAGTAAGACATGGATCGGCAGCAGCAGATTTGTCCTTAATCAGTTAAGGGAAGAAGGCTGTGATTATCCGGAATATCAGATGTATGAAGCATACATTCTTCATATGGAAGAAAAGGATGAGCAGGCAAGAGAAATCCTGAAGAAATTTAAACATCAGAACTTTGTCAGAGAGAATCTGGAACTGGCAGGTGCTTACCTTTATCTCTGCGTTCTTACAGGATTGCACAAAGACAGAGAACAGGCGATAAGACGTCTGTACAATTTCTTTCTGCAGAAGGAAGACAGTTTCCTGTTGTTCAAACTCTGGCTGGAGATGAATCCGGAGGATAAGGGTTCCCCTTCAAGGCTGGTATTTATGATGGAGGAACTTTTTGAGAAAGGCTGCAGGAGTCCGTTTCTGTATCTGGAAGCATGGAATTATATCAGCAGTGATACAACACTTCTTCACAGAATGAGCAGTTTCTGGACACAGGTATTTTTATTTGCGGGAGAGAAAGGTCTTCTGACAGAAGAGCTGGTGATGAGATTTGCCTATCTTACAGGGTATGAGAGAGAATTTTGTACCAGTATGTACAGAGCACTGGCAATGGGATACGATGCTTTTGAATCCGATGATACGCTGGAAGCAATCTGCAGATATATCATGCTTGGAAATCCGAGAAAACCGGAATATTTCAGATGGTTTTCCCTGGCAGTGGAGAAAGGGATCCGTCTGACAAGGATATATGAATATTATGTGGAAACAATGGATACATCTTATCAGAGAGAACTTCCAAAGCCCCTTCTGATGTATTTTACCTATAATAATACTTCTCTTGCAGATGATAAAAAGGCATTTATTTATGCAAGTATTGTGGGAAACAGAGGCCGTCAGCCACAGACATATGCGGATTACAGGGATCATATGAAGATTTTTGCCATGCGCAAGGCGAAAGAAGGACGGATGAATGAGAATTATGCGGTCCTTTATCAGGAATTTTTAAGCAATCCCAAGACAGAAGGACAGGCAAAACTGCTCGTGCAGAAGCTGTTTACACACAGACTGTACTGTGATGATAAGAAGATACGCTATGTGATCGTGCGCCATGAACAGCTCAGGGAAGAAGAAATTTACCCATGTATCCAGGGCGTAGCTTATCCAAGAATTTATACAGATGATGCGGTGATCCTGTTTCAGGATGGGAAGCAGAGAAGATATGTATCAACAGTAGATTATAATATCAAGAAATTATTCGATGAGCGTGAACTGACAGATAAGGTTCTTGGTTTTCATATTGAAGAGCCGGGACTGGTACTTCACTGCAGTGAGCATACAGAACTGAAACCGGAGAATCTTCAGGCATTCCAGAGGATCCCGGAGTCAGAGGAATTTTCAGATGAATATCAGAAATGTATCAGAGAGAAGCTGCTTTCTTATTATTCCGAACACACCAGAGCAGAAGAAGCAGATAATTATCTGAGACAGATGGATTATAAGAAATATGCGGCTGTAGACAGAACAGCTCTTCTGGAAGTACTGATCTCCAGAGGAATGTATCAGCAGGCAATGTCCATTGTTTCCCAATTCGGATATGAAGGAATCCGCATAGAGAGCCAGCTGAAGCTGACCAGCAGAATGCTGACAAGATGTGAGATGGAGGAGGATGACGAATTGCTTGCCCTTGCATCGGATGTATACAGACGCGGAAAATATGATGAAGTGATCCTGAAGTATCTTATGGAATACAGATTTGGTCCTGTAGATGAACTGATATCTGTATGGAAAAGTGCGCAGGGCTTTGAGATGGATACTTATGAACTGGAAGAGAAGCTTCTTGGCCTTCTGATGTTTACTTCTGATTACAGGAAAGAGGGAGAGAAGATCCTGGAGGATTATGTTCATCACAGCGGAAAGGAACGTATTACAGGAGCATATCTTACGCAGACTGCATATGGTGCATTTGTAAAAGAATATCCGATGAGTGTTTTTGTAAGAAGTCTGCTGGAGCGGGCTTATGATGAGAAATGGCCGGTTGATTTTGTATGCAGTCTTGCTCTTTTGGAAGCGTATTCCAAAGAAAAAAAACTGGAGAAAAAACAGCTTTGCAATGCAGAGGAGATTCTTCAGAAATGTGTGAAACAGGGAAGGTACTTTGCGTTCTTCGGGAAACTTCCGGTATCTGTCTTAAGTCCCTATCAGCTGGATGATAAAACCTTTGTGGAATACCATGCAGATCCGTCTGCAAAGGTGACACTCTATTATGCACTGGATGCAGGCCTCGGAAATCAGGTGAAATATCAGACAGAGCCTCTGCGTGATTTATATGAAGGTATTTTTGCAAAATCATTTACATTGTTCTACGGGGAGACATTGCGGTACTATTTTGAATCAGTAACAGGAGAGCGGGTAAATCGGACACAGGAGAGGGTACTTACAATGAATAAGATTGAGGGTACACCTGTAAGCAAATATCATATGATCAATCAGATGCTCTCTGCACGCAGACTGGATAAAAAGAAAGAAGTGTTTTCACAGGTGAAGAAGTATCTTCGCCAGGAACAATATGTGAAGAAGATGTTTGTGATCGAGAAAGAAGAGCAGGAACAGATTGTCCTGAAACCGGGAGGAACAAATGAACGAAATTCGTGATTTGATCGTGGGAATTGATTTTGGCAAAGAGTATTCTCAGATATGCTATTATGACAGAAAAGGAGACGAGGCACGTTCTCTTTCTATGAAAGCGGGTGGAAATCAGTATGAGGCTCCCTGTATTCTGTGCTGGAGACCGGAGCAGAAAGACTATTGCGTAGGACTGGAAGCAGATTACTTTGTCCGGGAAAAGGGCGGAGTCATGATCGATGATGTCTATGGAATCTGTGAAAAAAGTGATTCTGTGCTGGTGGAAGGACAGGAACTTGCACCATGGGAGATCCTGGCTCAGTTTCTGCAGGGAATGCTTAAATTTCTGGGAGTGGCAGAACTGGTCAAAAATACTAAATGTGTGGCGGTGACACTGCCCGGGCTGACGGAAATTCAGGTTGAGAATTTCCAGAAAGCATTTGAGATAATTGGATTTCCACATGAGAAATATATGCTGCTGGATTATGGGGAAAGCTTCTATTATTATGTGCTCTCACAGAAAAGAGAAACCTGGAACCGCAGTGTGGGATGGTATGCCTTTACACCGGAGAACGTGTCTTTTCGCAAGATGACAATGAACAGTGCAACAAAGCCTGTCACTGTAAAACTGGAAGAAGCTGTGGAGACAGAACTTCCTGCTGAGGGACAGGAGAGAGATTCAGAATTCGGTAAGTTTGTCCAGAAAACACTTGGCAGAGATCTGTTTTCCAGCATTCAGATCACAGGAGATGGATTTTCACAGGACTGGGCAGAGCAGTCTGTAAGGTTACTTTGTTATCAGAAAAGAAAGGTTTTCTATGGAAATAATCTTTTTGCAAAGGGTGCCTGCGCTGCAGGAAAAGAGAAAACAGAAAACAAGGCATTAAAGGGATATCGCTTTTTAAGCGATTCTCTGGTTATGGCTGATGTGGGGATGGAAATGAGAGTGATGGGTTCTCCTACCTATTATCCGCTGATCGAGGCAGGAAATAACTGGTATGACAGTAAGGCATCCTGTGAATTTATTCTTGATGATACAGAGGAGCTTGTGTTTATTGTAAGCACGTACCACAGACCGGAGAAAAGAAGGGTAGGAATGATGCTGCCCGGTATTCCGTTGCGTCCGGACAAGACTACCAGATTACGGCTGGAATTACAGTATATCTCATCTACAGAATGTAAAGTGACGGTTACAGATCTGGGATTCGGAGAAATGTTCCCTTCCAGTGGGAAAACCTGGACAGAGACAGTAGAATGGTAAAGGAGATGGAGCAATGAGCGGATATATTTTATGTCAGACAAAAAAAGCACAGCGTCCTTATTTTATAGAGAATATCAGTATGAATATTTATTCTATAGAAGAACTCTGTTATTATCTGTACCACAATCTTTACCTTGCTGATCATACTGTTTTTAATGAAGAATTATGCAACTGGCTCAGAGATGAGCTTGAACTTGTGCATCTGGCTGCAAAGCTGAAACAGAATCTGGAGAGAAATGTAAGTGTGGAAGAGATGATCTATCCTGTTTTCAAGGAGATCAATTACCTTACCTATGAGGAGATGAAAGGCTTTAACAGCAGGATTGTGACTTATGGAAAAGAAAAAGCGGCAGTCCGTCAGAAGAGAAAGGGAGATGCACTGACAGAAAACGGAATGTATGTGAACGCCATCCGGGTATACCAGAAACTCCTGGAAAGAGAGGATCTGTCTGAGCAGAGAAAAGGATTCGCAGCTTCAGTGCGCTATAATCTTGGCTGTGCATACAGTTATCTTTTTCAGATGGAAAAAGCACAGGAATGTTTTCTGGAAGCATACAGAGAAGCACATTCAAAAGATGCCTTAAAAGCTTATATCATAGCATACAGCAGTGTTCATGATAAGACAGATTATGATAAGGTTATGGAAGAACTTGAAGTAGATGAAGAACTGAAGAAAGATATAAAAGAAGAAATCAGGCAGTCTCTGAAAGCTTTCGAGTCTGTACCGGAAGAGAAAACAGATGAAAAAAATCTGGATGCCCTTCTGGAGAGACTTATGAAAGATTATCACAGAAGTACAGGTTCATAACTTACTCTTGACAGAGGCGGAGGTGTGTGATAGGATTAACACATACTTTCACATGGTAGAGTGGCTGTGTGATAAATAACAAAACAGATAAAGAGGAGATATTTATCATGAAAAAGAGATCTTTAGCAGTACTCATGGCAGGAGTTATGGCAGCTTCTATGATGACGGGTGTTGTTTCTGTATATGCAGATGCTGACAGTAAGACATTAACTGTAGGATTTGATGCACAGTATCCTCCTTTCGGATATAAAGACGATAATGGAGAGTATGTTGGTTTTGACCTTGACCTTGCACAGGAAGTATGCGACAATCTCGGATGGGAACTTGTAAAGAAACCGATCAACTGGGATTCCAAGGATATGGAACTGAATTCTGGTTCTATTGACTGTATCTGGAACGGATTTACCATTAACGGACGTGAGGATGACTATACATGGTCAGATCCATATCTGAACAATGAGCAGGTGATGGTTGTTGCAGCCGATTCAGGGATTGAGAAGTTGGATGACCTGGCAGGCAAGAATGTAGTAGTTCAGGCCGCTTCCGCAGCACTGGATGCATTAAACAGCGATGATAATAAGGATCTTACAGCAAGCTTTGCATCACTGACAGAGAATCCTGATTACAATACAGCATTCATGAATCTGGATTCCGGCGCTGCAGATGCCATCGCAGTAGATATCGGTGTTGCCAAATATCAGCTTTCCCAGAGAGAAGAAGGCAAATATGTGATCCTTGACGAGCCAATCCAGAGCGAAGAGTATGGAATCGGCTTTAAGAAGGGTAACGATGAGCTGAAAGATACTGTATGGGAAGAAGTTCTGAAACTTTATGATGCAGGTGAAGTTGATAAACTTGCTGAGAAGTATGAAGTAGCAGATATGCTCTGCATTGGAGATGATGAGAAATCTGATGATAAAAAAGATGATGCAGCAGAGGATGATGCTTCCGATGCAGACACAGCAAAAGAAGATACAGCTGATACAGCGAAAGATGCTGAATAGTCAGCCGGAACAAAAACAGTTATGATACAAGAGGACAGATCTGTGCAGGCTGTCCGCATTATAAAGGAATGGAGGGTACATTTTGTGCACCCTCTTTTCTTACTGTACAGGAGAAATTTTTCAGGAGGAAAGCTTATGTCTTTAAGTGTAATGCTGCAGCAGCTTGCCAGTGGTATGGTAGTTTCTGTAGAGATTTTTGTAGTGACATTACTTTTTTCACTTCCGCTGGGACTTCTGATCTGCTTTGGCAGAATGTCCAAGAATCCGGCGATACGTGGAATTGTGTCTGCCTACATATCAGTTATGCGTGGAACCCCGTTAATGCTGCAATTGATGGTTGTGTATTTCGGACCATACTTTATTTTTGGAATCCGTATTTCCATGGGATACAGCCTGATCGCTGTGTTTATTGCATTCAGTATTAACTATGCTGCATATTTTGCGGAGATTTACAGAGGAGGAATCGAATCTATCTCAGCGGGACAGTATGAGGCTGCAAAGATTCTGGGATACAGCAAAGCCCAGACATTTTTCAGGATCATCCTGCCGCAGGTGATCAAGAGAATCCTTCCATCTGTGACAAATGAGGTTATCACACTGGTAAAGGATACGTCACTGGCATTTGTTGTTGCTGTTTCGGAGATGTTTACAATTGCAAAACAGATTGCAAGTGCACAGACGACTATGATGCCTTTTGTGATCGCTGCTGTTTTCTATTTTGTGTTCAATCTTCTTGTTGCGATTGTAATGGATAAGATTGAGAAAAAACTGAATTATTATCGCTGACAGGCGGCTGGGGTTATAAAATATTTTTTGACTCTGACATCATTTAATTTAAGAGGAATATTTGCTATGGTATTATTTGAAATGAAAAACATAAAGAAGAGCTTCGGCAGCCTTGAAGTATTAAAAGACATTTCACTTCAGGTAGAGGAGGGTGAGGTTCTTAGTATTATCGGACCTTCCGGTTCCGGTAAATCCACACTTCTCCGCTGTGCCACCGGTCTTGAGACACCGGACAGCGGTGAGATCATCAAGCAGGGGGATGTGGGACTGGTATTTCAGAACTTTAATCTTTTCCCCCATTTTTCCGTACTGAAAAATATCACAGATGCTCCGATCAGAGTGCAGAAGAGAAAGAAAGAAGAGGTTTATGCACAGGCAAGAACTCTGTTAAAGCAGATGGGACTTGCAGACAGAGAGAATGCATATCCGTTTCAGCTTTCCGGCGGTCAACAGCAGCGTGTCTCTATTGCCAGAGCATTATGTATGAATCCGAAGATCCTGTTTTTTGATGAGCCTACTTCCGCCCTTGATCCGGAGCTTACGAGTGAAATTCTTAAGGTAATCAAAGATCTGGCAGCAGAGCACATCACTATGGTGATCGTCACTCATGAGATGACATTTGCAAGAGATATCTCTGATCATATTATTTTTATGGATAAGGGACTGATCGCAGTTGAGGGGAGTCCAAAAGAGGTATTTGAATCAGAACATGCGAGAATGAAAGAATTTCTTGGTAAATTCCATCAGGGATAAGGTTTTTGTGGTTGCTTTTAGAGGAATGATGTTATATAATTTCAACGTACGTGGTTGAGAAAAACGTACGTACAGAAGTGAAATAAAAGGATTAAAAATAATATCCTATAAAAAACAGGAGAGTGAAGATGAGTACAGACAGATATGTAAGTCCTTTATCAGAACGTTATGCCAGCAAAGAAATGCAGTATATTTTTTCCCCGGATATGAAATTCCGCACATGGAGAAGACTCTGGATCGCACTTGCTGAGACAGAGAAAGAGCTTGGCCTTAACATTACACAGGAGCAGATTGATGAACTGAAGGCACATGCAGAGGATATCAATTATGACGTTGCAAAGGAACGTGAACGTCAGGTGCGTCATGATGTTATGTCTCACGTATATGCGTATGGCGTACAGTGCCCGAAAGCAAAAGGAATCATCCATCTGGGAGCAACCTCCTGTTATGTAGGTGATAATACAGACATTATTGTAATGACAGAAGCATTAAAGCTTGTGAAGAAGAAACTGGTCAATGTTATTGCCGAGCTTTCTGCTTTCGCTGATAAATATAAAGATCAGCCTACTCTGGCATTTACACATTTTCAGCCTGCACAGCCTACTACAGTAGGTAAGCGTGCAACACTCTGGACACAGGAATTCCTGCTTGATCTGGAGGATCTGGAGTATGTTCTGGGAACAATGAAGCTTCTGGGATCCAAAGGTACAACCGGAACACAGGCAAGCTTTCTGGAACTGTTTGACGGAGATCAGGAGACTATCGACAAGATTGATCCGATGATCGCAGAGAAGATGGGATTTAAGGAATGCTATCCGGTATCCGGACAGACCTATTCCCGTAAGGTAGATACACGTGTTGCCAATATTCTTGCAGGAATTGCAGCAAGTGCACACAAGATGTCCAATGATATCCGCCTTCTTCAGCATCTGAAGGAAGTAGAAGAACCATTTGAGAAATCTCAGATCGGCTCCTCCGCAATGGCGTATAAGAGAAATCCTATGAGAAGTGAGCGTATTGCTTCCCTTTCCAGATATGTAATGGTAGATGCCCTTAACCCGGCGATCACATCTGCAACTCAGTGGTTTGAGAGAACTCTGGATGACTCTGCAAATAAACGTCTGAGCATTCCGGAGGGATTCCTTGCGATCGATGGAATCCTGGATCTCTGCCTGAACGTTGTAGACGGACTGGTTGTTTATCCTAAGGTTATTGAGAAACACATGATGGCTGAGCTTCCGTTCATGGCTACAGAGAACATCATGATGGATGCTGTTAAGGCAGGCGGTGACCGTCAGGAACTTCATGAACGTATCCGCGAGCTTTCCATGGAGGCAGGTAAAACTGTCAAAGTAGAAGGTAAGGATAATAATCTGCTGGAGCTGATCGCAGCAGACCCTGCATTCAATCTTTCACTGGAAGATCTGCAGAAGTCCATGAATCCGAAGAAATATATCGGACGTGCGAAAGAGCAGACAGAGAGATTTGTGAATACAGTGGTTCAGCCAATCCTTGATTCCCATAAGGAGCTTCTGGGAGTTAAAGCTGAGATCAATGTCTGATTATAATTGTTTAACATTTATATAGAAGAGAAAAATGGGGAACGGTTATATCTGATATAACAAAACAAAGGTAAAAATTGCAGCAAGCCGGGATCTGTTTGACCCCGGTGTTGTTGCGCAAATACAGGAGGAATTCTATAATGGTAAAAGCAGTTGTTGGTGCTAACTGGGGAGATGAAGGTAAAGGTAAGATTACCGATATGCTCGCTGAGAAGGCTGATATTATCGTAAGATTTCAGGGTGGTGCAAATGCAGGTCATACAATCGTAAATAACTATGGTAAATTTGCCCTTCATACTCTGCCGTCAGGTGTGTTTTATGATCATACTACAAGTGTGATCGGCAACGGTGTTGCACTGAATATCCCGGTATTTTTCAAAGAGTACAATGAAGTGGTAAGCAGAGGTGTTCCGGCTCCGAAGATCCTTATCTCCGAGAGAGCACAGATGGTTATGCCATACCATATTCTTTTTGACCAGTATGAGGAAGAACGTCTGGCAGGAAAATCATTTGGTTCCACCAAATCCGGTATCGCGCCGTTTTATTCTGATAAATACGCAAAGGTTGGTTTCCAGGTCAGCGAGATCTTTGATGATGATGTGATCCGCGAAAAGGCAGAGCGTATCTGCGCGCAGAAAAATGTCCTGTTGGAGTACCTCTATCATAAACCGCTGTTAGTTCCGGAAGACATCGTAAAAGAACTGCAGGGCTACCGTGATATGATCGCTCCTTATGTATGTGATGTTTCCGCATATCTCTGGAATGCGATCAAAGAGGGAAAGAACATTCTCTTAGAGGGACAGCTTGGAACCTTAAAAGATCCGGATCATGGTATTTATCCGATGGTAACATCTTCTTCCACACTGGCAGCGTATGGCGCGATCGGTGCAGGAATTCCTCCTTATGAAATAAAACAGGTAGTTACCGTATGTAAGGCATATTCAAGCGCAGTAGGCGCAGGCGAATTTGTCAGCGAGATCTTCGGCGATGAGGCAGATGAACTCAGAAAACGCGGCGGAGACGGCGGCGAATTTGGTGC
>ERZ827496.2740-NODE-2740-length-16797-cov-3.590252_pt1 | contig 16797 bp, 14 predicted proteins | sample MGYA00519769_ERZ827496 | MGnify/ENA primary metagenome ERZ827496 (study PRJEB31778, sample SAMEA3449327) | human gut metagenome | biome: human gut; feature: human-associated habitat; material: faeces | place: United Kingdom | collected 2010/2012 ...
AGAAACCATGGAAGTATCAGCCGCTGGCAGATGCGATGCTGAAGATCCATGCTGCGGACGAAGAAAACGCAAATTACGGCAGAATCCGCATGTTTCAGACACTTCAATATCAAAATGAAATCGGCGAGCTTGGGAAGGTCACCATTCCCAGTGAAGGAACAGTTCGCAAAATTATGGAGCAGATACATCTGATCCATAAACCGAAGCGAAAGCCAAATGGAATCACCAAAGCTGACCGGGAAGCCCGTAAATCAGACGATCTTCTGAAACGTGATTTCACAGCAGACGCACCTTTGAAAAAATGCGTTACAGACATTACTGAAATCAAGGCAAAAGGCGGAAAACTGTATGTTTCAGCGGTTTTTGACTGCTATGATCTGCTGCCAGTAGGTCTGGCAATGGCGGATCATATGCGTGCCGAACTGTGCTGTGAAACACTGAACCATGCGAATTTGCGTTTCCCGGAAATCCGCGGAGCCATTGTGCATTCCGACCGCGACAGCCAGTATACCAGAGCTACATATCGGGCAGTCATTCAAAAATATGGAATTGTGCAGAGTATGAACAGTGCTGGGGGAAGATGTCATGATAATGCGAGATGTGAAAGCATTTGGGCAAGGATGAAAGAGGAATTGTTTTATCATCAGGGCAGAAAGACAGAACATTACAAAATGGAAGAGCTGAAATTCATGGTCTGGCGGTATTTCATGAGTTACTGGAGCAACCGCAGGATCTGCTCGTCCATTGGTGGGCTTCCTCCTGCTGTAAAGCGGCAAAGATTCTACGCAGCGGTTGCCGTCGCACGCTTCGCTTCATAATCCTTGTTGGAAATGTGTCAAGTGTTATTGACAATTTCATATGCTTCTATTTTTTCATCCAACAGTTGTTGCTGTTCTTCCTGTGTTCTATATCCCTCTCTGACAAACAAGCCATATCCTTGCTCCCTTGCAGCATCAAACATTTCCTGTAACTCTGGATAAATTCTGGAATCAACCTTTTTTCCATTTGACAGTTCTGTAAGCTGAACCTTATAATCATCAGGAATATAATTATCACGATTTACAAGAATCAGATTCCAACCATTAGCTTCACTTGCTATATGATGTGTTGTGTTATCATAAAAAGATGTTGTAAAAGATGGATTAAGAATTTTTCCTGCTATCACACATAACATTATTATAAATAATAAGAGAAACAGTATTTTCCCTTTGTATTTTCTTCCTCTTGCAGATTGTTTCACTTATTTTATCTCCTCCTTTTGGTACACCTTGTACAGTAAGACGAAAAATCAATCATATTATCACATCAATTACTCTTCTCTTAATCTCTCAACAATGCTCTTTTTTGCAATATGTTGATAAGCGACTACCGGAACTGATACACAGATCATTGCAATCACAGCAATCAGGAAAATCATCAGTACATAAGGATAGTGAAAAACGGCATAATCCGCAATTTTTTGTGCCACCTTAGAAGAAAGATATGTGATCAGATTTCCGACTGTCAGTATGAAAAATGTGATGATACCTGTATAATAAAGCCCCTCATATACCAGCATTTTATAAATTTGTTGTTTCGTCATACCGATGCTTTCCATCATTGCAAGTTCATTTCTTCTTGCATACAAACCAACAAACATGACGTTGATAAAGTTGACGGTACCAATCAGCATCAAAACAATGCTGATTCCTGCGGTTAAAATACGCATGGACAGGATCGACGATTGAAATTCTTCCAGCATCTCTGATTTTATCTCAACATATGCTTTTGACGGGATACAGATATTGTTTTGTGTCAGATTTTTTATAAGATCTCTTACAGATGGTTCATTTTCTTTGTCACAATCTACAACTATTTCCTTTACCCAAGTCCTATCGGAAAGTTCTTCTATCACATTTTTGCTGACATAAACACGCTGCGGCACGCCCACAGTTTCCCAGTTAGATCCATCTGGGAAGAAATAATCATTTATACTTAAAGAAGCCCCGATTCCAATTGTTTTTGTTTTTCCTGTTTCTGTATTTTTTAATGTTATGGTTTTTGCTATCATTTCTTTGCGGTATGTATCATTGATAAAGTCGCCGATGAAACAAATTTCCCCGTTACGAAATTTTTCAATATCGATCGGCTTTTCTGCCTGCTCATTATATCGCTCTATAAATTCTTCATCCAGTCCGGTCACAGGCACGGAAAAGAGATTTTCTTTTTCGATGACATCTGCCAGGTTGTCTGCGGTGGAGGCTCCATTCGGATAAGAGTCATTGCCTTCCTGAAAGAACGGCATAAACGTTTCCCGGTCATACACAACATCAATATTGCCTTGGATCCCACTGAATACCGTCACATCCTCAATTTTTTCTATATCTTTCAAAAGTTTATTGGATGCTTTTGCTTTATTTTCATCAGTCTTTTTAAAATCATCGTTATCTGTAACGTTGATACTCAATGTAAAATCATCCGGAAAATAGCTGTTTGCATAGTTGTTCAAATCCATGCTTTTCAAAAAAGACTGTGTGGCAAGAAGTGCAATGATTCCGATCAAAAGAGAAAGAATTACAACAAAAGACTGTTTTTTCTCCCTGAAAATATTTCTGTAAGCCATTTTATGAAGTTTTCCGCCATCATCAGAATGATAAGACTTTGTTCTTTCACCTTTTATTCCTGTATAGTTCAATGCCTCCACAGGTGTAATATTTCCTGCAAATTTCGCCGGCTTTCGGCAACTGATGAGAATGGTAAAAACAGCAAATATAATCGTTCCGATGAAGATCAGGGGATTGAATGAAATGGTTGACGGCATTGCTGTATAAACAGCGGACGAAAACGTTTTTACAACAAATGGCATTCCGGCAAACGATACTGCAACCCCCAAAAGAATACCGATAGGTATTCCATAAACCGATATTCTCAAAGCCTGCGTTCTGACTATTTTTCTAATTTGCTTGGAAGTTGTTCCAATTGTTTTCAGCATTCCATAAAATCGGATATTATGATTTACAGAGATATACATAATATTGTAAATCAACAGGTAGCCGCTGACTACGATAATAAGGCTGAGAAATAGTACAAATGCCGCTATAAAAATCGTGGTATCACTTGATTCACTTGCGGTTATCGTCTGATCTGTATTCAATGTGATTTTATCGATTTCATCAAGGAGTTTACGTTCCATAAACCGTTTTGATGACAGATACAGCGTTCCGTCTGATGCAGCAGTTTTTCCAAGTTTGTTCAAGTAGTTTTCAGAAATATAGGAATCATAGTTGTTGGTTCGGAATCCATAATCCTGAAACCAACCAGAAAGCGTAAACGTTGTTTGATTTTCATCTACCAAAAGCGTTATTGCACTGCCAATTTGCGGATTCCGGATCCCAAGCTGTTCAAGTCCTTTTTTTGATACCATTATTTCATCTGCTTTTTTCGGATAAGTTCCATGTATATCCGATAAGGCAGGTTTCAGGTTATATTTATAGTTTTCTTCATCATTATAGATAAGATTTATTGTAAAATCTTCTCCGGATATGGGCTTTGCTTGTCCTGCATTAACAGAAATTCCTGCATGATAAAGAGATGAACATTTTTTCACTTGTTCTATCAGACCATCTGTTGGATGACTTATGATAGTTCGTGCAATATTGCCTTCCTGACGAATCAGCATAGTATTCATATTCTGGGCAATTGAAATGCCAATCGTAAAAACCGTTGTAAACATAAACGTCATAAGAATAACCGCAAGAACAACGATTCTGTTTGTCGTAATGTTTTGTTTCAGCGAACGGGTGCTGATTTTTTGAATGATGCCTTTGTTATCTACTTTCAGCATATCAGTCACCCCCCTTTACAATGTTGCCGTCTTCAATTCTTATTATTCTGTCAGACATCTGAGCGATAGCTTCATCATGCGTGATCATGACAATAGTCTGATTATATTTTTTCCCTGTGATCTTCAACAGACTCAACACGTCCTGACTGGTTTTGCTGTCGAGATTTCCGGTCGGTTCGTCTGCAAGAATGATTGCTGGCTTGGTTGCCAACGCTCTTGCAATGGCAACTCGCTGTTGCTGTCCACCGGAAAGCTGATTCGGCATCGCATGGATTTTTTCCTTCAAACCGAGTGTTTCAATTATACTGCCGATATAATTTTTATCGATCTTTCCGCCGTCAAGCTGAATCGGAAAGACAATATTTTCATAAACGCTGAGAACAGGTACAAGATTATACGATTGAAATACAAATCCGATTTTTCTTCTTCTGAAAATGGTGCGGGCATCATCTTTCATTGTGAAAATATCATTTCCCTCAATTAACACTTTTCCGCCAGTTGGGCTGTCTAATCCTCCAAGCAAGTGCAGGAGAGTTGATTTACCACTTCCTGAAGTTCCAATGACAGCAACAAATTCTCCCTGATCAACGGAAATATTTGCATGATTAAGTGCTATAACTTCTGTTGTTCCACTTCCATAAATTTTTGTAAGATCTTTAGTTTTTAAAACATTCATTTTTATTCCTCCCAAAAATAAAGTGCAGTAATTTTTTCTTACTGCACTTAATATACCATCTTATTCTTTCCAGAATCTTTCTGAAATCTAACAGAATTGAAAGATTTATTTTGGAAGATAAATTTCAAATATCGAACCTTCCCCCAGTTTCGACTGCAAGTGAATATAGCCACCCTGTTTCTCAATAATCTCTCTTGACAGATAAAGTCCGATTCCTGTTCCCTCCGTTTCACTTACATTAGAGCCACGGTTGAATCTTCCAAATATTTTTTCCTGTTCTTCCTCTGCAATCCCGATACCATTGTCCTGAATTGAGATACACGCAAATAGTTCATAGGATTTCACTGAAATTGTAATAGTTCCATTTTCATTGGTATATTTCACTGCATTGTCAATGATGTTGAACAAGGCTTCCACTGTCCATTTCAAATCAAAGATCGCTGTTGTGCTTTCCTTGCCGCAAATAACCGTGATATTTTTTTTCAGAGCTTTTTTCTCAGCCTGATCTACGGCTTTCGCAATCAAATTATTGATACTGTTGGATTTCGGATTGAATTGCAACGTTCCCGTTTCAAGCCGTGATGTTTTTATCAGCGACTGAATCAGAAATTCCAGTTTCAGAGCCTGTTTTTGAATCTCATCAGCAAGAAATTTTGATGTTTCATCTAAGTTTTGTTCCTGGAGCAGTTGCGTATATAGTTCAATATTAGTCAGCGGTGTTTTTGTCTGATGAGAGATGTCTGTAACAAGTTCTTTAATTTTTTCCCGCTCCAGATTGATTTTTTGACTGGATAATTTTGATGATGTCAGATATCGATACCATTTTGATTCGATAGAAGAAAGTCTGCTTTCGTCATAAGATGTTTCCGTAAATGTCCCATTGATACCATCTTCCAGCATCTGATCTAATCTGTCAAGTAATTTTTTATTATTGAACATCATTCGTTTCTCCATGTGTAGCCGATACCGTATACTGTCTGGATCCTATTTCCGGCATCAAGTTTTTTTCGCAGTCGGTTCACCGTTACAGACAACGCATTTTCATCGACAAATTCCGCCCCGTTCGACCAGATACGGTCGATCAGTATCTCTCTTGTCACGACCTGATTTCGATTGAATACAAGAATCTTCAGGAGTTTTTGCTCTGTCTTACTGAGTTCAATAGGGGTGTCATTAAAAAAGAATTCCATTCGTTCAAAGTAGAAATGATAGTTTTCATCTTGATATTCTGTGGAAGAAGTTTGTTTTTTCAAAACTTTTTCAATTCTTGCACGAAGTACCATCAGACTGAATGGTTTTGTGATATAGTCGTCTGCACCAAGTTCCAACCCCATCACTTCATCTGTTTCCAGATCATTTGCAGTCAGAATCACGACCGGAACATTGGAAGTTGTTCGCAGATCTTTTAAGAATGCAAATCCGTTTCCGTCAGGAAGATTGATGTCCAGAATAATCAGATTGGTTTTTCGGTCTTTTTTGAAATCTGAAAGTTTATAGAGTTGTTCAGTGTGGTATCCGCAGCTTTTCAAGGCAAGCGATACACCGTTATTTAATGCATAGTCATCTTCTATAATTGTAATGTCAAACATATTTTTATCGATCCTTTTGTGTGTAATAGATGTAGTTTTATTATACCATATAAATCAACACTTGACAATATGAATTTGAATTTGATTAAGAGATTGATTTTCTTTATCACGTAAAGTTCCACAGACCAAAAAATATCTGACGATTTGGGAACTTGAAAAAAATGCCGATTTGCTTTTTTATTGCTTTTGTGCTATGATGATTACAGCAAATTTACCAACCTGTCTATAGATTCGGAGATGATGATATCGACAGACCATACACTGACTTCAAAACGCTGTATGCAGTAAACGAGCAGATTAGGAAGTTGATCCGTCATCAGGAATATTCCGACAGACGTGAAAGACGAAGAAGCATCACATATCATGATAATCTTTACATTCCGCCTGATTGGGAGGATATACAGCTGCTTGCCATGCGGCAGGCACTTCTGAAACTCAAAGATCTGCATTCGGATAAATTTGAAGTCTTGATCGGTTTCTATTATGGAGACTACAAAACGATCAAAGCATACGCCATAACATACGGCATATCCAGACAGGCAATGTCCAAAAAGCTGCATAAAGCTCTGGAACTGCTTCGTTTTCTGTGCTTTGAAGAACTTGAGAATCTTGAAAACTGAATATGAAGAACGCACCAAACCTGATTGCTGCAATTTTGTAACAAATTGCGACGATTCAGCAACAGTTTTTCTTTTGTGGTTGCGTTTATTCCGCTTTTGCGCTAAAATAGAAAGAGCAATTTTAAGCCTGTCGGTATAGGAGGAAACAAGTATGCAGACAGGAAAAATCACTGCTCTATATGCCCGATTTTCTTTTGATGACGGTATTGACACGGAAAGCGGAAGCATTGAACATCAGAAAGCACTGCTTAAAAATTATGCGGAATCCAATGGCTTTACGAATCTTTCCTATTATGCGGATGACGGATATACAGGTACAAATTTCAACAGACCAGATTTTCAGCGTATGATGGATGACATCAGAAATGGCTTTGTCGAAACAGTAATTGTCAAGGATATGAGCCGACTGGGTAGAAATTATCTCATGGTCGGTCAATATGTAGAAATTGACTTTCCGAAATATCATGTACGATTTATTGCGATAAGCGATAATGTAGACTCCGCCAAGGGAATGAATGAACTGCTGCCAATCAATAATCTGATGAATGAATGGTACAGCAGGGACATTTCCAAAAAGATTCGCTCTATGATGCGACAGAAAGGCAACAGTGGTCAGCACATCACTTCAAAATTGCCGTATGGATATTACAATACACTGGAAAACAAGCAGGAGTGGCTGATCGATAAAGAAGCTGCTGAGGTAGTCAGAGAAATCTTTGAACTGTATGTTTATCACGCAATGGGAACAAAGCAGATCGCTATGCAGTTACAGGCTGAAAAACGTGTGGGAGTAGAATATCATAAGAAAATCCGTAAAGGCATTGCAGTCACTGCTGAAAATATTTACTCCTGGTGCAGTGCAACTGTGGTTTCTATTCTCAAACGACAGGAATATGTCGGAGATACAGTCAATTTTCGTACAGAGCGAACCTCTTACAAGAATAAGACTGTGATCTACAATGGAAGCGATAAAATCAAGATCTTTCCGAATACGCATCCTGCAATCATCAGCCGTGAACTGTTTCAAATGGCACAGGACAAACGTGAAAAAACGATACGTCATCCGTCCAGACCGCACAAATATCTTTTTGGTGACTATCTGTATTGCATGGACTGTCACGCAAGAATGCACGGCAGACAGTGTGGCACAAAGCGTGAGAATACTCTTTATTGTTATGAATGTGCAACCTACCGAAAAAGCAAAGGGTGTTACTTTCACGGCGTTCCTGAAAAGTATCTTGAAGATGAAGTCCTGAAAGCCATTCAGAGAATCATCAGCAAGGCAAAATCTGATCCTGATGAATTTCACAGAATCATGCAGAATCATTTAGAAAAGAAGTCTGATGATAGCAGAGCCGTTGTTTCAGCTGATCTTGAAAAAGCACAGCTTCGCATTGCCGAAATTGACAAATACATTCAGGGCTTATTTGAAGCAAAAGTCAGAGGTGAAATAGATGGAGCTTTATTTGCAAGTTTGAAAAAAACTTACGATGAAGAAAAAGAACAGCTTAACGCATTTGTTGCAGAACTCATAGGCAAACTTCATGAGAAAAATGAATCTGCAAACAAGGTCAAACTGTTGATGCAGGCAATCAAAAAGTATGATGCTGTTACAGAACTAACTCCGCAGATATTGGCTGACTTTATCGAACATATTGAAGTTGGCAAATGTCAAAACACAAGCAAAAAGTTGCCGTTTTCCAAAAGAGATAACGCAATTTCGGTGTTTTTTCGGGGTATCGGCATCTTTTAATTAGCAAAGAGAGAGTTCCCTAAGCGTATTACGACCAGTATTATATAGAGCACAGCCACGAAGCAATTATTCCGCCGGATGAATTTGAACTGGTGCAGGCAGAATTCCTGCGCAGAAAAGCACTGGGAAAGCAGTACAACAGCAAGAGTATTTTTGCGGCGAGAATTATCTGCGGTGACTGCGGAAACTTTTATGGTTCAAAAGTATGGCACTCCACTTCAAAATATCGCCGTATGATTTGGCGGTGCAATCATAAATTTGATGGTATGTGCCAGTGTAATACACCCCACTTATATGAGGATATGATCAAAGAAAAGTTCCTTTCTGCCTGCAATCAGCTGTTTGCAATTCGTTCTGAAAATCTGGAAAACTGCCGGATGATGCAGGAACTGCTGATAGATTGTTCTGAGCTAGATGAAAAGTGGAAAGCAGTCACACAGGAGATGGAGATTGTTGCGGAACTGACTCGGAAATATATCATGGAAAACAGTATGACAGTGCAGAATCAGGAGGAATATAACGCCCATTACAATGCACTGGTGAAACGGTATGAAAAGGCAAAAGCAAAGGCCGTATCCTTGCAGCAACAGAAGGAGGAGCGTCTTGCCAAGCATGATTTGATTGGCGGATTTATGTCGGAGCTTGCACAGCGAAAGGAACTGTTGGCAGAGTTTGATGAGAAATTGTGGATTGCATTGGTGGAACATGTGACAGTATTTCAGGATGGGAGATTGGTTTTTGTGTTTCGGGATGGGACGGAGATTGAAGCGTAGCATAAGATGATAAATTAGGCACTCTGCATTTTTGCAGGGTGTCTTTTGTTGTATCTATTTATTTTCTGTGGATTCGGCAGCACTTTTCGTTTCATGCACTGTTCCAAATGGATGCTGCGACGGTGCATAAATGGAGTACAGTTTTAACGGTGTGTTACCAGTATTGATGATGTTGTGCCATGTGCCAGCCGGGATGATAACAGCGTAGTTGCTATTGATTCTTTTCCAGATACACAGAGAATTTTTGCTTTTACCCATAATTGCAAGTGCACAGCCATTTTCAATGCGAATAAATTGATCTGTATGTGGATGAACCTCCAGTCCGATATCTCCACCGGCTGGAATGCTCACAAAAGTTACTTGCATTTGCTTTCCTGTCCAAAGTGCAGTGCGATAAGTCTGGTTTATTTTTATAAGCTGGTCAATGTTGACAGATAATGGTTCAGCACCAAAATCTCTGATTTCCGGTTTCATACAGCATTGTTCAGACATGTTGTGATCCTCCATATCAACGCTTTTTATTCTATTATATGAAGTTCCTGGAATTTATGTGAAGAAACCATGTGATACAGCTTGTTGGGGGATATATGCAGTATGTTTTTATTGGTAGTAGAAAAAATTGAATAGCCTTGCCTTTTTTGTACCATATTTAAATTGGCGGATTTATGTGAGAATTTTTAAAGCAAAAGGAACTATTGACGGAGTTTGACGAGAAATTATGGGTTGCATTGGTGGAACGTGTAACGGTGTTTCAAGACAGGGATGAATATGAAGTTGATTTTTAATTGAAAACGAATATAGTACTAAAAGCAAGCTCATTATATTGACTTCCAAACGGAAATCTGATATAATATCATTGCAAAAGTATAAAAAAGGCGCCAAAGTGAAAATAAATGGAAATCTACATAGCCAGATAAAGTGAAATAATAATATATTATCACTTCTCTAGTTTTTCAAAAATAATGTTTACTCTATTTATAAGAATATATCTTCTTAACAGAATATTGTCACATCCTTGAAAATGTAGATATATAATACTATGTAAATATTAAAAAATAAATCTGATAGAGAAAAACTATTAAAAATATTATTATATATTATAATTCCAGAAGAATTATACGTGATTTATTATATATAAGCATATGATTCAATAATTATAATTGATGCTAAAATATGCACATTCTCAAGATAAAAAACAGAGTAACTTGTTCGCTGTGTTAGTTAATTTTTTAGTTATTGAGATGCTAGATAGTTACATGGAAAATTGCTTTGAGTTATAAATTTGGTTGCTATTTCATTGAAAAGAATCTGGATGATTATCAAAAATATTTAAGTTAGATGAGGATGTTATCATGACTACTGGCGAACTGTTAATTGCTTTGTTTCAAGCGTATAAGGACAAGAATGATGATGCCTTTATGAAGGCTGCCATCACACTGATTGATGAAGAAAAAGCAAAAAATCATTATGTATTAGCAAATAATTTAAAAAAAATACTTTCATCTCCGTCAACATCAAGTTCTAGATGGGGGGGAGGATTTACAAATAATATTCATAGAACATTTGATTTGCCACGAGACAAAGATAATGGTGGATATCTAGTTGAAGTTAAATATCCGCATAGAACTTTTGATGATGTGGTTTTATCGGATAATGTTCAGAAACAGTTGGAAAATATAATTTTAGAATACAAAAAGAAAAGTATTTTACATGCTTATGGATTTGTGCCTAAAACTAAAATACTTTTTTGTGGTCCTCCTGGGTGCGGAAAAACTATTACTGCCGAAATATTGGCCAATGTTCTTGACTTACCAATAATTTATACCAGATTTGATGCTTTAATATCATCATATTTAGGAGAAACTGCGTCAAATATTAGAAAAGTATTTGATTATGCAGATCGAAATAATTGTATTTTGTTTTTTGATGAGTTTGATGCGATTGGAAAAAGTAGAGATGCTTTAGATGAGACTGGAGAATTAAAAAGGGTTATTAATTCTTTTCTTCAAATATTAGATTCATTTAACAATGATTCACTTGTAATTGCTGCGACAAATCATGAAAAATTAATTGATTCTGCATTATGGAGAAGATTTGATGAGATTATATCATTTGATAAGCCAGATGAGCAACAAATTGAATTTTTGATTCTTGCTAAATTGCGAGCTTTTAAAGTTGAAAATCTTGATATCAAAAATTTTGCAAAAAAGCTTGAAGGTTTTTCATATGCTGATGTGGAACGTGTTTGCGTTGAATCAATCAAATATTGTTTAATGAATGGAGATGTTCCATTAGACAATAGTATTTTTGATTTAAAGGTTAAGGAAGAGATAAAGAGAGCAGCTCTTATCAAAGAGATAGGAGGTTAATTGTTTTGGATCATTTGCAATTTACTAAAGTTGACTTGCCAGCCCAAGATAGAAGACGAAGATTGACAGTACCACCTAAGAAGAATAGAGACGATTATTCAAGCCATGGAAATGATCTTGTTTCTCAAATAGATAATCAAACTAAAGAAACTTTATCATTGGCCAAAAAATATACTTTTTCCCCATATTTACTTGTGAAAGTAGAGTTAGAGAAAGACGTATTGCTTAGTGAGGAAGATATAGATAAACTTGAATCTTTTGGATTAAAAGTAATCAATATTGAAAGTAAAGAACTTATGGTTCTTTTTGCTGATGATTTTGAATTGAATGAATTTCATACTGCTTTAAATAACTATAAAAGTGGAAAGATCGCTCGTACAAAAGTTCAACATCAAGATTTATTTGCCATGATTAAGACGTTATCTAGATGGAATGAAAATGATAGAAAAGGGCAAGATTTAGATGGATTATTAGATGAAGATTATATTGATTGCTATTTATGGATTTTTGATTATTTAGATGAAACCAAGGCAAAAGCAAGTGAATTTTTAGAAAATGCTAAAAGTCATATAATTAAATTATGTGATAAATACATTTCTCAATCGGTCTCAGTAGTACGGCTAAAAGTTAAAAAGAATGAATTAAAGTTTTTTTTATCACACCCATTAGTATATCGTGTTGACAAGATACCGGATTATTATGTTAAAGTTTCTGAGAGAATGAATTTGAATTCAATCACACTAAATGATATTAACTATAATTCGGATGGTTTAACAGAGGATTCTCCAGCAATATGTGTAGTAGATAGTGGTGTGCGTTTAGGTCATCTCTTGATTAAAGATTGTATTGTGGATTCTAAAACTTTTTATGTAACAGAAGGATACAAAGTAGATGATAATGATATTGATGGTCATGGTACTATGGTCGCTGGAATATGTGAATATGGAGAAATAGATGTTAAAATGTCATTTGCTCCGAAAATAAAGCTTTTTAGTGCGAAGATTCATGATGGTGAATATATTGGCAATTACGAATTGTGTATCAATGAGCTTCAAGAAGAGGGATTTAATATTGATGATACAAAGTTTGATTTAATATATGAGTATTTTTCCCATAATATCTCTTTAGAAGAACTTATGAATACCATTAATATTACAAATCGAAAATATGAGATGAAAAGCATTATTTTGAAATATACAAATATTTATGAAAAATTGATTCCAACTCAAATGAGAGAATTGGTTGAATATTTTTATAAAGGCTATGGGTGTAGGATTTTTAATTTATCCCAAGGAGATTTATTGTATCCATACGATGATGGAAAACCGCGTGCATGGACATGCGTTTTGGATGAACTGCAAAATGAATATGATGTGATTTTTGTTGTCTCCACAGGAAATTACAAATATCATGATAACTGTGAGTCTGATGAGGATATAATTAAAAGTTATCCTGGTTTTTTCTATAGTGAAAAAAATACGAGAATAATTGAACCAGCAGCATCTGTATCATCTGTAACAGTAGGGGGAATAGCAAAAAGTTCAATCGCATTTGCTCAAAATAAAGAACAAATTTCAAGTTTATCTATTTCAAAGAAAAAACAAATTTCATCAATTACACGTGTTGGCCCAGGTATTGCAGGTGCAATAAAACCAGAGTTTGTTGCTTATAGTGGAGATGGCTCTTTTGATACATTGACAAAATGTGTTACATATAAGAATATGGGATATAAGATATTATCTTTATCTAATAATCTTCAGGATAATTTATTTTGTTACGATCTTGGAACTAGTTTTTCTGCACCTTATATATCACATTTACTAGCTTTAATTAGTAAAAAATATCCATATGCATCTAATAATCTCTTAAGAGCAATTTTGGCATGTTCATCAACTATTCCAGATGAATTAGAGCAGCAAGTAGATGCTCTTATAGATGGTTCATCTATTACTCACTATAATTCTGTTTATACTAGTAATGTGAGAGGTGTTATTCGGCTCAATAAAAATAAAGTTTTACACTATACAGCTGGATATGGATATCCAGATGAAAAATTAGCTTTAGATTCTTTTGATAACCATGTTGTACTAATGGCTGATATGAAAGAATCAAATGCAATTGAATCTAATAAAACACATATTTTTGAAATTCCAATGCCAATAGAATTTAGTTCAGCAAAAGGTACAAAGCGACTTATTATTTCACTAGCGTATAATCCAGAGGTAAGAAAGACGCGTTTAGATTACATGGGATGCAATATGTCATTTGAACTTGTGCGTGGTCAAAGTTTACAAGATGTTTATAATGTATGTTCCAGTCAGGCGGGAAAAGAAAATAAAGTTGATCGATTTGAAAGTAAATATTTATGCAAAACTATTAGCTGTGGAAAAATGATGCGTGAACATGGTACATTGCAAAGAGGCATTTTTGAATTTAATCGCTCCGACTATGGCGAATCATATTTTCTTGTTGTAGATTGTAAAAAGAATTGGTCTACAGCACTACAAAATTATGCTGTTGTTGTTACTTATGAAACCAGCGATGAAACAGTTAAACTATATAATTTGATAAGAAATCGTATTAGAATACGTGAAAGAGATCGAATTAGATAATGTAATTATTGTACTATATTTTTATTGGTGTAAGTATAATTGATTTGTATTGCATATATGGATAAATGATTAAATGATGCAAAATGCACCCTTTTGAACACTTGAAAATTTAGGGTGCATTGTATCATTTGTTGAGCCTTTTGCCAAAACGAAAAGAACATTCAAGCAAGTGGAAGTAATCGGAACGGAAGAAATGATTACTCATTTGCCTGAATGTTCTTTTTTATTATATCCTATTTCTTGTTTTTTGTCAGGCCTTGTGAGTCGAGTTTTCTCGGCTCATTTTTGTTGACTTGGAAACTGCCAGGTCGGCAATGGTTCGCATTCGTCGGCGAATCCGTCGGCATGAAATGGCAGAATGCCCATTTTTGATAGGACGTGGCTGAAAACGACCGAAAAGTTCCGAATGCCTGTAACATTTTTAATTTTCTTGGCGGAGTGGGAGTTTGACATTAAAATTGAAGGTTAGAGTGCTGCCTTTTCTGAAAATTGAAGATGGTTGTGAAAACCACATCACTTTCCTCACCACTCCACCCAGTGAAAAAAGTGATACCCTTTCCCAAACTCTCTATAAAACCTTCTTCCATTTCCGAAAAAAATACCTGGAATCCCGTTGTTGGAATTCCAGGTATTTTTCTTATGCAGGGTTCTGTTCAAACAGAGCAGCATCCAGCTTGTCGGCGGCTTCCTGCTCGACTTTTTTCAGCACATGACTGTAAATGTCCATGGTGATCTGATAGCTGGAATGTCCCAGCCGCTCTTGTGCGACCTTGGGGGAGATGCCCAGCGAAAGCATGATCGTGGCATTGATATGCCGAAGGTCATGAAACCGAATGTGCTTCAGATCGTTGGCTTTCAGAAATCGCCGGAACTTCATGGAAAAGGAATCGCTTTTGTAGGGAAAGCCGTCCTCTTGGCAGACGATGTAATCATTTTGTCCGGCGTGGCGTTCTGCTTTGGTGTCTTTCAACAGTCGCAGCAGCGTTCCGGGAATCTGAATCTCCCGTCTGCCGCTCTGTGTTTTCGGGGCTTTGGTGATCGTTTGATTGTTGACAGTTACCAGATTCTCCTCGACAGTGAGACAGCCGGTTTGAAAATCCACATGATGCCACCGCAGTGCGAGCAGTTCTCCACGCCGCAGGCCCAAACAAATCTCGATCATCAGCGGCAGATAAAGGGCAGTGTTTCTGGCACATTGCAGCAGGGTCTCCACTTCTTCCATGCTGTACACTTCCGGCTGGTAATGTTCCAGTTTGGGCAGCGTGAGATCGTCACAGGGATTCTTTGGAATCAGTTCCAGCATGACTGCCTTTTTCATTGCCGCCGAGAGATTCAACATAATGTTTTTGATCGTTTTGGGCGAAAGCGGCTTTCCGGTTCTGGGAGATGCCTTTTGCAGGGAAAAGATCCACTTCTGAATGTCAATGTTTTTCAATTGCTGTAAACAGGTATCTCCAAACTGTGGAATGATGTACTTTTCCGTCTGATCGATGTAGTGCTGTACAGTGGTAGGGGAAAGCTGATTTTTTACGTAGATCTCCAGCCACTGGTGCATGAAATCCCGAACCGTGATCCGATTGTCTTTGACAAAAGTTCTGGTTTCCAGTTCATGGATCATATCCCGCATGACTTTTTCTGCTTGTTTTTTCCCGCCCTGAATGGTCTTGTAATAGCGTTTGCGTTTTCCGTTGGCAAAAGAGGATTCTTCTTCCACGATGACCTGATAGGTTGTGATCCCGGATTTGGTCGTCCGCTTTCGCACATGACCGGTATATGGCATAAAACCGCCTCCTTTGAAAAGTATAACAGAATGTTCTTCGGGCTTTTCTTGAAAAGGGAAGAAAAGCACTTAGTATTCTTCTGCAAACAGCATGGTGGCGTAGGGCTTTTGGTTTGCATCATATTCTGCAATCACATAGATTTTCGCTGTGACCGGCGAAAATGGCACGGCAAACTGATAGCGTTTTTCATAAGGCGGAACTTCCTGACAATGCAGAATAATTTGCTGGCTGCCTGCTCCGGAAAGTCGAAATATTTGCAGATAATCCTTTGGAACAGGCAGTTCTGCAATGCAGTTCCAGAGAAATAATTGCAGAAAAAGCGGCAGTTCCTCATGGATTCTTTTGGTCAGATAGCGGTTTTCTGAAAACATCAGCAGCACCTTCTTTCCACAAGTTTCTGCGTTTCTGTGGAAAACGGAATGTAGATATCCTCGCTGTATCCGTCCGAAGATGCCCAGACGGTATGGATCCAGTCAGCATGGGAAAAGGAAAGAATCTCATAGAATTCCAACCCTTTGTCAAGCAGATAAGATTGCTCCTGCTTTTCTAAGAGAATCACAGAAAGGCTATCATCCATGTCACAGTGATAGGTTTTTTCGATGTTTTCCATTTTCTGCACCAGATATGATTTGAGATCTGACGGCATTGCAGCGTTTGAAATAGTTGCAATAGAGCGTAATTTTTGCATGATTTTCCTCCAATTTTGTTTCAAAAAAGAGGCTCAGCGTCATACCAAGCCTCCCACGAACAGAATTTTTACTTACTCTTTTTGACCAGTGCCAGCAGTTCTACGCCGCAGGC
>ERZ827496.2750-NODE-2750-length-16763-cov-3.265202_pt1 | contig 16763 bp, 16 predicted proteins | sample MGYA00519769_ERZ827496 | MGnify/ENA primary metagenome ERZ827496 (study PRJEB31778, sample SAMEA3449327) | human gut metagenome | biome: human gut; feature: human-associated habitat; material: faeces | place: United Kingdom | collected 2010/2012 ...
CATTGTTGCGAATTTCTATAAGCTATTTGAATTGACGGTTTATGCGGTGAATCCTAAAAATCCAGAAGAAAAGCAAGTCAAAAAGCTGTGCGTATGATGGGGAAGATATCAAATATGTGTATGACGAGTTCACATTGGTTACTTATACAGAGAAAAACGGTGGCACAGAATATGTACAATCCATCAAATTTACTTCAAAAAAGGCAAAGACCAAAGAAGGAATCAAGATTGGAAGCAAAGAAAAAACAATGAAAAAGAAATATGGAAGAGCACGCGACAATTTCGGCGTGTACACTTACAAAAAGGGAAAAATGGGAATTACATTTACCGTTGATGACGGAAAAGTTTCTGCAATCCAGTATGTGGCATATTAAAAAACAAAGGAGAGTTATCAATGAGAAAAAAAAGGATGAAAAAAGCGGCAATAGTGCTTGCAGCAACAATGGTGTTTAGCCTGTTTTCGGAAGCGGGAATGGCAGCCCCACAGACCGTGCAGGCAGCAACGTACCAGAAGACCATAAAAAATAAATCAGTAAAGAAACCGGAAGTATTGGTTCGTGCGGATGAAGTAAAAGTATTTTCAATTAAAGTCAAAGAGGTTGACAAACAGATTCAGGAGGCAGAAATTAAGCAGCCGGAAACTTCTGCAGATACACAGATTTCGACAGAAGAAAATACACAGCAGGAAGAAGAGACAACAGAAACAACGGAAATAACAGAGACAGCCAGAGAAAACAACAGTGTGGAGGCAATCGAAAATACGCAGGAAACCGAACCGCAAAAACCGGAAATCGCAAGCATTACCTATCGGTACAAGGTATCGTTGAACGTAAAAAATAAATCGAAAGCAGATATTCGAAAACTGGTGCTGACCGGAAAATCCGATGGAAAAACTCTGACATTTACGGCAAAGAATCTAAAAGCTGGAAAGACCGTATCACTTTCAAAAAGTTTTGAACTCACAGGCAAAACCGAAAGGGATCTCCCGGAGTTTCAATGTCAGAAACTTCAGGTATATGCAAAAGGTATGGTGAGCACCTATCGTTATGCCAGTGGAAAATTGAGCAGTGATTACGCGACACCGGATAAAAAGGCACCGGTGATCAGCGGATTTGTTGGAAAGAACAGTTACAACGGAAATATCCCATATCAGACAGTATACAGTGATCAGGAAAAAACGTATGATTATTTCAAATATGTAGGTGTAAAAGATAACCGCGATGCAAAGGTAACACTGAAAGTGGATACCAGTAAGGTGAATTTCAAGAAAAAGGGTACCTATACGATTACCTATATGGCAGAGGATAAAGCTGGAAATGTCAGCAAAAAAACTGCAAAAATTGCGGTACGTGTGAACGATTCTCTTGATCAGATGGCAGATACGGTACTGGGACGTATTATAAAAAAAGACTGGTCCAATCAGAAAAAAGCGACTGCTATTTACAATTATACAAGAGGTCATATTGCTTATACCGGAAATTCAAACAAATCAAGCTGGGAGAAAGAAGCTTCTAACGGTTTGCGTTATGGACGCGGAGATTGTTTCACTTACTACTGTGTGTCCAGAGCATTGCTCACGCGTGCCGGAATTCCAAATATTGAGGTGACGCGTGTGCAGGGGTATGGACATCACTGGTGGAATATGGCATATGTAAATGGTGGTTTTTATCACTTTGATACCTGCCCACGTAAGGCTGGTGGAAGATTTTGTCTGGTCACTGATGCTCAGTTGAAGCATTATTCTGCAACGGTAGGAGGACGTTCTCATATCTGGGCGTATAATAAGAAGCCAAAGTCACCAAAGAATGTATTGTCATCTATATTTTAAAAGGAGACCAGCTATGAAAAAGCAGTGGATTAAGAAAGTTATAGGGGGAATATTGTGTGGGGTGTTGTTACTTTCAGTTTGTACAGAGGTCGCACCAATACAAACATTAGCAGCAACAAAGGAAAATTTATATTTATATATGAGTCCAAATACCGGAAAATATGGATTTGTAAATGACGGGGGATTGGTAATGATTGATCCCGTGTATGATCAGGCATATGATTTTAATAATGGAATGGCGCTCGTAAGCAAAGATGATAAATATGGATATATTAGTGAAAATGGAAATATTGTTGTACAGCCTAAATATGAATATGCGAGTAGCTTTTCGTGTGGATATGCAGTTGTAAAAAATCAAGAAAAATATAAATTTATTAACACAAAAGGGAAAAATGCATTTTCTGCTGTATATGAAGATGCAAATCCATTTAGTGAAAATCTTGCGGCAGTAAAAATTGGTAAAAAATATGGGTATATTAATAAAAAAGGTAAACTGGTAATTAAGCCCATATATGATTATGCTTATGTTTTTTCAGAGGGAAAAGCTTTTGTAGTAAAAAAGGGGCAACCCGGATTTATAAACACCAAAGGAAAGTTTTTGTTTAAAGCTCCAAAGGGAACAGATGTTATGGAGTTTTCTGGGGGATATGCTTATTTTTCCTATAAAGGAAAAATTGGATTTATTAACAAAAAAGGAAAGGTAGTAATTAAGCCAACAGGATATGGGGTGGGATATTTTTCAGAAGGACTTGCTGTTTGGGCAAAAGATAGCGAAAAATATGGTTATATAAATACGAAAGGAAAAACTGTTATTCCACTTAAATATGAGTCAGCATATGATTTTTCGGAGGGATTAGCCTGTGTACAGGAAAAAGGAAAATATGGATTTATTAATTAAGAAGGGTAAAATGGTTATCTCAGCCATATATGATGAGGCATGGGGATTTTCAAATGAATTATGTTATGTGAGAAAGGATGGAAAAGCGTATTTCATTAATAAAGCAGGGCAAATAATGTTTGAAGTCAAATAGGGATATTTGTTTTATAGGAGAAAAGGAATATGAGAAAAACAACAATAAATAAAATTATATGGGATTTTGCATTTGTAATGAGTATCATGATAATAATCGTCTGTATACCAAGTTTTTCGGTACAGGCAAAAGAACAAAATCCATTATATTCATACGTGGATTCAAAAACAGATTTGTGTGGCTTTGTGGACAAGAATGGCAAAGTTGTAATTGATCCTGCATATGATACAGTGTGTGATTTTTCCGATGGACTGGCAGCAGTGCAGAATAGTGATGGAAAATGGGGATTTATTGATAAAACAGGAAAAGTAGTAGTTCCACTTGTTTATAGGATGTGTGGCGATTTTTCAGAAGGTTTAGCATCTGTAGAAACAGAAGATGAAAAATGGGGATATGTAAATACACAGGGAAATATTGTCATTGCACCTGAATATATTGGCGTGAGTGCATATTCTGAAGGTTTGGCATGTGTAAGAACAAAATCGGGGAAATATGGAAAATATGGATATATTGATAAGAAGGGAAAAATGGTAATTAAAGCGAAGTATGACGATGCATATTCATTTTCCGATGGACTGGCAAAGGTAAGGCATGGAAACAAAGTTCAGTATATTAATCAAGCAGGTAAAGTTAAAATATCAAAAAAAATAAAAAATGATGACAGTGATTACATGGATTTTTCAGAAGGACTTGCATCATTTTACCAAAAGAATAAATTTGGGTATATCGATAAAAAAGGTAAAACCGCTTTTATATTAAATGCATCCGTTACTTATGCGGATGACTTTTATGAGGGAATGTCCATTGTATATGATAAGAAGGGAAAGATAGGATATATCAACAATAAAGGCAAAATTGTTATTCAGCCAAAGTATACAGATGCCTCTATTTTTCAGGAAGGCCTGGCTTATGTAAAGGTGAAAAACAAATATGGATTTATTAATAAAAAGGGTAAAACAGTAGTTAAACCGGTTTATGATCGTGTATCAATGTTTTGCAATGGCCTTGCTTATGTGGAAAAAAACGGAAAGGCATTTTATATTGACAAAACTGGAAAAAAGGCGATTGTATTACCATAATTACAGATTAAGTAAGATGATAGAAAAGAAAGCAGGAAAGGGAAAAACAGTAATAATTACCGCAATTTCTACAGATGGAACAAATAAAAAAGCAAATGAACAAATTAAGATTAAATAAAGTATCAGAGTGAAAACTGTGTCAAGGAGGAAATTTTTAATGAAAAAAATAATGAAAAATTTTGTTTGTATGTTTTTATGTGTGATAATGGCAGTATCCATTATACAGATACCTGAAAAAGTTACTGGTGAAACTACTGAAAGTTTCATCTTGTATCGATATATGGATGCAAAAACAGAAAAATATGGTTATGTAAATAAAAACGGAAAAGTTATTGTAAAAGCTGTTTATAATGAGGCATCCGAATTTTCAAATGGATTTGCACAGGTGAGAAAAAATGGTAAATCAGGTTTTATTAATTCAAAGGGAGAACTGGCAATTCCATTAAAGTATGAGAGTGTATCAGAATTTTCGGATGGACTTGCAGCAGTCAGCACAAAAAAAGAATTCTTTTTTATTACAGAAAACGGGGAGCCGGCATTTGATACGACATATTCAATGGCTTATGGATTTTCAGATGGTCTTGCACCTGTAAAAATTAAAGATAAGTTTGGATATATTAATACAAGCGGAGAGCTTGTGATTCCAGCAAAGTATAGTTGGGCATATCCATTTTCGGAGGGACGTGCATTTGTAATAAAAAATGATTATAAAGAACTAATTGATGCAAATGGAAACACTATTGTAAAATATAAAGATGATTTAGAAAGAGAAAATTTTTCAGATGGGTATGCAATAATTCGCAGAAATGATAAGTATGGATATATTAACAAGAGCGGAAAGGTAGTTATCAAGCCTTCATCCAAATGGTATCAGGTAGAGAGTTTTTCGGAAGGCCTGGCATCATATTGGGTAGGACCAACAACATTTGAAAATGCGTATGGGTATATCAATAAAAAAGGAAAAATAGTTATTAAACCATCATATGGACAGGCATTCCAGTTTTCAGATGGGCTTGCGTGCGTACAGGATGGAAAAACTTATAAGTATGGATTCATTAAAAAAGGGAAAAAAGTCATTAAGTGTACATATGATTATGCACTAAACTTTAAAAATGGATTAGCTTGTGTTATGAAGAATGGAAAGTCATACATGATTGATAAGAAAGGAAAAACGATTACCATCAAGTAATGAAGCAGTGTGAATAAATGAAGCAAACGATAAAATACCTGTGTTTTGTATTTTTATGCCTGCTTGTTACATTCGGAAAACATACCGAAGCATCGGCGGCTGTGCGTGACATCACAGTTGCCGATGATGACCAGATCAAGGTGGAAGTTTGTGTCGGAGATACTGGTCGAATTGTTGTCACAGGGGACAGCAGCAGGATCGTGGAATACGAATATTTAACATCCGCCATGGATGATTCGGAACTGATTACAATGGATGCAAATGGAACCTTCACAGTCAAGGCAAAGGGGGAAGAAAACATTTTTGTCTACGGCCACGATGAGAATGAGGAAGATATTTTTTATGCTAAAATTACGCTCATCATTCATCCGGATATGAGCGGAGTTACGCTAAAAAAGTCATCCATAACGGCCTATTTGCCAAGGTCATATCAGGACACAAAAAATACTTACTATAAGCGGGCAGATATTAATATTCCGGTGAACAGCACAGAGCTATTGGACGAATACGAGCGGCATACCTCTTTTCAGTACACATCATCGTTAGATGGAACAGATGATGTGTGGGTGAGTGCAGAACTGCGGAACAATACCATTGAGTTGTCAATTGAGGCAACAAAGAGCTGTAAAATGAAAATCATGTTCACAATTGAAGGAAAAACATTTGTAATTCCTGTAAAAGCAAAAGTGGTGGATCTTTCAAGTTATGGATGCTTACTGGAAAAAGGACATACCCAAAAACTCAGAGTGAAAGGGTGTTCGGAAAAAATTGTCTGGAAATCTTTTGATTCCAAAATTGCATCTGTAAGCAAAAATGGTGTGGTAAAAGGAAAGAAGATTGGAAATGTATTGATTTCGGCAAAACTTGGTGATCAATATGTTGGTTGTGTCGTATCCGTTACGACCGCACAGATCAAAAAAGTTTGTGCCAGAGCCAGTTATATGGGAAAAAACTGGAAATACAGTCAGGCAAAACGCGGACAAACGGGATATTATGATTGCAGTTCGCTGGTGTGGAAAGCCTATAAGCCCTATACAAAAGTCAATTTTGGAAGTGCAGCTTATCCGGGAACTACAAAAACAGAATCTGCCTGGTGCAGAGATCATGGAAAACTGTTGAAAGGCGGTTTTTCATGGAAAAAGTTAAAGCAAATGAAATTCAATCCGGGAGATATTGTATTCAAATCGGAAGATTCTTCTCATCCGTATGCAACAACCTATCATGTGGAAATGCTTACAGGCTATGTGTGTTATCGGTTTGATAAAAATGGAGAACCGTGGATTGAACCGCTTTGGGCGACCAGAGACAGTGACTATGGTGCGGAAGAGGGAGCACTTATGGCAAGACCGACAAAGTGATTTAAAAGGGAATGGAAAAATTGTGGGTAGATAAAAGTCAGTAGCTCGTTGGAGTTTGCTGGCTTTTGGTTGTTACAGCGATGTTTTGGAAAAGTAAAAGGCACTGCCAATTTTCATATTATAATACAAAATCTAATAGAATTACCTACTTTTTTTAAAAGAAAGTATTTTAATATCAAGATAAGTCAGATTATGCATCAGAGAGGGAAAGATTAGAGAACTGTTCAGTTTATTATAGTATGGATTCTCTAAAAAAGTAAAGGACCAATAGAGGGCACATATTGTTTGTCGGGCTGGAAAGGTTATAATAAAATTGTATATACATAATAAAGGAGGTTTATGGAGATGAATAACAAATTGAAAAAGATTGTTGCTTTATGTCTGGCATTTGCGATGGTTGCAACGGTTGTGTTGCCGGAGAGTGCATATGCAAAGACAAAGAAAACAGCAAACTATGTAACACGGGCATACGTGCTGCAACAGGTAGAAAAACTCATTGGTGCAACACAGACAAGTGATGACGTGATACAGATCAAGGATGTCAAGAAAAGCAGTCCGTATTATAAGACGATGTCTATTGCCGTCAATGCGGGATTGGTAAAGCCGGATAGTAACCAGAAATTGCATCCGACTAAAAAAGCGACCAATAAGTATGTCGCATCAGTTCTTGCAAAAATTTCTGAGACAAGCACCAAAAACGTGTTGGGAAAGAAGACAGCAGCGACAAAACTGACAAAGAAAAGTTTAAAAACATTCTTAAATCAGAAATTCCCGAATGTCGTATCTAAATCTGATGCCAAGCTGAAAAAGGGAAATGTAATCATTAATAAACCAGTAACATTAAATGATGCAAAAATCACAGGAGACCTTGTGATCGGAGATGGTGTTGCTGACAAAGAAGTTGTTTTAAATAATGTTACCGTTACTGGAAAGACGATTGTCCGTGGTGGTGGAGAAAATTCCATTATTATTACCGGGACTTCGGATATTTCGGATATGGTGATCCGTCAAGTGAACAACAAGGTCAGCATCAAGGTAAAAGATGATGCGAAAGTCCGTATGGTCTATATCAATGATGGTTCTAATGATGTAAATATTGTGGGAACCGTTGGCACCGTTAATATTGTAGGTGAAAATCTGAAAGTCACACTGACAGATGCAGTGGTAAATACATTGATAGTAGCGGATACAGCAAAGAATGCAGTTGTTGAGGCAGATAAGAATTCAAGTATTAAGGAAGCGACTTTAAATGCAGCCGGAACAAAGATTCAGGGGGAAGGCAAAGTTGAGGCAATTAATGTCAATGCAAATGATACGGTTGTTACAGTAAAAGACGCAAAGATCAATGTCAAGGATAATGTTACACCTCCAAAATCAAATGCGGATAACAATAGTCAGACAACAACGGATACCAATATCAGTAATGATAATAATTCGGGTGGCGGTTCCTCCAGTGGTGGATCTTCTACAAGTGGAGGCTCAACTTCAGGTGGAAGCAGCGAAAATCCAAGTACTCCGGATGTTCCGAAGGTAAATTATGTTACGGATAGTCGGTTCGCAGATGGGTATCCGAAAGTTGTGACAGATAAAGAGAATCAGAAAATAACTATAACTTACAAATTAAAAGATGGTGTGGCATCTGAGGAAAAACCTGCAAAGATCTACAATCTTGTAACAGATTATAATACGAATTGGGATGCTACGACAGAGGCGGTTCTTCACGGACATTTGGGTGTCGTGAATGAGCAAACACATGAAATGGTTCCTACGGAATATTACGATTTCTTAAAGATCACCGATGCCGGGGAACATACAGTAGACTATAAAATTATGGATCACGCTACCTGTGATGGATTAACAACCTATAGTGTTATTGACTGTGATGGAAAAGTATCGGATACCCCGACAAAAATTGCATTTGACAGGGACACGGCAACGAGTGTTGTGAAAAATAAGGTATATGTATCTGATGTTTACATTAATAAGGCAAAGGATACTGTTTATTTGTATCTTAGAAGTGAACTTGACCAGACAACTGTCACTTCGGCTGCGGCCTTTACAATAAAGAAAAATGGTCAAACACTGAACGATATCAGGATCAGCAAAATGGAATTGATGAGCAAAACCGGTGAAAAGTCCGGTCCTTATGTTGCATGTATTAAGTTGTCTTTAAATAAGGCATTGGATGATTCAACTGTGAATTATTCGTTATATTATGCTGGTACAGAGATTACAGATACTGTTGGAAATCCATTGGAAACATTTGACCGTTCACTCATGACGGTATCGGATGGAATTAAAAATGCATATACTTCACAGGATGGGCAATATGTTTCATTTGAGGTTCCTGTTTATCAGTGGATGTCTTATACAACGTATCAGGAAATCCGAGACGATCTTGGCGTATATGTAGATGGAAAACAAATCAATCAGAAGAATTGGTCTTATTCATGGTCAATTGGAGATATGAATATTCGGGTTCACGATACTTCGCTTACAAATTCTAAAAAAGTAGAATTAAAATCGGTCAGTGGAAAAACATTATATACAGCTGCAGGTGATAAACTGGATAATTTAAGTGCCAACTTAGAGAAAGATCGTGAAGGCTCTATTTCATCTGCTGTATATGAAAAAGAAAATAATAAAATCGTTCTTACATTAACAGAGAACAGTTCATTTGAAAAAGGTTTTGGTTTTTATGATTGTAACTTTATGGTAAAGATTGCAGGGAAAGAGTATCGTTTACGTGGAAACAGTTATGTTCGACCAAGTAATGCGGGATACATAATAGAAATTGATAAGGATAATTTAAAACACCTTGATCTGTCGGAAGTATCCGAATTTTCCATTAAGTATGCGCCAATTATTTCTGCAGATGAAGGGACAAACGACTGGAATGAATTTTTTGTTTATAATAGTGGAAAACCTGTAGACGCAACGGATTATATTCCGGTAACAATCCAGTAATTTGTTCTACAATCTGTTAATGGTATTGAAAGGGCTGTAAAATAAGGTTTTAATTAAAGAAAAGCCAGTCAAGAAAAATGTTTGTACCGCTTCCAAAAAAGTTAGATCTAAAAATCTAACTTTTGGGGGCGGTATTTTTATTTTTCATGAATTTAACATCCATCAATCTCAGAAAAATCAATATACAGATTATCATAAATATTTAACTTAATGGTAGCGTCAACGGAATATTGAATATTTAAAATATTCTGTTCAAAAAATTTACAGTAACTGTTTTGCGTGACAATAAGCTGTGGTAATAACAAAACATTTCTCTGCCCTTTACGCGAAAAAATTGGTACTTTAGACCTAAAAATAAAAGGCACAATGAAGGGCACATATTGATAGAAATATCAGGAATGTTACAATTAAATCAGATAAAATTTTAAGGAGGAACAAGAATGAAGAAAAAATTATATAGCGCGATATTAGCTTCGATTATGGTGATCGGAAGCATTTGCGGAGTTGCAATACCTGTTTATGCAAAGGAAGAAACGAAAATTATAGATGGAAATGATTCATATGATACGGCAACATATTTGGATGTTAATGGAAGTTATTCGGATGTTTTGTCGGACAGCAATGACGTTGATTTTTACAAGTTGATCCCGGATTCAAACGGAAAATTGTCTATAAATTTTGGGCATGTATACGGGGAGAGTAGTCATGGATGGAAAGTAATAATTTATAAGTATCAGGATGGAGAATATATAGAATTAAGTGATACGGTAATTAAATTAGAAGATAGTGAGAAGGTAGAATTACCTTTTGTAGGGGTACAGTATGGATGCGAATACTATATAAAAGTGCAAAATTATAATTGGGATGCTGTAAATAAAGTATATACCATTAAAACAACTTTTATTAGATCAGAACAGTATGAAAGCAAAGAAAATGATTCTTATAATAAAGCCACAGAGATGAAGTTGAATTCGTCATATACGGGAACTCTTAATAACGATAATGATATTGATATTTATAGAATTAATGCAACTGGAAATGGAAAAATAGAATTAACGTTTGAACATGTGTATACAGACGATAGTCATGGATGGGATATTATAATCTATCGATATACAAATGGAGAATATCAGGAATTAAGTAATGATAGGGTTACTCTAAAAGATAATGAAAAATATAGATTACCATATATTGGTGCTGTCTCTGATGGAATTTATTATGTGAAAATAAAAAATTATAATTGGCGTGCTGTAGGAAAAGAATATGTAATTCGAAACAATTTTCAGCAATCAGATTACTATGAAAAAGAAGAAAATAACAGTTATACAACGGCTACAGATTTAAAAATAGGAGAAAAATATAATGGAACACTTAATAGTAATAGCGACAAGGATTTTTGGAAAATTACAGCAACAAAGAAAGGATATATTAAATTAAGTTTTGGACATGACTATATAGATGATTATCATGGTTGGAATGTATATGTTTATCAGTATGTAAATGGTGAATATAAAGAATTGAGCAGTCAGACAATTTCGCTTAAGGATAACAAATTAATACAATTAAAAGGAATTTCAGCACAGTCGGGTGGGATATATTATGTAACAATAACAAATTATAACTGGAATGCAGTGGGGGTAAATTACACATTAAAAGCAGCATATTCCATAGGAAAGCCATATAATCTGCGTGGAACAATTTCTAAAAGAAAGATAACATTAAAATGGGATCGCGGAAATGCAGTAAATGGTTATGAAGTATATTGCAAAGTTGGAAACGGAAAATATAAAAAAATAGCAAATACATTAACAAACAGTTATACATATAAAAAACTTTCTAAAAAGAAAACGTGCTATTTTAAAGTAAGATCATATGTAATCAATAATGGGGTAAAGGAATACAGCGGTTTTACAGCTGTTGTAAAAGCCAGAGCCTGATGGTAATGCAATCAGAATTTCTTGACAAAGGAGAAAAATGAAAAGAAAAATAGGAACTGCGGTGCTGTTAATGGTATCCATATTAATTATCAATGTAGATGGGACTTATGCGAAAACTTCCAAAAACCTACTGAAAAATCCAGGATTCGAAAGTTCTGACTTTTCCATGTGGAAATATAAAGGAACCGGAATGGATAAGTTGGATTATTATACGGAAGATCCTGTTGGAATCTGGAATAAAAAAGATGATTGTCATTCCGGAAACTATACATTTCATTTTTGGTCGACATATAAACATCATTTTAAACTGGAACAGACAATTTCAAAAAAGAAACTTAACAAAAACAAGACATATAAAGCATCGGTATATATACAGGGAGATGAAGTGGGAGCAGATGCAGAGATATATTTATATGTTATAGCAGATGGAAAGAAGTATGTTTCTGGAATGGTAGAATTGGATGGATGGCAGGATTGGAAGAAACTCACCATTGATAATATCAGATGTAAAAAAGGAAATGTGAAAATAGGTATATATGTTGATCATGCAGCAGACGGCTGGGGAATGATTGATGATTTTTATTTTGGACAGGAATGAAAAAACAGGAGTCGGTGAAGTAAATTTGTAATGGAAATCTCATCTGTGAAAGCAGATGGGATTTTTTAGTTTCTTTCAGAATATAGAAAATTGAAATTGATAAATTCATAAAAACTGGATATAATTACATTGTAAGAAAAGTAAGGAATGTATTACCGCGAAAGGAGGTTTTTATATGGAACTGGCAAAAGTGACGTCAAAAGGGCAGGTGACAATACCTATTGAAATTCGAAAGAAACTCGGGATTAAGAATGGTGATAAAATCTTGTTTGTGGAAGAATCTGGAAGAATATATATGATGAATTCTTCTATGGATGCATTGCGTGAAGCTCAGAGAGCATTTGCAGGAGAAGCAGAAAGACTTGGACTCAAAGATGATGATGATGTAATGACAATGATTAAAGAACTTAGGGAAGAAAGTGTGGTGAAGTGAATGAGAATTATGCTTGATACCAATGTGTTGATATCAGCATTGCTATTTCCCGGTGTAAAGATGGATGCAATGATGAATTATATATTTACACACCATCAGCTTGTGTTGTCATCGTATGTTGTAGATGAATTGAAACGTGTAGTTAAACGAAAATTTCGGGGAAAGGAGATGGCAACGAACAAATTGCTTATGATGATGAGTTTCGAATATGTCTATACTCCAAGTAAGGTAGAAAGTGGACTCTTTGATATCAGAGATGCAAAAGACTATCCCGTACTCTACACTGCAATTATAGAAGATGTTGATGTTTTGGTAACCGGGGATAAAGATTTCTCGGATATAGATGTTGAGAAGCCGGAAATTTTATCTCCCTCACAATTTATGGAGAAATTTTTAACAGCAGATCAGGAACAATAGTTACAAAGACAGCAATGGAATTTGTCCCGGGCAGTTTCTTTGGAGGGATGGCAATAATGGCATTATACAACAAAGATATACTGCTCTGGACAATTTTTATTTTTCATCAATTTAACATCGCATCAATCTCAGAAAAATCAATATACAGATCATCATAAATATTCACTTTAATAGTAGCATCAAATGAGTATTGAATATTTAAAATATTTTGTTAAAAAAATTCACAGTAATTGTCCGGCGGCGGGGATCAACGATCCAGTACTCACGTACACCGGCATTTTTATAGTAGTAAAGTTTACGAATGTAATCATCGGCGGGGTTTCCGGGAGAGACAATTTCGATGATAAAATCAGGTGCACCGTTACAGCGTTTTCCGTCAAGTTTTTTGGACACGTAAAACGGTCTCAGAGTTACAACCAGAGAAAAACAAGTTATATGTTTTTATGTAGAAAATTTGAAATAGCATAAGAGAAAAGATGTTTCTGAGTATAATTTTTGAAAGTTATGGGACATATGAGCAAAAAATTTATTGAAATGTCCCATTTCCAAAGCCAAGGGGACATATAGACAAAAAGTTTATTGAAATGTCCCACCTTCGAAAGGTAAGGGGACATATGAACAAAAAGTTCAGCGTTATGTCCTGTTTTTGAAAAGTAATGGGACATAGAAAACAAGAAAGATTGCATATGTCCCAGAGAGGGAAAAGTCAGGGACATAGAAGGAAAGAAAAATCATATATGTCCCAGAGAGGACAAAGAGAGGGACATAGACAGCAAGAAAAATTGCATATGTCCCCCAAATGCCATCATAACTTTTATTGCATGACAAGCGATGAGAAAAATTATCGCCTTACCAGAGAATATTTGACAAATACCCTATAGGGGTATAACATAAGTGCAAAAATAAAAATCTTTCAGATAATACAAAAGGAGCAGACACAATGATCAAAACAATCTTAAAAATTGACGGCATGATGTGTGGAATGTGTGAATCCCACATGAATGATGTGATCCGCAAAAATTTTAAAATAAAGAAAGTGACATCTTCCGCACGGGATGGGGAGACGGTTATCATCAGCGAAGAGCCGATTGATATTCTGTGGGCAAAGAAAGCAATCCATGAAATTGGTTATGAGATGACCGGCAGTTCCAATGAGCCATACGAAAAGAAAGGACTGTTCCGCTTCGGGATAAAATAATAAACGGCTTATTTTTGTAAAGAACCTGTATACGATAACGAATTGTAACTGCTGCTGTTCGCAGAGAAAACTATGAGTAGCCACTTGCAAATGTTTGCAGGTACAGACATAGGAGAGTAGTTTTCAGCTTCGACTTGTGATAAGATAAAATCATTGATACAAAACAAGTATGCAAAAGCACAAGGAGGAGTGTTACAAATGAAAAGGCAAAGCAAATTCTTTGGAGAGTTCAAGAAGTTTATTCTGCGTGGAAATGTGATGGATATGGCGGTCGGTGTTATTGTCGGCGGCGCATTTACGTCCATTGTGACATCTCTGAATGCAGATATCCTGACTCCGATCCTGGGAATTTTCGGAGGCACGGACTTTTCTTACCTTACGGTTACGCTTGGAACAGGAGAAAATGCACCGGTTCTGCATTATGGCAATTTTATTACTGCAGTAATCAATTTTCTGATCACGGCACTTGTGATTTTTATTATGTTGAAAGTTATCAACCAGATCACAGAAAAACTGAGCACGTTAGCAGGTATGGAGGAAGAAAAGCCGGAACCGACAACAAAAAAATGTCCATTCTGTTATTCGGAAATTGATATCAGGGCAACCAGATGTCCGCACTGTACATCCGTACTGGATGAGCAGGAATAAAAACAAAATAATAACACTATTGGAAGGGAGTGACAGAGCCATCATGGAGGTCACTTCCTTTTCAAAATCAGGTGAGCATGAAATTAGAAATAGAAAAGAGGAAAACAATATGGACGAAAACACAAAAAAGCGCTTAGACCAGCAGTTTGCTTTTATCCGGGAAATTGACAGGGAAAAATTTATTGGGAGACAAACCTATTTATCGGATGGCAGGCGAAAGGAAAATGATGCGGAGCATGCCTGGCATATGGCGATCATGACCATGTTGCTCAGCGAGTATGCGAATGAACCGATTGATGTGCTTCATACAATCGGCATGCTTTTAATCCATGATCTGGTGGAGATTGATGCCGGAGATACTTATGCTTATGATGAGGAGGGAAAGAAGACACAGGCTGACCGGGAGGAAAAAGCGGCCGACCGGATTTATGGTCTTCTTCCGGAAGAGCAGGGAAAGATGCTGTATGATCTGTGGCTTGAATTTGAGGCGCAGAAGACGCCAGAAGCAAAGTTCGCGCGTGTGATGGATAATCTACAGCCTATGATGTTAAACGCCGCTACAGACGGCAAAGCGTGGGTAGAACACGGGGTGCATCTGGCACAGATTATGAAGCGTAACGAGCATACAGCAGAATATTCTGAAACTTTAATGGAATATGCAAGGGAAATGTTTATACAGCCGAATCTTGACAACGGGCATATCATTGAGGATGAAAAGAAATAGTTCAGGGCTGTAATGCAGAACAAAAGCGTGTGAAAACCAGAAAATTTTCACACGCTTTTCGTCTGCGTTTTTTATGAGATTGTCATGAAATAATTACGCATTTTTTGCATCGTTGTACTTCTTTACATAATTCTTGATACGATCGTATGGATTCAACAGATCGCTGATAGAAGAATCATGATTTAAAGTATCAATGATATATGCAATATATTTACTCATATCGCAGCTGATATAGTACTCACGGGAGAGAAGCTCCGGAGTCTGATAAATCAGGTTTGTGGTTACTACACGGTAAATCAGGCCTTCTTCGTATGCTTTATCGAAAGAAGCAAGTCCGTTTGTGAATAATCCGAACGTAGAAACAACGAAAATACGGTTTGCTTTACGCTTCTTTAATTCACGTGCAGTGTCAATCATGCTTTCGCCGGAGGAAATCATATCATCAATGATCAGTACATCTTTGCCTTCGACGTTGGAGCCTAAGAATTCATGGGCAACGATCGGGTTACGTCCGTCTACGACACGGCTGAAGTCACGTCTCTTGTAAAACATACCCATATCAATGCCAAGTACGTTTGCAAGGTAAATGGCACGGTTGGTGGCACCTTCGTCCGGGCTGATGATCATCAGATGCTCGGCATCAATGGTCAGATCCTTTACGTTCTTTAAGATACCTTTGATGAACTGATAGGAAGGCATTACATTCTCAAAGCCATTCAGAGGAATCGCGTTCATAACACGAGGATCGTGAGCATCAAATGTGATGATGTTATCGATTCCCATATTGTAAAGCTCCTGCAGTGCTAATGGGCAGTCAAGAGATTCACGGGCAGTTCTTCTGTGCTGACGGCTTTCGTACAGGAATGGAAGAATGACAGTGATACGGCGGGCTTTTCCGCCGACTGCAGCAATGACACGCTTTAAATCCGCAAAGTGATCATCTGGAGACATATGATTCTTTTGACCGCATACTGTGTATTCGATACTGTGGTTAGTAACATCATCAATGATGTAAAGGTCACAACCACGTACAGTATCTTTTAAAGCGCATTTTGCTTCGCCTGTACCAAATCTAGGAACGCTTACGTTTAGAAGATAAGAATCCTTAACATATCCTTTGAAGGTAATAGGTGATTCTTTAGCTTCAAGTCTTTCGCTTCTCCATCCGGAAATATAAGCATCAACTTTATCTCCGAGAGCTTTACTTCCAGGTAAAGCAACAATTGCAAGCGGACCTACAGGGATAGATTCGATAAATTTTTTGTTAGACATTTTTAGATTTCCTCCGTGTGTTAATTGTTAAATTTACTTTTTATTCTTATATCATCGCCAAAAATCTTCATAACAGTATAATTG
>ERZ827496.2755-NODE-2755-length-16736-cov-15.678077_pt1 | contig 16736 bp, 18 predicted proteins | sample MGYA00519769_ERZ827496 | MGnify/ENA primary metagenome ERZ827496 (study PRJEB31778, sample SAMEA3449327) | human gut metagenome | biome: human gut; feature: human-associated habitat; material: faeces | place: United Kingdom | collected 2010/2012 ...
ATTCCGATGATACCGCTGATAAATACATTGCATATTAAAAAGCGTATCATAAAATCAGCCATGTTAATTACCTCCTTTTTTTGACCTCTTGGAAAGAAGAGAGCGGAGAGTGTCTATTTCCGTTTCGGACAGTCTGTCATTTTCTATATATGCAGACAGCATGGCAGTGATGTCCCCATCGTAGTATCGTTCTAGAAAAGAGTTACTTTCCTGACCGATGTATTCACTTTCTTTCACAACTGGAGTGTAAACAAACACCCGACTTTGTTTTTCATAAGTCAGAACGCCCTTGTTCACTAGACGTTTAATTAGAGTTTGTATTGTTTTTGGACTCCAGCTCGTAGTCTGTAATAATTTATCAGTTATTTCATTGGTGCTGATCGGCGCATGTTTCCATACGATTTTCATAACTTCAAATTCAGCTTCAGAAATCTGTGGTAAATCACTCATTTCAAATCCCTCCTTAAATCTTACAGGTGTAATAAATATATTATAGACGTTATTTATGTGATTGTCAATTTCAGAAAAAAGATATTGACTTGAACTCTTATCTGTGTAATGGTTGAAATATTACAAGAGTAAGATTTAAAAAAGGCAACAAAAAGAAAAGAACCAGAATCAAAACGGATTAGCTGGTTCCTTTACTCGTTTGAATTACCTCTTTTATGCATGAGTGCTGTCTGACGTTGGAGATATTTCGTATTTGATGAATCCGGTAAAGTGATTTATTCCAATGCTACATTCACGCCGTATCAGTACGGTACCGGTAGAGCCTGGACTCACAAATGCAGCCAGCGAAAAAAATGGTGAGAGACTGGTCGGTTTCAACACAGAAAATGACGAGATCAATGAAGGTCTGGTAAGATTTGATCTCGGTTCCTATGAATGGAAGGGAAATCTTGACCTGCTGAATATCATTACGCTTGGACTGGCAAAGAATCTGCCGGAACATGATGAGACGTATGAACTGCACCGTCTGCTTGGAGCATTGTTATCCAAGGAACTTACAATAGATGAAAAACTAAACATAATTGGAAATGAATACGATATTCCTATTGAGGAGAACTTCAGGAAGGATGTGAGCGTTATGTGTAACTTGAGTCAGGGAATAAAAGAAGATGGTATTGCAATTGGAGAGGCAAGGGAAAAAGCGCAAATTATTCTTAATATGTACAAGAATGGTTTTACAGCAGAACAGATAGCATCAGCTACAGATAAGGATATAGAAGAAGTGAAAGCGATTATTGCAGGAAAAGAACCTGCACTTGCATAAAGTTATGTAGGAAAAAGAGAGCCTTTGAGTTTAAACAACTTGGAGGCTCCTGTTATATAAAGATTTGGGAAATAATGGATATTGTTGAATTATTTGATGATAAAATGGGCAATGGTGCTATGAAAAATGCAGAACGTTGCCTATACCGTGAGTGATTGCGCAGAAGTACTGCTAAAAATAAGCTGGAAGGTTGCCTTTTTTGATTCCTCAAGATGTGCTGACATCTGTTTGGCAGCTTCTTGCCAGTCGTTGCGCAGGCAGGCCCGGATAATGTCAAGATGTTCCTGAAAAGTGTCGTCTAATCGTTTCTCGGAAATATTCCCGGTCATATAGCGGAAACGTTCTGCCTGTGTTTGTATCATATTGTAGTTTTGATGGATATAAGTGTTTGGGCACGCATCGACAACGAAGTTGTGAAATTCCGTATCTAATTCGTAAAAATAATCATTATTATTATAACAGTTATGATTCGTTTTACTGGAACTGAAAATATTATAAAAATCTTTTAACCGCTCCACAGAGAGGGCATTACCATAATTTAAAAGAATATACGGCTCATATAATTGCCGTACTTCAAAAATCATATTGATCGTATTAATGGAAAGAGGCATTACGATAATGCCTTTTTTTGGTTTTATTTCAATTAATCCCTCCTGCTCTAAACGGCTTAGCGCATCACGGACCGGTGTGCGGCTCAGACCTAATTCAGTAGTGAGAAGTTCTTCATTTAAAAAAGTTCCCGGTGCATATTCACAGGTTACGATCTTTTGGCGGATCGTATTGTAAGCCTGTGTTTTTAAATTCATTTTTGACATAACAGATACTCCCATAACAAGAAAATAATATTAAATATTCTTTTTCATTCTAGCATACGGACAAAATAAACACAACAGATTCACAAATGAGCTGCCAAAATGAATGCGAAGCCTGCCTGATGAGGGGTAACAAAAGTGAATTGTGCATTATTGACAAAATATGATAAAGAATTATTTGCAACATGTACAATTGACATGTAAATAACATGATATTATAATCTAATGTATACAACATAGTATGTAACGATAAGTACAAAGACAGAAACATAAAAAGCATACAAAAGGATAAGAGGAGGATGACACATGAAAGCAATGTATATCAACGCACCAGGCGAAGTGGAAATCAAGGAGATCAATATGCCGGTGAGAAAAGAAGGAGAAGTATTATTAAAACTTTTATATGGAGGAATCTGTGGAAGTGATCTTGGATCATACCGTGGAACATTTGCATATTTTGATTATCCGAGAATCCCGGGACACGAATTTTCAGCCGAAGTCATTGAGGCAGATGAGAATAATGAATATGGGATCAAACCGGGAATGATCGTTACCTGTAATCCATATTTTAACTGCGGACATTGTTATTCCTGCACACATGGGATCGTAAATGCATGTATGGATAATCAGACCATGGGATGCCAGCGGGATGGAGCTTTCCGCGAGTACATCACAATGCCGGTGGAAAGAGTGTATGATGGAAAAGGTCTGGATCCAAAAACCTTAGCAGCAATCGAACCGTTCTGTATCAGTTATCATGGTGTCAGCCGTGCAAACGTCAAAGAGGGAGATAAAGTGCTTGTAGTCGGAGCCGGAACGATCGGTGTACTTGCAGCCATCGCAGCAAAAGCAAAAGGCGCAACAGTTTATATTTCAGACGTATCCGAAGGTAAGCTTGAAATGGCAAAAGAGTTCGGCGTAGACGGAACATTGCTGAATGATTCACCGGAGCATTTTGACAAAGGAGTGGCAGAGCTTACAGAGGGAAATGGATTTGATGTGACGATCGAGGCTGTAGGACTTCCATCTACTTTCCAGAATTGTATTGATGCATGTTGTTTCGGTGGACGCATGGTATTGATCGGAGTCGGAAAAAAGAATCTGGATTTCAACTTCACACTGATCCAGAAAAAAGAACTGAATGTATTTGGTTCGAGAAATGCATTGAAAAAAGACTTCTTAGAGTTGATCGATCTTGTTCATGAGGGCAAAGCTCCACTGGAAAAGATCATCACAAATGTCTATCCGTTTGAGGATGCAGCAAAGGCTTTTGCAGACTTTGCAAACAATCCGGGAGACATGTTAAAAGTAGTTTTTGATTTTTCCGGTATTAACAAATAAAAAGTCAGAAACGGTTGGAGAAAAAGGAGGTTTTACACTATGAGATTAAAAAAGATGACAGCAGTGATACTGTCAGGCCTGATGTTATTGCCTTTAACTGCCTGTGGAAGCGCCAGCCAGACAGGATCGGATGCAGCATCGTCCGTAGAACCGGAGATTGTATTGGATGTGGCATTTGAGAATAACAGCAGTGAACCGATCGGCGCAGGATGGAAGAGAGCACAGGAGATCATAAAAGAAAAGTCCGGTGGAAAAATGGCGATTGAAGTGTACCCGGATTCACAGCTGGGAGATAAATCATCTTTGATTGATTCCATGCTTTTGGGAGAGCCGGTATGCACGCTTGCAGACGGAGCGTTTTATGCAGATTATGGAATCAAGGACATGGGAATATTATTTGGACCATTTCTCTTTGATGACTGGGATCAGTGCTGGACATTGATCGAATCAGACTGGTATGAGGATCAGTGCAAAAAGCTGGAAGAAAAAGGATTAAAAATTATCGCTTCCAACTGGATGTATGGAGAACGTCATACACTTACCAATGTTCCGGTAAACAGTGTAGATGATCTGAAAGGATTAAAAATCCGCGTACCATCCAATGAGATACAGTCATATGGATTTGATGTCCTTGGAGCAACCTCTACCGGTATGGCATTAGGCGATGTTTATCAGGCATTGCAGACAAAGACAATTGATGGTGCGGAGAATCCGATCGCTACCCTGTATGGAAGAAAGCTGCATGAAGTGGCTCCATATCTGATCCTGGACGGACATGTTAAAAACTTCACAACATGGGTGGTGTCAGCTGACTGGTTTAACAGCCTTACAGAGGAACAGCAGAACTGGCTTGTTGAGACGGCACAGGAAGCCGGAGAATACAACAATCAGGTATTGCAGGAGGCAGAGCAGGAGTATTTACAGCTGATGGTCGACGAGGGAGTGACCGTTGTCGATCCATCTGAGGAAGTGCTGGAAGGTTTCCGGGAAAAAGCAGCTCCATTCTATGAGATGGGAGACCGTTTCGGATGGTCAGACGGACTGTACGATACAGTGCGCAAGGCAATGGGAGCAGAGGAATAGGAGAGGATGAGCATGGAAAATAAGAAAAAGAGCAAATGGAGTTTTTTAGCGAATTTAGATGTTATCGTAGCATCTGTCATTCTGGCGATTCTGATCATATTAACATTTGCCGGGGTTATCTGGCGTTATGTGTTTCATGCACCATTTACATGGTTAGAGGAAGTTCAGACATCCTGTATGGTGTGGATCACATTTGCGGCAGCAGGTGCGGCATTCCGGAGCGGTAACCACGTTGCAATCGAGATGATCGTGGATCTCATGCCGGAAAAAGCACAAAAGGTAATGGAGATCATGATTGCAGTTATTGTGGTTGTGATATTAGGTTTCCTATTTGTACAGACCATTCCGTATTTGAAGATATTTCTGGAAAGTGGACGTTCCACAAGTATGTTACATATTCCTTACATTGTAGTGTATGGCATTTCACTTTTTTCCTATGTGGATATGGTGATCAGTTTTATTTACAGCATACTTCATGGCGTTAAATCAGAGGCAAAGGAGGCAGCAGGCAGCGATGAGTGATATTCTTTTATTGGCAGCAATCGTAATGTTGGTACTTTTATTTTTGAAGGTGCCTGTATATTTGGCAGTATTAGGCGGCTCTATGGTGTATTTTGCACTGAACCCGCATGTGAGCGCAGCAGTGTTTGCACAGCAGACGATTATCGGAACTGAAAAAATTTCACTGTTGGCAATCCCGTTTTTTGTCTGCGCCGGAATTTTTATGAATTACACCGGTGTCACGAAAAGGATCATGGATTTCTGTGAGGTTGTGACAGGCAGACTTCCGGGTGGACTTGCACAGGTCAATGTCCTTCTCTCAACAGTCATGGGAGGTCTGTCAGGTTCTAATATTGCAGATGCCGCAATGGAATCCAAAATGATGGTTCCGGAAATGACAAAAAAAGGATTTTCCCTTGAATTTTCCAGTGTTGTGACAGCAGCGTCCTCAATGATCACACCGTTGATCCCGCCAGGAATCGCAATGATCCTCTACGGATGTATTGCAAACGTATCCATCGGAAAACTGTTTATGTCAGGTCTTGGGGTTGGGGCATTGCTCTGCATCACCATGATGATATTAGTTGGGGTTATCTCAAAAAAACGTGGATATGGTAACATTTCCACGGAAAAAATGACATGGTCACGCTTCTGGAAGGCATTTAAACCTGCAATTTTACCACTTTTACTTCCAATCATTATCATTGGAGGTATCAGAATTGGTGTGTTCACTGCAACAGAGGCAGGAGCAGTTGCTATCATTTACGCAGCTTTTCTTGGATTACTTTATAAAGAGATGCATATCAAAGACATGATACAGGGGTTAAAAGAGACTGCCTGCACAACAACGTCCATCATGCTGATCGTTTCCGCAGCATCTGTATTTTCATGGATCCTGACAAAAGAGCAGATTCCACAGGCTCTGACTGCATGGATGCTTGCAAACATTCACAGTAAATTTGTATTTCTGATCGTTGTGAATATTTTCCTTCTGATCGTCGGAATGTTTATCGAGGGAAATGCTTCTATGATCATTCTTGTTCCATTGCTTGCACCGATCGCAAAAGCATATGGCATTAACGAAATCCAGTTTGCGATGATCTACATCTTTAACAATGCGATCGGAGCACTTTCACCACCTATGGGAACATTGATGTTCGTAACCTGCTCCATCACAAAATGTAAGACGGCAGCGTTTATTAAGGAAGCAGTTCCATTCTACATTCTGCTGATCGTAAACCTGCTGCTCCTCACATGGTTTGAGCCATTTACAACATTTCTTGTAAATTTAGTTTATTAGTTTAAATAGAAAATGCGGCTGCCACATGAATATGTGCAGTCCATTTTCCATATCAGTAAAAAAAGAAAGGGAATAAATAATGAAAAAATTAAATTATGATGTAATAAAAAAAGTTGGCTATGACGGATATCTTCTGAAAGAAGCACCGGAAAAAGTGATGCAGTTTGGAGAGGGAAATTTCCTGCGTGCGTTTGTTGATTACTGGTTCGATCTTGCAAATGAAAAAGCGGACTGGAATGGAAAATGCTGTCTCGTCCAGCCGATCGCACAGGGGCTGAGCGACATGATCAATGAGCAGGAAGGACTCTACACGTTATATCTGCGCGGAAGTGAAAACGGTCAGAAAGTGGATGACAAGCGTGTGATCTCCAGCGTGAGCCGCTGCTTAAACCCATATGAAAAAGCAGGCTACGAGGCAATGATGGAATTAGCAGCCAGCGATGAACTTGAGATCATCGTTTCCAATACAACAGAAGCGGGAATCCAATATGACCCTTCCTGCACAAAAGATGACTGCCCACCGTCAAGTTTCCCGGCAAAACTGACACAGGTGCTGTATCATCGTTATCAGGCAGGAAAAAAAGGAATCATCATGTTAGCCTGCGAGCTGATCGACAACAATGGAAAAGAGCTGTTAAAATGTGTCAACCAGTACATTGAACAGTGGGGGCTTGAGGACGGATTTAAAAAATATGTCAATGAGGACTGTACCTTCTGTGGCTCTCTTGTTGACCGTATCGTACCGGGACGCATCCGTGATGAGAAAGAGGTAGCGGAGTTAGAACAAAAACATGGTTACACAGATCCGTTATTGGATGTCGGAGAAGTATTTGGCGTATGGGTCATCGAAGGTGATGAAAAGTTAAATGATGTCCTTCCTTTCAAAAAGGCAGGACTTTCCGATAAAGTATTTGTTGTGCCGGATATGAGTCCATATAAAAAGAGAAAGGTGCGCATTTTGAACGGAGCGCACACCGGGTTCGTGCTTGGCGCATATCTCGCAGGAGAAAATATTGTGCGTGACTGCATGCATGACGACGTCATCAAAGGTTTTATGAACAAAATGCTTTATGAGGAGGTAATTCCGACACTTCCATTAGATAAAGACGATCTGCTGAAATTTGCAGCAGCAGTTTCAGACAGATTTAACAATCCATTTGTAAATCATGAATTAATGAGTATCTCTTTAAATTCAACATCAAAATGGAAAGCGCGCAACATGCCTTCTTTTTTGGAATATATCAAAGAACAGGGAAAACTTCCTGTGTGCCTGACAATGTCTCTGGCTGCCTATATCGCCTTTTACAGCAATGACATTCAGGAATTGACAGATGCGGGACTCATCTGCAGACGTCCGGCAGGAAACGAATATACCGTAAGCGATGACAGGTGGGTGCTGGAATTTTATTATGAACACCGGGATGCATCTGCGGCGGAACTGGTGCATGAAGTGCTTACAAATAAAAAAATGTGGGATCAGGATCTGACCGGAATCGAAGGATTAGAGAAAGCGGTCACAGAGGATCTTGAGAAAATACGCAGGGAAGGAGCAAAGGCTGCTTATGCAGGCTGCCTGTAAATGCTTATGAAGACGATACAGATAGCACCGGTGGATAATGTGGCAGTTGCACTCTGCCCGATCAATGCAGGAGAGACCGTACAGTCCGGCGATCTGAGTCAGGTCGTGGTGACAGAGGCAATCCCGCAGGGACATAAGATCGCTTTGAAAAATATTGCAAAAGAAGAGAATATTATCAAATATGGCTTTGTGATCGGACATGCAACGACAGACATTCCGGCAGGAAGCTGGGTACATACGCATAACATGGCGACGAATCTGTCCGGTGAAATTGAATATTCCTATCATCCGGAACTTAAGCAGCCGGCATCAGAAAAACCGGAGTGTTTTAACGGATTCCGCAGGAAAGACGGACGTGCAGCGATCCGGAATGAGATCTGGATCATTCCGACAGTAGGGTGTGTCAATGACGTTGCTAAGAGAATGACAGCACTCAATCAGGATCTCGTGACCGGAACAATAGACGGTCTGTATACATTTGATCATCCATTTGGATGCAGCCAGACGGGACATGACCATGCACAGACCAGAAAGCTTCTGGCGGCGCTTGTGCGCCATCCCAATGCAGCAGCAGTACTTGTATTGGGACTTGGATGTGAGAATCTGACACATGAACAGTTCGTGGAGGAACTGGGCGATTATGATGCGGACAGAGTCAAATTCTTAACCTGTCAGGAAGTGGAGGATGAATTTGAAGCTGGAAGAAAATTATTGGAAGAATGTGCAGCCTATGCCGGACAGTTCCACAGGGAACCGATCCCGGTGAGCGAGCTTGTAGTCGGGATGAAATGCGGCGGTTCTGACGGACTTTCCGGTATCACGGCAAACCCGGCAGTAGGCCGTTTCAGCGACATGCTTGTGGCAAGAGGCGGTTCCACAGTTCTGACAGAAGTACCGGAAATGTTTGGTGCAGAGGGATTTTTAATGAACCGCTGTATTAATAAAGAGGTGTTTGAAAAAGCTGTCAGTATGATCAACGGATTCAAAAATTATTTTATAAGCCATAACGAGGTCGTATACGACAACCCAAGCCCGGGAAACCGCCAGGGTGGTATTACAACGCTCGAAGACAAGTCCTGCGGCTGCGTACAAAAAGGCGGTACAGCCCCGATCATGGATGTGATCGGATATGGGGACGCTGTTGTGACAAAGGGATTAAATATGCTTTATGGACCTGGAAACGATCTTGTATCAGCAACGGCGATGACAGCAGCAGGAGCGCACCTGATCCTGTTCACAACAGGACGTGGTACACCATTCGGAGCGCCGGCTCCGACATTGAAGCTGTCCACGAACAGCCGGCTTGCGGAAAATAAAAAAGGATGGATCGATTTTGATGCAGGCCCGATCGTTGAAGGAGAATCCATTGACGACGCAGCAAAACGTCTGTTACAGCTGGTGATCGAAGTTGCCAATGGAAAAGAAACACAGACTGAGAAGCGTGGATACAGAAGCATTTCCATTTTTAAGGATGGGGTTGTTTTGTAAAAGGAATCTTAATAAGCAGGGATATCATTCCAGAAAATAGGGGTACACAATGTGTGTCCTGCAATCTTGGAATATCCCTGCTTTATTTTGCTTTTTAGTAAAAGGTCTGTTATGATTAAAATAATAATATGTTTTAAGCAAAATTTATTGATGTGATGGCAGAGGAACGGATCAATCAGAGAATTGTCGATTATACATAGAAAAAAGAGGAATCCACATGATAACAACAGTTTTATTAGATTTAGATGATACCATTCTTGATTTCCACAAGGCAGAAAAGGAAGCGTTGAAAAAAGCACTGCAAAAAGTTGGAGTGGAGCCAACAGAAAAATTGCTGGCGAGGTACAGTGAGATCAATCGGGCACAATGGAAAAAGTTAGAACTCGGTGAGTTGACGCAGGAGGAAGTGAAAATAAGCCGTTACCAGATCTTTTTTGAAGAATATGGGATAACAGCTTCGCCGGAAGAAACTGCGAAATGTTACGAGCAGAATCTTGCATATGAACACGAAAAAGTGGACGGCGCGCTTGAACTTTTACAGAAATTGCACGGTAAGTACAGACTGTATGCTGCATCCAATGGAACTTACGAAGTGCAGAGAAGGCGTATTGAGGAATCCGGGATTAAACCATATTTTGAGGACTTTTTTATTTCAAAAAAAATTGGATTTCATAAGCCGGATAAAAAATTTTTTGATTATTGTTTTACACATATTCCTGATTTTAAGCTGGAAGAGAGTGTCATTGTGGGAGACAGTTTATCCTCAGATATTCTTGGTGGAAAAAATGCAGGTCTGACTACAATCTGGTATCAGAGAGACAGAAATATAACAGATCATGGAGCAATCCATCCGGATTACCGCATTTTTGAATTGAGCGAATTGCCGGATTTATTAAAAAAATTAAAATAGCACATAAAGCTGCATGAATTGCAAAGAGTTATAAGGTATGTATACTGAATGTGTAGATTGTCATAAATACAAAATGCAGCAACAGAAATAAATGGAATAAATCGCAGTAATGTGCTAAAATAAGAGAAATCATGGTTCAAATTCGAAATATGGAATGTCAGCGATCACAAGATAGAAAATCGTCAGGAAACATATTTCTGGCATAAGGCATCAGGAAAGGATAGTTTTATTATGGAAGAAAAGACAACAATGGAAATCACAAATGATAGATTGGAGGAGGCGATCAAAGATTACGCAGCAGACCGGACAAAAGAAAAGCTTACAGCAGTCTTAAATCTGCTTCGTCCGACGAAACTGTTAGTTCCGGCAATGTTAAAAGCACCGGATCAGCCAACACCCTGCTTTTTAAAGAGCGGTGCCGGCGAACAGTATTTTGTAGTGTACACCTCCAAAGAGCAGATGGCAAATGCACCCAAAAGCCAGGCACTCTTAAGTATGCCATTCCCGGCGTGCAACAGCGTTGCCGTAAAACCGGAATTGAATTTAAGCGGAATGGTCATCAATCCATTTACTGATAATCTGGTATTGAAGATTGAACTGATCCAGAAACTGCATGAGGCAGATGAGAAAATGGCAAAACAGCCAAAGCAGATCAAAATGACACCACAGCAGTTTCAGGCATTTGTGAAAAATCAGACAGAATTTTCTGTGATTCCAAAGCGCTTGTATACAGAAAAAGCGGAATTCGTGCAAAAACTCTGCGATGAGAAAGAGGCATTCGTCAATGAGCTTTTTGCGGCAGCATTCAAAGAGCCAAAACTTTATCCGTATACAGAGGATGATTATTCTGTTATGGCATTGGATATTTCAGAGGATCTGACACTTATCCGCGTGGATCTTCCGGATAAAGGATTAGTGCCGCCACTTTGCTACAGAATCTATATTACATACAATCCATTAAAAGATGAGGCACATTATTATACGATCGAGATGACAAAAGAGAAGGATGTAAGACTTCTCGGCGGCGTGACAGAGGATGCAAAACACGTCAGCTATGGAAATGCACCGGTGGAGGGCGCAGAACTTCAGGAGATCATGAATCTCGCAAAAAATCCTGGGGAACTGACAAGTTAATTTGAAGTTTGGATTTGAACTGCCACCTGCAGGTTGTGTTATGGATTATCACAGCCTGCAAGCGGCAGTTTTTAAGTGAAACGCTAATTAATGCATGATGATATCCGCATATTGTCCGCGTACTACGGAGAGCAGTGCATCCGGATTGACGGTAATGGAGGTTCCGATACGTCCACCGCTGATATAGATTTTGTCAAAATTTCTGGCGCTGTCATGGAGAATGGTAGGAAACTGTTTTTTCATGCCAAGGGGAGTGCATCCACCACGTACATAACCGGTAATGGCGGTGATATCTTTTACGTGGATCATTTCTACGGATTTTTCACCGACTGTTTTTGCGGCAACTTTCAGATCAACTTCCTCTGCGATCGGCAGTACAAAAACATAATATTGTTTACTTTTTCCCTGCATGACAAGTGTTTTAAAAGACTGCTCCACAGGAGCTCCGGTGGCTTCGGCTGTGTGAAGCCCATCGATGAATTCGTCACATTCATAATTAATAATTTCATAAGGTATTTTATTTTTGTCAAGAATGCGCATGGCATTCGTCTTTACTTCTTTTCCCATGGTAATTTATTTCCTTTCAGATTGATTTGCAAATTATGAAATTTCTTTCCACTGTAGTCTAATCAAGACATGTTCGTATGTCAAGAAATTAACAATTTTTTTAGTTTTTTATACTTCTTTTATGAGCTGTATATTTACCGGAGCCCAAAAGAATGGTATGATATTCGTTATAAAAGAAACAGCAATGACAAAAATTTTTGTTAAAGAGAGAGGATAGAAAAATGAAAGAGACATTAAAAAGAATAAAAGCGGATGTCATTTTATCTGCGTTATTGTGTGTAGCACTTGGAGTAGTTTTGATCATCTGGTCAGATGAGACAATTAGTGCAATCTGTATGCTACTTGCATTTGGCTTAATTGTTATGGGTGTTGTAAATCTTGTGGGATATTTTACAAATCACAGACTGACATCTTTTAACGGAATGCTTGGTCTGATCCTGGTTTTAGTAGGTATCTGGCTGTTTGCAAGACCGGAGTACATCGCTATGATCATTCCGATCGTTATCGGTGTTATGCTGGCGGTCCATGGGATCAGCGATATCAAAATGGCTTTTGAGACAAAGGCAAACGGTTATGAGAAATGGTGGAGTCCAATGATCCTTGGAATTATCAGTCTTGCACTCGGCATTATCTGTATCGTAAATGCATTTGGGGTTGTGAGCCTTGCAATGAAATTTATCGGAGTTGCATTGATCTATGATGGAATCTCTGATCTGTGGATTGTTTCAAGAACCGCAAAAGCTGCAAAGGCTATGAAGCAGGAGGCGGATGCGCTTGACGTAGACTACAAAGAAGTGGATGATTAAACCGGAGTTTAATTGGCGTAGTGTCGCAGATTCTGTAGTGCTTTCTTAGGGCTTGAAGGGCAGATATAAGCGTCCTCTCACAAGTCAGAATTTTATATGTAATGAAAAAGAAAAACGGTACAGACGAAATATGATGTTCCTGTTCGCCGGGCATTCCGACAAGCCTCTGAAGAGTCTTGTCTCCATGGCTCACGAAGGAAATCATATTTGTCTGCACCGTTTTTCTTTTATTTACGCTGTGAATGACTTGTGGGAGGACGCTTATACATGCCCAATCAACGCTATGAATTGCACTACAGAATCTGCCAATTTACGTTATGGAACTCACGGTTATGAGATGGATGCCTATGAGGGAATGGCAAAAATTATAGATGATGTAAAAGTTGCGGTCTGTCCAGAGTGTGGTAATATAGAAATGTATTTAGAGAATTTAACTAATTTGAAAGATTAAGCGATAACTTCCAGATGATAAAGCAGAAGTATAGGGTTTGATTCATATGATTTCAGTAAAAAAACAGAGAATTGCTGCTATTATGGTTTTAAGTTCCATCATGCTGATTTTACTTTTGTCGCTAAATTTCCGAATCTGGAGTGGATATTATGCAGAAGGGGATTTGGAAAGTATAGTCATACAGCAGATGGAATGCTTGGAAAAGTCAAATAGTGAAAACGATATAAGCGAAAGTATATGTTTGCATTTCTATGAGTGTATATGTTTCGGTGGAATAGAAATAATGGTGCTCTGGGTATATGATGGCTTTAAAGACCTCGGACAAGGTGAGTTTTCTTTCAGACCGGGAGTTACCCTTTGCAGTCTATCGGTTCGGATGGATGATTAAATACTTCTGATAATCAAATTTAAAATTTATTATCAGGAGGAACTTCGATGTATGTATTAAATGCAAATCATATTTCAAAAAGTTATAAAACTGCAGGAGAAACTATGCGGATTTTGCAGAATGTGAATCTGCAAGTTATGAAAGGAGAAATGGTTGCTATTATGGGACCATCCGGCAGTGGAAAGACTACTCTGCTCCATGTGCTGACCGGGGTTGACACACCGGACGATGGAGAAATCGTAATAGGAGGAGAAACGTTTTCACAGCTTACGGAAGAAGAGAAGGCATTTTTTCGCAGAAAGCATATGGGAATGATTTTTCAGGATTTCCAGCTTTTGGAGAGTTTGACGGTAAAAGAAAATATATTGTTACCACTCATTCTTGAACGAAAAGAAGCAGACATCCAGCAAGAGCGTTTTTCAAGAATAGCGGATGTGCTCGGCATTGAAAAATTAGCTGACAAAGGAGTTACGGAAATATCGGGAGGTCAGAAACAGAGAGTTGCGATTGGCAGGGCGCTGATCAATGAACCGGATATTATTTTTGGAGATGAGCCAACAGGAAGCCTTGACCGAAAGACCACCGGGGATGTGATGCGATGTATGAAACAGATGAATCAACGGTCTGGCATCAGCTTTCTGCTTGTGACACATGATGCTTATACGGCATCCTTTTGTGACCGGGTACTTTTTCTACAGGATGGGAATCTGGCAAAAGAAGTAAAGAAAGAGAACACGGTCGATAATTTCAGAGAAGATATATGGAAAACGCTGTGCGGTTTGGGAGGTGGAAAAGATGACCTTTTTTGATATTTCCCGAAAGATGCTGAAAGCTGGTTTTTACAAATATCGATTGTACTTTCTATGCAATTTATCTGCAACGGCATTATTCTGTTGTTTTGCAGTTATTTCCACAAACAGGACGTTTATGAATGCGTCGATTGTAAATTCATCCATATCCAATAACATTTATCTTCCATTTTTTCTGTCTGCAGTGTTTCTGGTTTTTTTTCTTCCTGTTTCGTGTCAGGCATTTCTGGCATCAAGAAAACAGGAATACGGCGTGATGTTTTCTCTTGGCATGAGACGGAAGGAAGCGTTTGGAAACTTACTTTTTGAAAATGTGATCATATCCGTGCTGGCATTAGCAATAGCACTTGCGGCAGGAACTGTGCTGTCATTTTTATTTTTTTCCGTTATCATCTATGCAATAGATGTTCACGGAGTGCAATGGCAGTTTTGCCCGGAAGCATATAAGCTTACAGCAGTTCTATATACAGTAGTGGTGGCAGTTGCCTTTATCCTGAATGCCGGGAGACTTATGCTGGATAAAATCGGAACCCTGCTAAAAGCACAATATCGGGCAGAAAAAACAGGAAAGATCGGTACGTTCTTATGCAGACTTGCACCTAACTACATGAGGTTTCATCTGGTGGAATGGTCATTTGTCCGCAGACACAAGAAAGAATGGGGATGTAGGTATGTTTTAGCCTCTCTCATAATAGCGGTATCTGTTATGCTTACAGGGGTATGTGTGACTTTATATCCGGCTTTTCTACAGGATGCAAAAAGTTATTCTCCCTATGACATGGTGTACTCAGAAATCTATGGAATGAATCAGGTTTCAGTACAGGATGTCCTTCATATATTGGAGAAAAATGGTGTTACTGTAGAACAGGTCATTCAGCTTCCCTATATCAGAGATGATGTTTTTAATTACCTTCCTGTGACAGAAATAAACCGGGATTTTGGATGTGATTATCAGATTCAGGAAGGCGAGTTTTTGAATTTGTTTCAGTACAATCTGGAAGATGGGTATGAACATAACATACAGCCAGTATCTACTGTAACGATTTCCGGGGACAGAAAGCTGCAGTCTGTTGGAACAGATGTAAAGATACTGTTTAATCAAAATCCGACCTTTGCAGATAAAACACTGATCATCAACGATTCTGATTTCGAAAAATTAAGTGCAGATATAACAGGTAGTGCTGGTATCGCAAACTTGTTTCAGTTTCAGAATTGGGAAGATTCTTATGCGGGAGTATGTGAAGTAAAAGAATATCTGCAGGAAAGCAATCAGTTGAATGAAGATGAGCAGACATATTATGAATTGTCTTCGAAGGTGGAGAAATACCAGGATGCAAAGAAATCAGGACAATTTTTATTATTTTTGATGGCATTTGTGATAGGGCTTATGATAATGGCTGAGTTTCTGTTAATTCATTCACGTATCCAGGCAGAGAAGGAAGAAAATAGCAGGGTCGTTTGTAGTTTGCGAATGTTGGGAATGATAGACAAGGAAATGGTAAAGTGCCTATGCTATAAGAATTTTCTAAGATTTATACCGCCATTGGTTGTGGGAACAATCCTTTCTTTCCTGCCATCTTATTATCTGAATGAGAGTTATGGAATGGGGACGAATGGAATTCTGGCAGGAATCGTATTTGGAGTGATTTTGACAGTCGGAATATTCGTAGTGGTACGCAGGTATTCTGAAAAAGAAGAAAAACTTTATGAAAGCGGTTTTATAATACAAGGAAGAGGATTTTTTGATTATGGATAAGTAGAAAAAGATTCAAATCCTGTGTATAATTAAAAGATAGAGGGATTGCTATGAAAAGGGTATTGGTATTATTTGGGGTATTAATTTTCATGTTGCCATTCGTTGCTTGTGATAAAGCAACTGGCAGTGAAGCACCTGTAACAAGTGGAATAATTACTCGTACAGAGGAAGATAAAATTTATGATTTGACCGAAGAAGAAGTAAAAATAATCGCAGACGTTATTGAAAATGGCACCTGGAACACAGAAGGGACTGCCGAATGTGCCAATGATTGCAAACTTATAATTGATGAAAGGACATATTATTATCATTCGGAATGTGGAACATTCAATGATAAAGAGAACAATCAGAACTTACCTGTAACAGCCGAAGAGAAAGAAAGTATAAATGCAATATTAGCTCAATATATAACACTTGGTTTAGAGTAATTCAGACGATTATTTTTCAGGCTGTTTTGTTTAGAAACAGAACGAAAAATTCCCGTTGAACAAAATCGCTGCGCGATGGCCTGCCAAGGCTGTGGCGCAGCTTTCTTTTT
>ERZ827496.2757-NODE-2757-length-16726-cov-9.288105_pt1 | contig 16726 bp, 15 predicted proteins | sample MGYA00519769_ERZ827496 | MGnify/ENA primary metagenome ERZ827496 (study PRJEB31778, sample SAMEA3449327) | human gut metagenome | biome: human gut; feature: human-associated habitat; material: faeces | place: United Kingdom | collected 2010/2012 ...
CAGAGAAGCCCAGCTTGTTCACATAGAAATCCTTAGCTGCTTCATAGTCAGATACAATGATTGCAATATGATGTATTTCGGATAAGTTCATTTTTCTCACGCTCCATTCCTGTAAATTTTGTTCTTCTTTTATTTTCGTTATAAACTATACGGTAATCTTCAAAAATACCGTGTGAACTTCTGGAGTTCAGTTTGTCCACACGGCATTTATTTTTTCTTGGGTTCTTGTTTATTTCAGTCTTTCAAGGATTTCATCCGCGCTCATACCACTGGCTAATAATCTCTTAACCACACTCTCGGCTTCAGCCTTCTTTGCTTCCTCTGCGGCCTTAGCATCTTCCTTTGCCTTCTTTGCTTCCAGAGTGGTCACTTCTTTTTCGGCCTTCTTCAAAGTAGCCTTTTTTGCTTTCAAATCAGCCTTCAAAGTGTCAATGTTGGCGGTGATGGATGCGATCTCTGCAGTCAGGGAAACGATAGATTCCTGCTTCTCTGCGATCTGGGATGCGTAATCTTTGGTGGTATGGGTTTTAGGACGGTTTTTGCTGCCTTTCGTTCTGGGCATTTTTGTTACCTCCGAATTGTTCGAATGCGATTCTGTAACATTATTTTTATTCTTCTACAATAGTTGTATATGAATAACGATTTAACAGCTCGATAATTGCTTCTTTTTGATGATCATTTGATTTCGGATTTAGAACCACCCTGGAAACAAATCCCTTAAAATTGAATGGAATTTGTAGCCCTGCTTCTTGACTGTTTTTATATATAATTGAACGAATTTCATTTTCTTCTTTAAAGTCATGCTTTTTTATTGCATGAAAAACACGTGCGGAACTCGGCAGGCCAAATCTAGCTCGTTCATCATCATGTGGGATGTAAAATGGCACATCCATATTTCCCATTTGCTCATTTTCATCAAGATAATGAACTTTATACATTCTTGCGCCATTTATCCTTGAAAGCATAAAAATTTGTCCTACAGTTGATACTATACAGACTCCGTTATCTGAAGCATATTCGTTCCACATTTTTGTATTACCAGTTTTATACGGTGTCCAACAAGTCACATATGGCACATACACATGGGATTTTAATTCATTAAGTCTCCGATAATTTTCTTCTGATTGTTGTGCCCAGCCATCAAAAAACTCTAGCGGAATTTCCCCCTCATATTCATCATCAAACCTTGAAGCATTGCAAAAGAAGAGCGTCTGTGTAGAAAGCATAGATTCCAGCTTTGAGTAATTTATATATCTTCCGATTTCTAAATCTAACCGGGGCATATATTCATTATTAATTCTGTCTATGTCGGTTGCAAAATAAACACACATAGAGAAGCCTCCTACTCTCTTTATCCATCCTTTGCATTCTTCGCCACATTCTCATGTGTTGCCTGCCGCCCACCACGTAGAGGTGTGCAAAGTTTCGAGCAGCATAGGGAGCTACTGCTCCCAGTATATCACAATTTCATCCTGTTTTACAGACGCTTTCTTGTCTTCATTGCCACGTAATACACTAAACCGCCGATTACTCCACCTACTGTGTTGTAGAAGATGTCCGATAGCTGGAATGTACCCAAACGAAGCAATAATTGCAGCATCTCAATGCTTACCGAAAAGCAAAATGCTATCTTCCCGCTTTGCCATAGGATCTTCTTCAAGCTGTTTCCAATCTTTTCTTCGAATATCCACATCACTACTGCTGAAAACGGCACCATCATGATCACGTTTTCGATGCACTCCGTTGTCAGCTTTTGTTCGCCATTCACCGTCTCCCAGATACCCCAGCCACCCATAACATCGGACAATGGGTTCATCCACAGGTTCCGGTTTAACAGGGTTCTAAACAGGATCATCGATGTCACGAAGGTCAGTAAAAACAGCTTCCGAAAGAACACACTCTCCTTGAATTTCTGATACCATGTTATTATGGCGTTTTTCCAGCCTTTTCCTGCTGCGGTAGGCTCATATGCATACAGGTAGAAAAACATAGCCAAAAAGGAAAGCAGAAGTGAAAATCCAAACGGCTCGTAGAGAGCGGTCAGGATGTTTGTGAGGATTTTGGCTAATACTTTTATTAGGTCTTACATCTTATTCCACTGTCACACTCTTTGCAAGGTTTCTTGGCTTATCCACATCCAGGCCCTTGGCTACAGACACATAGTAGCCAAGTAGCTGCAACGGAATCACTGCCAGGCTACCAACAAAGTGCTCGTCCACCTTTGGAACATAAACTATGAAGTTTACCTGATCTTCGATTTCATACTTGCCATAAGTAGTGAGCCCCATCAGATAAGCACCACGGCTCTTGCACTCCAACATATTGCTGATAGTCTTTTCATAGAGTTCGCTCTGGGTCAGCACGCCGATGACCAGTGTTCCCTGCTCAATCAGACTAATAGTTCCGTGCTTCAGTTCGCCAGCTGCATATGCCTCCGAGTGAATGTAGCTGATTTCTTTCAGTTTCAAACTACCTTCCAAGCAGACAGCATAGTCAATGCCACGACCAACGAAGAACACATCGTGTGCATTGGCATACTTTGCTGCAAACCACTGAATGCGCTCTTTATCTTCCAAAGTTTTCTGCATCTTCTCCGGGAGAGTCAGAAGTTCAGAAATATAGTAGCTGTACTGTTCTTCAGTGATTTTTTCTCTAATCTTCGCAAACTGAACCGCCAGACAGTACATGGCTGCCAGCTGTGCACTGTATGCCTTGGTCGTTGCAACAGAGATTTCTGGACCAGCAAGGGTGTAGAACACTTTGTCCGCTTCACGGGCAATACTGCTTCCTACCACATTGACGATTGCCATTGTGGTAATGCCCTTTTCTTTTGCAAGTCGCAGTGCAGCCAATGTATCTGCTGTCTCGCCAGACTGGCTAACAACGATCACCAGTGCCTTCTGATTGAGCGGCATCTTCCGATAACGGAACTCGGATGCGAGTTCCACACGCACTGGGATATCCGCTATATCTTCCAGCACATACTGAGCAGCCATGCCCACATGCCATGCAGAGCCACAGGCAACAATATAGATCTGCTCAAAGTTTTTAATTTCGTCCTCGGTGATCTCCACACTGGATAGGTCGATAACGCCGTTCTTGATCACAGAGTTAAGAGTATCCTGAACAGCTTTCGGCTGCTCATGGATTTCTTTCATCATGAAATGCTCAAATCCACCTTTTTCGGCAGCCTCTGCGTCCCACTTAATTTCCGTAGTCTGCTTCTCGATTTCATCACCGTTCAAGTCATAGAAATGAGCTTCACCCGGAGTCAGTTTTGCGAACTCAAGGTTGCCAATGTAATACACGTTGCGAGTGCATTTCAGAATTGCCGGGACATCCGAAGCCACATAGGTCTCACCATCCGCAATGCCGATGATCATCGGGCTATCCTTACGTGCCACCCAGATCTCGCCCGGATAATCCCGGAACATCAGCTCAAGAGCGTAGGAACCACGGACACGCACCATCGTCTTAGCGATGGCATCAATAGGACCGAGGTTGTACTTTTTATAATAGTAGTCCACCAGCTTGATGACCACTTCCGTATCCGTCTGACTATAGAATGTATAACCGTGCTTCAGCAGCTTTTCTTTCAGTTCGATATAGTTCTCGATGATGCCGTTATGTACGCCAACGACCTCAGACTCCACTGTGCCGGAACCAGAACGGGTACAGTTACCTGAAACATGCGGATGTGCATTGGTTTGGCTCGGCTCACCGTGGGTCGCCCAACGAGTATGACCAATACCACAGGTTCCTTTCAATGTCTTGCCGCCATCTGTTTTCTCGATCAGATTGGACAGGCGCCCCTTCGCTTTCACGACCTGTGCCAGATTTTCTCCGTCACGGACAGCCAGTCCGGCCGAGTCATATCCTCTATATTCCAGTTTTGACAGACCATCCAACAGGATAGGTGCTGCCTGTCGGTTTCCTGTAAAACCAACGATTCCACACATAGGTTTATCCCTCCCGTTATTTACTTTTCTTATCTACTATACTTTCCCTTTTTTATATATAATCATTTCAAATTTGTTATCAACATTTTCAAATATTAAATTCACATGCTCACCCATAAAATAGGCGGAAACAAAAACAAGTACTGGAATCAGTGGATATTTAATCGTAGTAAAAACTGGAATATCTATTTTTTCAAATATTTCATAGTAGATATTATCAAAAATATATGATAACAAGTAGATATAAATTGATATTTTTGAGAATTTCTCAATCATTTTTCCAACCACACCATTTTTAATTCCTGACAAATCCACTCTCAGCAGTAACAAAAACAATGTAGTTGCACTCAAAAAAACAAAAATGCCATTATAAGAATTCCAATTTTCCCACAAATAGGTATTATTTACATACCTTAAATATGCCACGGCACTTGTTGTAAGCAAAGTTCCTATCAATGACATCAGCAGAATCTTACTTTTTAGCACAATAAATTCATCTTTATAATAGTAATAGTACACTCCAATGCTGTAATATAACACTGTATAAAGTTTGTCGCTTATTTTAAGTAGTGTGTCGCAGACTCTCTGCCCCCCCCCGACTCCAGCTAATTCAAATGTAGTCGGAATCAGAATAATCATTGCAAGCACCAACAAAGAGATTTGACAAGTTTTCTTATTCTTCACTTTCCGAAAAAAGGTATTTATAAATGGAATCATGATGAACAGTAAAACATATTTTTTTATGTACCATGAATACTGGCCAAATGAGACCAAATTATCAACAAAAGACCGGAATGACGCAACTCTCCATCCCTTCATTACATCAAATAAAAAAAGTAAAATAGTGCACAAAAAATACTGGAATAACACTTTTCTTATAGAAAGAAAGTGCTTTATGTTTATATTTCGATAATTCAGTAAGTATCCCGATAGAATTATAAAGAGCGGGACACAAGTCATAAACAACGATCGGAACAAGATCTGGACAAACGATTCCCATCCGATAATTTGTTGTTTATAAAACCCTGTCTTTAAGAAAAAGTGAACAGACATAACAAAAAAAGTTGCTACAACTCTTACAAAATCCAATTGTATGTCGCGTGTTTTTTTCACTCTTCGCGCCTCCTTATTTTTAATTATCCTCGACCTAATATGTCTTTTAAATCAACATTGTAGATATCCTTTTTCGCAGATCACATTAACCACTTCGTCAACATATTTCTGGCAGGTATCGTGATTCGGTGCTTCCACCATAACACGCACGACAGGATCAGTGCCGGACTCACAAACCAGAATACGTCCGGTATGCTTAGTGTCTTCCTCCTCATCATCTTATGGAACCAGTAATTCAATAAATTGACATACTCTTGGATTATTGATTCTATTACAACCTTTTCTTACGAATTTTCTAATTTCAATAATAATAAATAGGCATAATGCTGTACTCATATAAAAAGCAATAAAGCAACATAGCAAGCCCTTAAACGATAAGGTTTGAAACAGCAAACCAACTACCTTTTTAATTCCACCGATAAAGAATATATGTGTATAATAAACAAATGTATTTGCTTCTGATATTTTTTGTATAAAAATGGGGATTTTTTTCGCATTAAAACGACTTAGAAAATACCTCATCATACCAAGGGAATAAATACTAAGTGCTATTGTTTTAACCCTCGAATTCCAGAGAATCACAGTTAAAAGTAATCCGGCAATACCACTCAACATATCTAACAAGGACGTTCTTTATTTATATATCTTAAATTCATGTATTCCCAAATATGCTCCCAAGAGATAATATAAGTGCACATCTCTCCGATACATAATATCTGGTAATTGTACGCCACAAATATATAAAAAATACAGACATCCGATAATCATTATTCCGATATTTTTATTTTTTAGAACTTTATAAACAACAGGGCTAAAAATAAGAAATAGCATCAAATCAAAAATATACCATAGAGGGAAATTGAATTTGGACGTCAGTAAGTCATACCCCCCCCCTAAAATTCCTTCAATGAGATTACCCGATGAACGATAACCTGTAACCAAAACTGTATACGGAATTGCAACTGTATTCCAAAAAATATATGCCGGGGCCAATTTAGACAATCTGCTTCTAATTTTACTAAAGGCATTACCCGTTCTATATCCACGGAATAGTAAGTATGCTGACAGTATCATAAAACTCGGAACTGCTATCTGAGCAACATAAAACGTGAAAAATTCAAAAAACATATATTGCTTGTCAGTCAGTTGAAAATACTCATCCGTTTTATTATGGATGAATACAACCAAGATACATAAACAAAATTTATATAACGATACTGCCTGATACTCTCCTTTTTTCAATGCCATACTTTTCCTCCGCCTTATTATTAACTCTTCATGACAAATTTGTATATCTTTAGCATCCTATTACCCATTTCCATCTTCCATTCATTAAATGATACGTTAAAATCATAGCAATCAAGCCGTCAATCACAAAGTTAATAAAAACAACCACTGCTGGTATCCCATTCCCGTAATAGGCATACGTAAAATAAACAAGCGGGGAATGTAATAGATATATTCCCATACTCTCATCGCTTATTGTCTTACATATATTGTTGCATTCTTGACTTGATACGCAGTTATAAATTGCAAGTATAAAAAATGTTACAGCAATTTCTTGCAATCCCTTGTGAACGAGACTGTTTGCCCCCCCCCGAACGATTAGAATCACCATAAATCCGGATAAGAAAGCCATACCATAGTTTATTATGCCATTTATCTTTTCTAAATCATCCCTATACTTATTAGCCTCAAATCCCAAGCAGAACCAATACAAGCTGGACGCAACATTATTCACAAACAGTAATGCCGGAAACTTATGTGCAATCAAACTCACCAAAAAGGAAATTAGCAGTATCGAGCCATCAATTCTTCTATCGTTTACATGTGGAAATACTAAAAATGCAAAAACAAAAATCAAAAAAAGTGTTGGCAAAAACCACAAATGACCGCTATCAAGACCAATAAAAACACGCTTTAAAATTTCGCTATAGCCCAAGGCATACCAAGCACTATAATGACACATCCGTCTTATTGGAATCATCCACAGTACTGCTACAACACAAAACGGAATCAATAGTTTTTTTGCTTTTCCAAATACCCCTGTTGCCACACTCTTTATGTCATTATAATCGTGTCTTTCTGTGGAATAAAAGAAGCAAAAGCCTGACAGAAATAAGAACAGTGGCATTTGAAAGGCATTTATAATCCGTTTTATCCACATCAATGAATCGACCGTGTATGAAGTCTGATATATTCCCCATTGTGGATCATATAAAATAATACTATGCCCCAATACAACGGTTACTATAGCCAAACACCGCAATCTTGTGATCTTATAGTCCGTACCCATTTTCACCCTCTCCTTTTCAATATATTCAGCGATCACTTGACCTTGGCTAAGATTTTCATGCAAATCAGCTTCATTTCTTTTGTATAAAGCAGTAATGCAATCAGAACAAATACTAACTGATACCAACAAAAAACTGTATCTTTTGAAATCACAAGCAGTGCTAATGCTTGAACCACTAAAACCAAATATGCAATCGAATCTCTTATAAAGCTCACTCTTAAATCAATACACTGCTTTACTTGCTTTAAACGAATGAGCCACATAAGAAAATAGGCAAACGCCGTTGAAATTGCAGCACCTAATGGGCCAATGAAAATAACTAGTACGATATTTAATATTGTATTTACCACAGCCGTGATAACCGATGACTTTGCAAATAGGCTTGATTTTTTCAAGGCAGATAAAATTCCACCTAAAAACGCGGCCATTCCTGAAAAAACCGTGCTTATCATCAAGAATGGTGCATATTTCCATGCAGAATAAAAATCCTTTGCAAACAACATTTTAGCAAGTGGTTTATCCATAAATGTCAAAAGGCTACATGCAATCACTAGCAAAAAATTATATGCATTATAAATGTTTATAAAAAATCCATCTTTATCCTCTTTGTCAAATTCCTTTGTAGCAGACAACGTCCATGCCTGACTAAAAATACTTTGAAGTATTGACATTATAGATGGAATCTTATAACTCACCGAATAAATACCATTTATCGCTACCCCACAAAGCCAAGTAACAACATATCGATCTGAAGCATTATTGACCCACCACGAAACAGCATTAGCGACCATAGGCTTACTATAACTGGTCATTTCTTTTCGAAGTGTTGCATCATCCTTATGATTCTTAAAGTTTTCCCAAATCTTAGACCTAATCAGAAGATATATACACTGCGCAGCAGAGCCCAAGATTGATGCCCAAAAATAGCCATAAAGCCCAATCTGCAATACTAAAAGAAAAAGTATATTGCAAGAAATCATAACACCAGAAGAAATCACTCCTGCTACGGAGAGATCAGCAATTCTTCCAGTTCCTCTAGAAAAATATAAAATAACACCACTGAACACAGTCAATGCATACAGAATGAAAAACTCAATTTCATACTGTTGCAATACCGGAAGCAATCCAGTTATTCTATTCAATACTAGCCCAGCAAAAACTATAAAACAACTGATAATTGAATATCGACATCCTACATACCATATTTTGTTATGATCAGCATTATCATCCATCGAAAAGCGAAGCACCGCTTCCTGGATATCAATAGTTAATAATGGCACTAACAAACTGATTGTCGTATTAAACAGATCATATGTTCCATATTCGCTTGTCGTTAATACACTAGTATATAATGGTACTAAAAAGAAGCTAAGTAACTTTGTAGCAAAGCTACTTAGCGTTAATAATCCCATGTTCTTTATCAAGTATTTATATCTTCCCATTAAATCTCCTCTAGTCTACCATCGATAATCTAGAAAACCACTCGTTACTGACTTGCAATTTTAGTAAAACTCTTGTACCACTTTCCAATTGCGGACTCATTTAAGTGAATTTCCGTTTTCCATTCACCATTAATAAGATCATCCAATTTATCACAAATCTCAGTATCACGAATCACAGGTAACCCCGTATCTCTAGACATTTCAATCGCTCTATTATCTACTGCAACAATAATTGCTCTTTTTCCATTTTGCATCGCATGAATTCCACCATGAAGTCTTGTTCCAATATAGTCTAATTCATCATGTTTCTGCAAAAACTCTGAATATGCATCAAGTGATCGTGGTACAATCTCAATTCCTTCCAAGTCATCGATTTTTCTCAGATATTCCAAATCGATATCTCCTTGTGGCCAGAAATAAATATTTGTATAGTTTTTACGAATAATACGAATCATGTCCTTATCTTTGTTCTGGTCACCAATTATGCCCGTGACAGTAAATAGCACTTCGTTCCCTTTTTTATTGGGAATTTCTTTACACTTTTTATCAAGTCCCAACATTGTCAAACAGTTCGTATTGACAACGTTGTTTATACCAATGCTTTTAAGCATTTGAAGTGTCTGTTCATCTCTTACCGAATGAACAATTTCTTTTGAAAGGATAGTTCTATAAACATATTTTGAGTAAATCGATGGTTTCTTATACCCCCACCACCCTGTTCCTACGAGAAGAACATTTCTCATTTGAATCAATCGATTGTCAAATTTCCAGCCAGAATAAAGTTCCATTTGCGGAGACAAAATATTTGTACCTGTTATAATCGCATACTTTGCATCTAATAAATGTCGGACATCTTCATCAGACGGCTTAATATGTGTTGCGACATTATATAGTTTTTTAGGATCTACAATATCTTTAATTGCATTTGTATAATAGTATGCGATGATTTCATCACCAAGATTATCTGAACCAATTGCAGTGTTTAATATTACTATTTCATCACTACCACATGAATTACTATCCCTCGAATTCTTAATTCGTACATCGATATTTTGTCTTATTCTAATCAATATATTTTTAATTTTCACTAGACAACTCATATTTATCTCCCTCAGCATCGCTGCAACTTAGCACATTTTTGTACACCGAATACAAATACAAATAAATATCTTCCGGATTATGTCTTTCTATTGCTGTCTTTATTTCATTCTCCGATAAAAACTTTAATAATTCCCTATTTTGACCCAGTTCCATAATCTTAAAAGCCAACATGTGAGGCTCGTTATACGGATAAAGAATTCCTGTTTTTCCGTCATCAACCAGGCTGGCAATTCCTCCAACGTTAGCAGCAATAACAGGACATCCAATAACCTGTGCCTCGCAAAGTGAATTTGGCGAATTATCAATAATAGCTGGATGGATATACAAATCAGAGTTTGCCAATTTCTCAGCTACCTCACTCGCATCAATCATGCCTAGAAGTGAAATATTATAGTCTTCGTGTCTAATTCGCGTTTTTCTTTCAGCAACTCTAAATGCTTCTACATTTCCTGCTACTTCCCACTTAAACGGAAAGTTAAATTGTTCTTTCAAAATTTTTGCAGTACGCAGTATTATTTCATTTCCTTTAAGGGTTCCTGCCTGAGTAATTGTAATTAGGCGCATATTCTCCGACTTGTTTGATGTCCACTTCGGCGCATCATATATTTCCGGTCTCAAAGCCTCTGGGCAGTAATAATATTTGCTTTTCGGGCTATAATTTCGTACGATTTCCTCGTCCCAATGCGTTCTTCCCATAAAGAACCTATTGATTTTCATAAGATGCCGTTCCTTCGAAAGGCCATCTTCATTTTTTTTCTTATTGGTCAGAGTAGTAAATGCCACCTTTGGATTAAAATTATTGCATCTTATATATTCCCAATCACTATATACCAATTCACATGATTCACTATAAATGTTAGAAAAACCTTGCATGTGAATTACCACAGGAATATTCGTACATTCTGCTATCAAACCATACGGCCATTCTGATCCAAAGCACTGTATTACATCAGGCATGAAATCTTCTATGACATTAAGCATTTTAATCTTTAAACGGTTCCATCTATATGTAAAATCTACTTTTTCAATAAGTCTATCCTTAACTGTATTTGAAATATTTATCGGATAGTAAACCACTCCATTCTTTTCAACCTTCAATTTGTCTTCTTGATATTCAAAGGCGATTGCCAGCTCAATATTATTTCCATATTTTTTTACTATTCTTTCTAACGACGCAATCCAACCACCATATTTTTTTTCATCATATAATGATGGTGTAACCGAAAACCATAATACCCTCACTCTATCATCCTCCAGCTTTCAACTTCTTTTCTTCAATCGTCACATTCCAAATAAAGATGTCCAAAAAATGTTAATTTCTCATTTTTCTTGCATTCGAAACGGTTTTTATAGTTGGCGTTTAACGCATAAGTATCATCTACTATGTCATTCCATCTCTTATCGTCAAATAGTTCATTCCCCATTATATTAATAAAATCATAGTGGGTATTATTATATGGAACTCTATCAATTTCTTCTCTTATTGATTCAATATTTTCATAGCCCAAGCCTATAATTGCATCTATAAAAAAGTAACTTGGCACGAAGGAATAGTCAAAAAAGAATGCTTCATACATTTTCTTTGCAAATGAAAACAATACATTGTTTTTCCCTGCTGCTAAAAGACCTGTAGTCCACAGTCCTTTACTAACATGCGATTTTGAAACTCGGCCATGCTTAATTGTATAAAACGAGTATGCCCTGACGTGTTCTAAATCCTTTAATAGAAAGAAGTTGCAGTCGATATATATGCCACCGTAATTTTCCAGAAGAATTACTCGCATATAATCCGAAATATGTGTCATAGAAAAATCACCTCTAGTGATATGATTTTTCATATGGTCAGGCAGCTCAACAAACTCATTATAATTATATTTTGTTATAACATTAACCTTCCAATTTGGATGCAGTTTTTTTGCCCTCTCTATATTTTTTACAATCGTCTTCGGTGTATCCTCATCAATTCCTTGCCACCAAATCATCCAAATATTATTTTCTATTTTATCCTCAGCATCTAGCGGCTTTTCTAGTTCTTGATTTTTGAATTCATCAATTATATATGAGTATCTACTCCGAACAGCATTTTTCAAGCTTTCATATTGTTTAGTATGGTATTCTTTACCCAATACATCATCTTTCTTAAATATAACATTTTTTAAGAAATATGGTTTTGCAACTGAAATTCCAAATGCTTTCCACAAATTAATCGTCGTTGAAACTATTACTCGTAGTGTTTGAATTTTCTTGTTTAGCATTGATTTTCCCTATATTGTCATTTTATCCTTTGAGTTTTCTAATTAGTTCATCAACATTTTCATTTGTTACATGAAGCTCCAGTAACTTTTTTTGAGTATCCGTAAATTCATCTATATTCAGATCAAACTTCAACAACTTATCAATTACTTCTTGAGGAAATCGGTACTTAATTACCTTTGCCGGATTTCCAGCTACGATAGCATATGGGGGAACATCATGTGTCACAATACTACCTGTTCCAATAACTGCTCCCTTTTTTAATGTAACACCCGACAAAATCCATGCAGCATCACCTATCCAAACATCATCTTCAACAACTATCGGTCCTTTAGATATAGCAGGTTCATCAACAAATGGAAATGTAGTGATTCGTTGATAATCATGTCCTCCCCCCAAAAGAAAATTACATCTACCAAGAGAACAATTATCTCCTATCACTAGTTTTTCAGTATTGCCACAAGTATAATTAACATTGATTACGCCATATGTGTTTTTACCCACAACAATACCACCATTTTTTATAAACTGTATTGCCTGCTTATTACTAATCGTTCCCAATGAAGTTCGATTATGAGTATTAATTCTTTTCCAATATCTTTTAATAGCCAAGTATTCAATTTTAAGTATAATTCTTTTTATCATATTTCCTCTTCGTTCAAATCGTTTTTTATGCACCCATATACTATTTTAGTATTCTGAAGATAAACTCCATATATGTTGCCTTCTTTTTTGGCTAACTGGTATTTTTCTGAAGTTTTAATAAAATAGAATACAATTAAATAAAACAGATGCATCTTCAATCCTGGCACCGATGTCGCTGTATATGTCACCCAATACGCCAAAGTAATGAAAAAGATTGGTTTACTGTTATACTTAACAGGAACGCACAAAAGTGAATACACCATGTAAAACAAATATACTGCGACACCAATTATTCCATACTGCACTATTACCCAAAGCCAAATACTCTCCATGCCATACAGAATAACATACACAGATCTTGGCAAAACACTAGCAAATTTGTTACCTAATCCGAACACAGGAGATATTTTAACAACATCAAACGCAGCTGCAAATTGAGTCAGTCTTGTTTCAATTGAACTTCCGCCTACTTCAGCTTGAGCGTTCTGGTCAAAAAAACTCATCAAAATATTAGCATTTTCCGTTAAAAGCGGCATTAGTGCAATAATAGCAAGTATCCCCAATACCAGTAAGGAATAAAATCTTTTTTTCTTAAAGTCAACCAACCCTAAACATGAAATCGCCAAAAAAAGCAATGGCGAGCGCATTTTTGTCAAAATAATACAAGGAACACACATAAATGCAGTGATCATTGAAAGTCTTGGGAAACTTTTTCGACTTTCTATATCACTGTTCACCCAAAGCCACATAGTAAAAACCGCATACATGCTCCAATTAATACCTGCGCCAATTGCATGCTCAAATATAGACTTAATTCTATAACCACGATCCATATTGGTATACAATCCCACAAAACTTCTAGTCTCGTCATGTATCAGAGTTGCTTCGTACAGTGTCAAAGGATTGCTCTTAATAGCATATTCAATCAAGCCATATACGCATGATGCAAATATCAAAATTGTCACATACTTATACAGAAATTTGAAATCCTCTTTCGTTTCCAACATTTCCCACATAAGCCAGACCAAGAGAATATCCTCAGAAACTATTTTAGTTAGGTTTGACAGTTCTGCTTTAAAGCCAGCAATTGCAAACATTGATGACAAAAGCCAGCACACAAACAAAAGTCCAAATGCTGCTTTATATGGAAACTTCATATGTGCAAATTGATACTGTGTTCCCTTAGAAAAGAAAACAAGAACGTATACTAAGGTCATGAACATTTCAACTGTCAGCAATGGAATGCCTGGCATTGAGATCAATGTAATATTTGTAACAAGTATCAATTTATATACCAAATATATTTCAAAGCTTTTTTTAAAGTCTTTTATACCATATACTAGAATTAAAAAACCTATTATGGAAAAGATCAACTTTTTTCTCCTTTACCTTTATCATTTATAGTACCAAGCAAAGTACCTCAATCACAAATTTCCAAGTAAAATTTTCAAACCTATAGTTATTCGCATATTTTTGCTCGTAAAACTTGGTTTTCTCGAAAATGCTAATTCACATTTTGTCATAAATGTAGTTTTGTAACCAATAATTGTACTAATCCAATTTTTCTCCGCAAAACCTATTTTATCAGAATAGATTTCATTCAAGTCCTTAAGTTCATCAACTATTCCAACCTTAGGCTTTTCCTTAATCATCCCTATTCTTCTTTTTATCGCATCAGCTTTCCCGACAGTTGATCCAATCACATTATTACCATGTTGTCTGTATTTAATATAGACTTCAGGGTCATATTCAATCTTACCCCCAACTGCGACGCAGACACGTGCAATAAACGCATCGTGGATATATAAATCATGTGGAAATTCATGTTCCTGAATTACAGAGGCCAATTGCGAATTAAACACCATTGTACATCCTAAATAACCAGGATTAAGAACTGCCGAATATAAATCAGTCGGAACATACTTTTTATATGTATTTCCTCCTAGTGGATATAAATCCTGATCAACATATTCCGCATTGCAAAAATACAGTGCTGCACATTCAAACTTTTGAAGTATATCAATTGCCCTAGCAATTTTACCAGGCATCCAGACATCATCCTGATCCGAAAAAGCATAGTAATCATACCCATGTGTTTTATACAGCAAATCAATAAAACTCTTTCCTGGTCCCAAATTCTTGCCAGAATACCATTTTAACTTGCCAAGATTTTGATACTTATTAAGAATATTAATTGTCTCATCTGTAGAGCCGTCATCCCTAACCAATAGACTTAATTCAAAGTTACCGCTTTGGGATAATATCGAGTCAATTTGCTCATTTAGATATTTTTCGCCATTATATGTTGACATCAAAACAGCTACTCTCATGTTTCTTCTGCCCTTCTTTTATTACAAAACAGTTTTATATCTTTACCCCAATGTATACTCTCGTTTCCACTTTCCATACAATAGTTGACTTGGAAGGAAAAGGGCACAATATAAAATTTTGTCACTACTATTACTCAAAAGCTCACCACATTTTCTTCCAGCGAACTTTCCGTATATTTGATACTGCAGCATTGATTTGATTCTAATTTTCATGCAAGCATTTGAGTCCAAGAATGCCTCTGCTCTAGCTATGCATCCATTCGGGGACTTTATATTGTGTTTTCTACGGTTATTAGTCAAACCATCTTCGAGATAATCTGAAATATAAATCACGCGATTAAAGAATCGCATTTTATATTTTTCAGACATTCTAACCCATACAATATCTTCTCCTAGAAACTTTTCGCCTTGAAACTCAGGAAACAGATATTCTTTTAGGCAGTGTGTATACCACACTTCTGCCATATCTCCGCCAATGCTTCTATTAATTCGGCACTCAACGTAGGATTCTTTCATCCCATCCTGTGGCACACCAGATGTACTCAGATATCCACCATCCGGCTTTCCTCTCAAAAAGCTGAAACCGCAAAGATCACTCTCGTTTTTATATCTTTTATAAGTCTCATTAACATAAGAAATTGCATCTCCAGTAAGAGAATCGTCACTGTCAACAATAAACGTTAACGGTGTCTTTATAAACTGATATGCATAATTCAGAGCCGTGTGCTTTCCGCCATTTTCTTTTCTATGATAAGAAATCGGGAAATCTGCCGTCTGTTTCATTTGTTCGACACGTTCGCTTGTGTCATCTGTACTACCATCATCTACAATGAGCCACTCAAAGTCCTTACAGTCCTGAGCACATAAGGATTCATATAGTTTTTCCAGAAGTTTTCCTCTATTGTAGGCGGGTGTAAGAACTGTTATATTGCTCATTTTAGGCCACCATCATTTCTTACTTCGTCTCCATCTGCTGTGCGATATCAGCATCCACGATTTCCTCGCCGGTCTTATGCTTCAACTGCTCCTTAGAGGCTTCACTCAGACCGTTGTTGATCACACAGTTCATATCGCAGGTGCTGCACTTATCCAGCTCCTCTTTAGTAACTTTGCCATCGCGGTAGTCACGGCAGATTTTCAGCTCGTACATGCTGTACGGATGCTTGGTGAAGAGAGCCTTAAACTTGTGGACCAAAACCCAGGTAGCAGGCTTCCAGATGTACTTATGCATAGCAGGGCTTACACTGCCGATCATCCAGCAGTCACGGTCGCAGCAACGAACCTTCGCACGAACCTTCTCGGCCTCCGGGCTATTCCACAGCTCGTCCCAAGTCTGGTTGTTCAGGTTACCCATGACTTCCTTATCCTTGGTACCATTGCACGGCATGACATCGCCATACGGATCAATAAAGAAGGTATCGAAGCTCATGTCGCAAGGCAGCAGACGCTTCTGACCGTAGATGTAATTGATCAAACCGTGGTTAAAGTACGCACGGAACCACTTCTTCGGGCTGTTGCTGCGGAGCAGTTCATTGACCAGATTCTCAAAGTTCTTTGCAACCATCGGACGGTCATGGATGATGTTCT
>ERZ827496.2762-NODE-2762-length-16702-cov-3.022286_pt1 | contig 16702 bp, 9 predicted proteins | sample MGYA00519769_ERZ827496 | MGnify/ENA primary metagenome ERZ827496 (study PRJEB31778, sample SAMEA3449327) | human gut metagenome | biome: human gut; feature: human-associated habitat; material: faeces | place: United Kingdom | collected 2010/2012 ...
TTTTTCTTATTTAAATCCCGGATATAGCCGACGATACCGTCCGGCTCATGAAACGTGACCGTCTCTTTCTCCTCATCCCGCAGATCCTTGAATACGATCGTAAGATTTGGATTCAGATAAGCAGTTTCGTGCAGCCTGCTCTTTACTTCTGCTGCCGAAAAACGAGTCTTTTCAAAAATCTCTGCATCTGGAAGAAAACGAATCCAAGTTCCTGTTTCTTTGGTCTTTGCAATAACCGGGAGCAGGCCGTTTTCCAGTTCGACCGTCGGAATCCCTCTCTCGTAACGGTCATAGTGCACGCAACCTTCACGGCTTACTTTTATTTCCAGCCATTCGGACAAGGCATTTACAACGGAAGATCCGACACCATGCAGACCGCCGCTTGTCTTATAGACCGAATTATCAAACTTACCGCCTGCATGCAGCGTCGTGAAAACGAGACGTTCTGCCGACATGCCTTTTTCGTGCATGCCCACCGGAATACCACGTCCATTGTCTTTGATGGTTGCAGAGCCGTCTTTTTCCAGTGTCACTTCAATGCGGTCACAGAAACCAGCCAGATGTTCATCCACCGAGTTATCTACGATTTCATATATTAAATGATTCAAACCCTTTCTGGAAACGCTGCCAATATACATCCCAGGACGCTTCCTGACAGCCTCCAGACCTTCCAGTACCGAAATACTGCTGGCATCATAGGTGCTTTTTTTTGCCATATTTTCCTCCTTGCTCAAAAACATGCTTGTTCTTATCACACCCCAAAACAAATGTTCTCTTATGGGGCAAAGAAAAAAGCTGCTTTGTTTTCTAACAAAACAGCCTTCTTAGCAGTTCCAAGGGGAATCGAACCCCTGTTTTCGCCGTGAGAGGGCGACGTCTTAACCGCTTGACCATGGAACCTTATCTTTTGTTTTTTGTCTTGCCTCAAGACTCCTTAATAATATACCATGTTTCAGGAAATGTCAACACCTTTTTTTAATTTTTTTAAACTTTTTTATTTTTTGGAATTTTCACGTTTTTTCTGCATGATACAATAATTCCAAAGATTCCAAAATCAAACATACAGAAGCATTCCTGTGCTGTCTTTTTAAGATACCAAAATGGTAAAGAAAAAGGAACGATACCGAAGTACCGCCCCTCTTCTTTCATTTAATTATAAGTTTTCCATGCTTTGAAAATCTTATTTTTTAATTTTAACTCTTTTTGCTTTGCTCATTGCACTGATCAGTTTTCCTTTGATCGTTGCAATCTTGTAGTAATAAGTCTTACCTGCCTTCAGACCCTTCTTGTTTGTAACAGAAGTTGCATTCTTTCTGGTAGTAGCTACTTTTTTGTAACCGCTGTTCTTCTTGGTAGAACGATATACAACAACTTTTGCACCTTTTACTTTCTTCCAGCTCAGTTTTGCGTTCTTAGATCCGGCTGTTGCTTTCTGGATCTTCGGAGCTTTTGCAAGTTTCACTGCTACAGCTGCACCGGCTTTGCTTACAACCTTGCCGTCTTTGGAAACTGCCACTGCGTAGTAAGAAGCACCTTTGACTGCTTTTTTATCTTTTACGGTCGTTTTGCCTGCTGCGGTTGTACCAACCTTGGTTGCTTTGCCCTTTACTACACGGTATACATCGTAAGATGCTGCATCTTTTACTGCTTCTACCGTTACATTTACAACCACACCTGTTTTGGTAACTTTTGCTTTTGCTGCTTTTACCTTCGGTGCATCCAGAGCAACTGCAGGAGTCTCTGCCTTCTTCAGGGCTGCCTGTGCATTTCTAAGTGCCAGTGTCAGGCTTTCCAGGGTTGCTTTATCTGCATCTGCCGGAGCATTTTTCAGTGCCTTATAAGCTGCATCAAATACTTTCCAGCTTGCTTCTTCATAATCTTTCTGTCCTGCATCTGCAATCGCTGCTGCGTCTTTCAGTGTGTTGGCTGCGTTTTCTTTTGCTTTTTCCAGATCAGCTTTTTCCTGAAGTACCAGAGCATCTTTTGCATCATTCAGATCTTTGATTGCCTTTTCAAGTTCTGCTACGGTTACTCCGTCTTTGCCCGGAAGATCTTTCACTGCTTTATATACTGTCACTGCATTATTATAAGATGCCACTGTATATTTGTTACCATTTGCCATCAGATCATCATAAACAGCTGTCAGCAGACTGTTCAGTTCTTCTTTCTTGGCAGCAACTTTGGTCTTCAGACCTTTCTTCGCATCGCTGATTGCTTTGATTGCGTCTTCAATTTCGGTCTTGGATACATCTGTCTTGTCTTTCAGTGTATTTGCTTTTGCAAGAGCATTTTTCAGAGGTGCGTAGCTTTCTTCTGTATAATCCGCCTCTTTTATATCCTTTACAGCATTGATCGCTGCTGCCAGATCTGCCTTATCCTGTGCAGACGCTTTGTTTGTTGTAACAGTCAGTGTGATCTCTTTTGTGCTTGTCTTGGTTGCATCAGATGCCAGAGTTGCCGTTACTTTTACTTTTGCTGTACCTGCTGCTGTCACTGTCACTGCATTGTCTTTTACAGTTGCACCTGTTGTACCTGCGTCTGTTACTGTGTAGGTATAGTTTACAGTTCCGTCATGTCCTTCTACCTTGCAGTCACCGGTTACCTGTGCTTTTGCACTCAGTGTTACGGTCTTGCTGTCTGCTACGCCAAGATCAATCGTCTGATCTGCAACACCTGTGATCTCGCCAACTACACAGGAGCAAACAATTTTTGCAGTTTTCGGGAATGTCTTGGTAACGGTCATGGTCTTTCCGTCTGCCGCAATCGTAACGGTTGCATCATCTACGCTTGGTTTGCTGATGTCGGTAAATTTGAATCCGGAACGAGCCGTGTATACGGTTGTTGCCGTGTATACCGTCTCTCCTGCAAACTTGGCATCTTTTTCAAGAGCAGTACCGTTTGCTGACCATGTTGTCACTGCTGTGTATGGAATTGCAGAAATATCAGCATCTGGTGCCACCTTTTCCAGAGCGGCCTTGATCTCATTATAAGATTTTGTCAGACCTTCTGAATAATCGGTGCCTTTGTAAAGTTTGATATCTGCAATCTTACCATCTACCTGATCCAGTGTGGAGTATTTAACACCGTTTCCATCTGCCTCGTGGTTTGTACTCTTTTCAGTATTGTATCCGATTGTAAAGATACTGGATGCATAAGATTTAAATACAACCTGGTATCCATCTGATGCATTTACTCTTCCCGGTGTAGCTTCACCAGCTTTTCCATCTACATAAAGCTGCATATTTGTTCCGGTATATACCAGTGCGATATCATGCCACTCTCCCCAGAAGGTATCGGCATCATATTTATACTGTACCTCCGGCCATTTACCTTGTGCATCGCAGCAGTACAGGATCACGCGGTCGTTTGCACCGTCTACCTGGATACCATACTGAGAATCCATCTTACCAAGGATATTTACAACTTCATCAGTTTTATTGTTCAGTTTTACTTTTGTGCGAAGAACCATCGGTGTATCACCGGATACATCAAATTTATCATTGTTTGCTCCGTTGTTCGGTGCAGTCAGTCTTCCCTGGAATGCCAATACGTCGCCATCTACAACGACCGTTGTCGGAACGTCATCTTTCACTTCCAGTGTAGCCGGTTTCGCAGACTGGTCTTCCATTGCAACATAGCTTGGTACTACTGCAGTTTCTCCGGCTACCGGTGCTGTATAAGAAAGCCTCGGTGCTGTGATCACAGAATCTTCGGTAACTGGCGGAGCCGGTGTTTCAGCTTTTTTCAGTGCTTTGATCGCATTTTTCAGTGCATCTGCAATTTTCTGAACATCCTCATCTTTTGTCTCATCGGTAACAGCATTTGCTGCTGCCAGAGCTTCTTCGAACACTTTGTAAGAATCTTCTGTATATTTATTAGCGGATTCTACTTTTTCTGCATCTGCAAGTGCTGCCGCAAGAGCTTTGCGTGCCTCGGATTCTGACGGAGCTGCATCCTTTTCACCGATCACGCCGAATTCTGCTGCGTTAATGTATTTACTTGGCTCAGCACCGGCTGTCTTGATGACTTCAACTTTTACATCTGTGACATCTGCGTATTCTGTGCCAAATTCTAATGTTTTTTCAGCAAAGTTCTGATCTGCACCTTCTGCATCTTTCTTTACATAAGTCCATGCAGTATCACCTTCTGCCTTTCCTGCCGGAGTCCAGTTTGTACCGTTGTCTGTGGATACAAAAACTTTGCATTCAGAAATCGCACCACTTGCAATATTTCCTGCATTATCATAAAGATTTCTCGGTATGTAAGTAAATGCTTTCACCGTTGTAGCTTTTGCCAGCGTAATAGTATATGTATTATTACCGGTCAGTTTTCCGTCTGCATAAGTTGCCTTTGGTTTGGATGGATCGCTCCAGTTTGTATGCCAGTAGGTATCCGTTTTTCCATCGAGTGCATTACTTGTTGCACCATCTTCACCTTGATTATCGTGTATCCGCTCTTCACTGTCGGCCTTACCAGTCAGCCCTTCCAGTTTTCCGTACTCTTTATCTGATGGTTTTGTTGTCTCTGCCGGTACGCTGAAAACCAGAGTCAGAGTCATGGTTTTTCCTTTCTCTGATATAACTACATCTGATGCATTTACAGCAACTTCTTTCTCTCCAACCTGGATTTTCTCCGGAATACTAGTTTCATCAAATATATTTCCTTCTTCTGCTTTCAGAGCGATTGTTAAAGTATAATTCTGTCCGGCTTCAAATTTTGTTACTGTGTTGCCATCAGAATCTGTCCATGCAGTTGCAACGGTGTATCCTTTCGGATCAGTCGCAGTTACGTCAGCAGGTTTCTCCCCTGTTACAGGTGCGACTGCTGTAAGTACAGGTTTACTGATGACTTTATCTTCTGCAACAACTTCTTCTGCTTTATAAATATCAATCGCTGCGGCATTAATATAGGCATCTGTCTGATCGCCTGCTGAATGTTTTACTTCGATACGGATATGTTTTGCTGTTTCCGGCGAGAATGTCACATTTTTTTCATCAGAATTATTCTCCCAATCTGCTGTTGCCACCTGCTTCCAGTCTGTGATCGCAGAAACGTCATTAACATCTGCATTGGAGATATAAATATTGGCAGCGGTAATTCTTCCGTTTGCAACACCATTTCCTGATCCCGATCCCTGACGAGGCAGATAAGCAATCTTTCCGATCGTTTCAGAGCCTGCAAGGTTGATATACAGATTGTTTCTGGAAATCAGTTCAGTCGGAGTAGTCATCGTTCCAGGACGTACTATTTCAGTAAATCCTTCATCTGCGGCAACTGTTCCGCCGTTTCCGCCCCAGCTTGAATGGTATCCTGTAGCTTCATTGTTATCCACAAGATTCTTCAATGCTGCATCGCTCTGGGAGGAACACTCTGCTTTTGCCAAAATATTGCCACTGTCTATTTTTGTATTGTCATCCCTGTATACATAAAGTTCTTTGCCGGAAATAAAAGTATTGTTCGGATTACCTGCAGTGTTCAGTACTTCTATCTTAATTTCTTTCACATCACTTATTGCATCTGTAAATTCTATCGTTGCTTTACTTTCTGTAAAACTCAACGTATATGGATCTTCCTGTACTTTCTTGAATTCTGCATTTTCGGCTGATGTCTTATAATAAATATTGCATTTTTTAATCGTACCATTATTGCCTGCACCATTTGAAACATATTCCAATTTTTTGACAGTTGATGCTTCAGTCAAAGTCAAGGTGATATTGTTGTTCGAATTCATGATAACTTCGCCGCCCTGTTTAACCGGCTGATTATCACCTTCCCATGCTGAATGCCAGTAGTCGTCTGGGTTTCCATTTAATACAGCATTCATTGTATTTGTTCCATCAGCACAATCTGCTGAAGCTGTCAGACCCTCTGTAAGTTTTGTATAATTATAATTCTTTGTTTCTGCTTCTTCCGAAGCTGCAAGAGCACTCAATGCTCCAAGTCCGGATACCGGTGCACTTGTCACGACCATAGTACCTACCAGTAATCCTGCTAAAACCTGTTTGAATTTCATACGTTTTTACCTTTTCCTTTCATAAATATTTATGGCAGACATCTGTATCGCTGTCTGCTTCTCCCTGTGGTAACTGCTGTTACTGCACTGTGAAACATCTCATGCTGTTCCACTCTTATTTTATTCCAAGACTTCTTCGCCTCAAAACTAGGTATAGTATACTATACTTTTCATTCTATTTCAAGTCTTTTTGTAATTTATCACCAGTTTTATCACCAATATTGCGTTTCTGTTTTATTATTTGTGCTGCTTTTTTAATTATTTTCTGTTATTTCCTGCATTTTTCGTGCATATCAAAACCATTTTTTTGAGAATTCTTTTGCTGCACAGGTATATCAAAAGCAGGTGTATCTGCTTTATACCGCTGATACACCTGCCTGTTTTTTAAATCATATACTATATGCCGGATATCACACCAGTTTGACGTAAATTACTCAATCGGATCTGTTTCAATGATAAATTTCACATTGCTGTCCACACCGGATGCTTTTCCACTGAAAGTATCATATGTGCACTCATCAGAGCTGAGTGCTTTGATGCGGTCGATCACCGTGAGCAGATCATCTTCTACGGTTTCTTTGAGTTTCTTGGTGCCTTCTTCTTCGAATTCAGAAGTTCCGTCTGCCAGTTCTTTTGCTCCGTCTGCCAGCTGGCTGATACCATCTGCTACCTGTCCGCTTGCGGTCTGAAGGGTACCGGCTCCTGTGAAGAGCTCATCTACGCCGGAAAGCAAGGTTGCAGAGCCATCTGTCAGAGTTGCATTATTAGATACCAGGGTAGATGCTCCTGCCGAAAGCTGCGTGGAAAGCTGAGATACACCGCTTGCCAGCTGTTTGGTTCCTTTCTGCAGTGTCTTGACCCCTGCATTCAGTACCGGTGCGTTCTGTTTCAGTTCTTTTGCTCCGGATGTAAGCTGATCGTTGTATGAGCCAAGTGAATCGAATCCGCTCAGCAGACTTGCGATTCCGGCTCCCGCACTCGGAAGAGATGCAGTCTGTGTTTTCAGAGTCTTTACATTTCCGGCAAGTGTGTCGATCGCAGCATCCAGTCCCTGCATGCCTGTATTCAGTACTTTGACACTGGTTGTCAGCTGTGTCATCGGTGCTTCCGGAATGCTCACACCGGAAAGTGTTGCCAGTTTTGTCTGCATGCCATCCAGTTTTGTGCTCATCTGTCCGGCTGCACTCTGAAGGGTCTCAAGGCTGGTCTTCATACTCTGAAGTGTTGCCGTCAGTGATGCCGTGTCGATACCCGGCATGCTGATTTCGACATCCGGTGCCGTTACCTGATCTACCGCTGTCACGCCAGTAGTATCTGCAGATACGGTGGTATCCACTTTGGATACGCTCGGCAGATTTGATTTTGCAGCGGTCAGAGAATTTACCAGATCTGTATTGCCGGCTGCCTGTGCTGCTGCAATCGCTGTATCAAGAGCGGCTCTTGCACTCTCAATCTGACCATTCGCCGTGTCAATCTGACCATTTGCCGCTGCCACCTGGCTGTTTGCACTTTCAACTGCAGAATTCACAGAGGATTTTGCTGCATCGAGTTTGCTGTTGCGGTCTGCAATCTGTGCATTGACATTCTGAACGGATGTGCCCATTGCTGTTGCGATCGCAGTCTGTGCCTTTGTCTGTAAAGTAGTAAGGGCAGTGCGGACTGTCTGAAGCTGTGCTGCCAGTGACTGTCCGTCTGCCATCAGCTGTGCTGCCGGTGCTTTGATGGAGCTGTCTACTGCACCTGAAAGTTCTTTGCCCTCTGTAATCAGTTCACTTCCTGTCTGAGCAAGTCCGTTAACCTGTGATGCCAGTCCGGACAGACTTTCAAGAGAACTCTCAAGCTGTGCCGTTCCGGCTGCCAGAGCAGAAGAAGCCACCTTGAGATCTTCCTGTGTACTGCCTTCTCCGTCCATTGCGGCATACATCTGATCGATCGCTGTGCTCACCTGTGAAAGACCTGTTGTCAACGGTTTCAGTGCTTTTGCACCGTCTGCCAGTTTCTTTTCACCTGCGATGTAAGAAGTCACACCGTCTGCCAGTGTGGAGGTTCCTTTTGTATAGGTCTGTACACCGGATACGATGCTGTTTACACCATTTTTGTATTCTGTTACTTTTCCGGTCATAACACCCTTACTTCCGAGATATTTCTGGATACCCTGATTCAGCTGTTCTGCACCCTGTGTATAAGCGTTGATTCCGCTGTCCAGCTGTTTTGCACCGCCGTTCAACTGATCGATACCATCCTTTAAGGTCTGGATTCCGTCATCAAACTCTCCGTATTTCTCATTCAGAGTATCTGCACCGTCAGACAGCTCTTTGGAACCATCAACCAGTTTCAGTGCAGCATCCTCGAGATCATCCAGGGCATCTGTCAGCTCATCGGTATCCGAGATGCTGTCCATATCCAGCTGTTTTAAAATGTCCGTCATTGCTACGGTGAAGGTGGAGTCCATCTCGAAATCCGTTACATCCGCTGTAATCTCCAGACTCTCTGGAAGTGTGATATCTTTTTCCTGATCTTTGGAAAGGTTCAGACTTTCTTTTAAACCTGGCATTGCCACACCGATCACAATATTTCTGCTTCCATCGGATACCACTTTTCCATTGTCGATCACAATGTTGGAAAAATGTTCATCCGGAAGGATCATTCCGGTCACCATAACAAATGGATTATAAATATTTTCTGTCTTGCCATCGATTTTTGTTGTTGTTTTTGCTTTGTTTTCATAATTTACCTGAATCTTCAGCTTTCCGCTCTTGCCGACCAGATCATTTGGATCTGTTTCTACACCATCCAGAAAATATTTAAGCTTTACAGATACCGGAAGTTCTTTGCTTGTAGTACCCTGATAATAAATATCGGAACCGTCTGCCTGCCAGCTCATGGAGTCACCGCTTCCGGTGTAAGTTTCATCGCCCTTTACATTCTCGATATCCTGCAGATCGGATTTGTCTTTTATCGTACTGTCACCATTGCTGTTTTTCAACCAGTTTGATACGGTAACGTCTGTCGTATTTCCAGATGCATCCGCATTGACATAAACGGTTTCTTCTTTTGATACATCTGCGGCAGCTGCACTTACCGGCACGCCACCCATTACAGCAGCCATTCCCACTGCAATTCCTCTATAAACAACTTTTTTTGTATTTACATTTTTTCTGATTTTTTTTGCCATGATCTATTACCTCCTGCTGCCGCCTCTTCTGCGACATTTTCTAAGCCAGCTCCTCTTTTCACGTGACATTATATGCTTTGCGGCTTTTATATTTCATTAGTCACTATTGAGATGATGTATAATTTTTCGACACATTTATGGAAGTGTACAATTTTTTTACATCGCCGCTTCCTTTGCCTATTTTTCTTCTTTCTAAGAAGTAGTATAGTAGAAAAAAGTTAAGAATACTATAGAGTTTGTTTGTGTTTTTTTCTCATAAATGAAAAAGAAGGTGATATTTTGAATACACAGGACGTAACACGCTCCGTTATCCGTCTGGAACTTGCAAGAGCTTTTCGCGGTATGGAAAGTAATCCAAAACGAACGCTCCGCAAACTAGCAGATCTCGGAAAAGTATGTGCCAGAGGATCGGTGCAAAAAGAAATATTCGGCATTTTTCAGCAGCGTCTCAGATATAAAGACAGTCCTTATTTTTCTGTTATGCAGAATCTCGTCAGAAATGTATCGGCAGAAAATCTGACTACTTTCGGTATGAACCTCGGTTACAACAGCTGGACGGACGGTGCAAAAAAAATCCGTGCAAAAAAGGATAATGAAGGCATCTTAACTTCCTGGATCCAGATACTGGATCTCTCACAGAGCGAATGGACAGTTGAAAACCTCAATGCTTTTATTGATTTTTGGAAAACATATGGTGTCTGCACTTATGCTCTCCTTCCATCTGCCTCCTTTTCAGAGAACACGTTTCTGCCGGAGGTATTTCAAAAGCAGAATGACTGTGCATTCTTATGGTTTCTTTCGGATGTGGATTCTTTCTGTATCAATATGGATGATTATAAAGATGTGCAGAATGTAATGCCAATCTTCAAAATGGAAGCTTTAATGGAATCTGAAATCCATCAGATATTAAGTGCCCACAAAAAACTTTATGGCGTTTATCAGCTATATAATGAACAGAATATCCGGGAATGCATTTCACGGAAAAGTCTGGGGCTTCTGTCTTCTCTTGGCACACCATTTCTGTTTTTTTTATCAGAAGACAGAAAAAGCGACACCAGCAGTGCCGCTTCCAGATTTGCCGTGGATACCCGCATGAAGCAGGCATATCCGTTTTTAGCTGTTGATTTTTATTCTGATATCACACGGATCAATGAGATTATTTCAGGTGATCCGCTCCCGATTCATATCACAGAACGGATGAATCGGCTGATTTCTTCTGTTTAACTTCCAGAATCTTTTTCGCCCCCAGGGAAATTGTCTCATCCAGCTGTCGGACAAATTCTCTGGGCTGCATAATATTCTCATCCATTATCCAGCGGATAATCGCCATCAAAAAAGCATCTCCGAAAAACCGCAGAAAAAAAGCTTCTTCTTTTCCGGCACCCATGATCTGATCCGCAAGATACTTCAGATATGGATCCATCACTTCTGAAAAATATTCCTGGAAAGAATTCTGTCCTTCCATCTTCAATGCCACACGGTAAAAATCTCTTTCCTGATATAGATAATCGCAGATATCTTCCAGAAGCTGCAATGCATCTTTATATTCCTCCAGATGGATATTGCTCACAAATTCTGTATAAAAGATCCAGTTGATCAGATCGTACTTGTCTTTGAAATGATAATAAAAACTGTTGCGATTCATACCGCATGCTCCGCATATATCGGAAATGCTGATCTTGGAAAGCTTTTTTTCTTTCATCAGAGCTTTCATCGCCGCTGCCATCGCATTCCTTGTGATATTGGAATCTGCCATTTTCTCACCTCATAAACACACTTTTCCTGTATCTTATACCATCCTTCCAAAAGGTGCAAGCAACTTTTTTCCATTTTATTGCATTTTTTTCACTTTTCTTCTATACTGAATGAAACAAAACAGTATCTGTAATATCGGGCACAGGTCGAAGGACTTCCTGCCAAAATCGTAAGAATGTAACTGAAATTGGAAAGGATTATATATGAAAAAATATCATTTATTTTTGCCTCTTCTTGGCATCCTGCTACTGGTTTCCGGCGGATGCAGCAAACGAAAGGAACCGAAACCTCTGATCACGGAGGCTCCTGCAGTGGAAACAGAAATCGGAGGCTATATAACAGAAACTGAAAGCAGCACGCTGGAATCACAGTCCGTATCCGGTACGATCCGCTTGCCGATCCAGGAACCGGAACACCAAAAAGAATCCAGCACAGAATCCGAAGTTGTTTCTGCATCTATTTATATAGGAAGCAATGGAAGTTTCCGTGCTTATCCCTATGCCGGCGGAGATATTGTCACGCCGGAATCTCTGATCGCTGCAATGGCTGATCTGACCGGATGGAATCTGGATCTTGCCGAATCTGTCACCGGAGAAAATGAGAACAGCCTCACAGTCTGTTTTGCCAGATCCTGCTCTCTTTTTACTGGCACTGCATCCGCTGAAAAGGAAGCATTTCCCATCTACAGCAAGGATCAGCTTTATCGTCAGATTCTTGACAGCATCTGCTATACCTTACAGGTGAATTTTTCACAGGATCAGGATCTGTCCATCTATTATTGTGCCGTCGATAAAAACGGAGAAAAAATCCCCATCGAACTGGAAGATCTTGGCATCACTGTTCCTTCCGGAGAACCTTACCAGCACTTCCCTTCTTTTTAGGATCTGTCTGCATTTCACACAATTTTCAAACAAAAAACACAATTTCATCTCATATCAAACACACAATCCTTATAAAATATTGAAAAGATTGAAAATCAGGGCGTTTTTGCCCTGATTTATAAGATCATATGTTATTTATTTAAGGAGGATATTGTTTTGATTGAAGTCAGACATTTAACCAAACGCTACGGTGACACGCTCGCTGTAGACGATTTGAATTTCACGATTGAAAAAGGCCGTATTTATGGATTCTTAGGTCCAAACGGTGCCGGCAAATCCACCACAATGAATATCATAACCGGTTATCTCGCTTCCACCGACGGAAGTGTTACGATCAACGGACATGACATTCTGGAAGACGCAGAAGCCGCAAAAAAGAACATCGGTTATCTGCCGGAACTGCCGCCGCTTTATTTTGATATGACGGTAAAAGAATATCTTGCATTTGCCGCCGAGCTGAAAAAAATCCCAAAAGCGGAACGGAAAAATCAGATAACCAGAGTATGTGCAACCACAAAACTGGATGCCGTACAGAACCGTCTGATCAAAAATCTTTCCAAAGGTTACCGTCAGAGAGTAGGACTTGCACAGGCATTGCTCGGATCACCGGAAATCCTGATCCTGGATGAGCCTACGGTTGGTCTGGATCCAAAACAGATCCTGGAGATCCGTGATCTGATCAAAGAACTCGGAAAAGAACATACGGTTATCTTAAGTTCCCACATTCTTTCGGAAATCAGTGCTGTCTGCGACTACGTCCTGATCCTTTCACACGGAAAACTGGTAGCCAGCGACACTCTGGAAAATCTTACTTCACTGATGCAGGGACAAAATAGTCTGATCGTAACGGTGAAATCTTCCAAAGAACAGCTGAAAGAAATTCTGCGAGGCATCACAGCCGTGAAAGAATTTCACTTTATGGGCGACTGCGAAGAAGAACATTGTGTAAAAGCAGAGATCAAAATCGATCCTTCTTCCGATATCCGGGAACTGCTTTTCTATCAGCTGGCAGAAAAGAATCTTCCGATCCTTGCCATGCAGCTTGTGAGACTGTCACTGGAAGATATCTTTCTCGAACTGACTGCCGATGATCAGGCAGCAAAAAAAGTGATTACCGGTACACCATCTTCCCCTACAGAAAATGCGGACGATACCGATACCGACACGACAGAATCGGATACAGAGAAAGGAGACAACGAAAATGCTGTGCATATGTAAAAGAGAAATCCGAAGTTTTTTTCATTCTATGATAGGATGGGTGTTCGGTGCATTCCTGCTTCTGATGGCGGGGATTTATTTTACTGCCTATAACCTGAATTATGGCTATCCACTGTTCAGTTATACGCTCTCTTCCATCACCTTTCTGTTTCTGATCGTGTCACCGATCCTTGCCATGCGAACGCTTGCAGAGGAACGCAAACAGAAGACGGACCAGCTGCTTCTCACTGCACCGGTGACGGTATGGCAGATTGTGCTTGGAAAATACCTGGCACTGATCGTCACTTTTCTTCTTCCGGTCGTGATCCTGTGTTTCTATCCGCTGATCATGGCACAGTACGGAAGCATTGCTTTTGCATCTACTTACGTGGCACTGCTTGGTTTTTTTCTGCTTGGATGTACCTGCCTGGCTGTGGGACTGTTCTTCTCGTCTCTTACGGAAAGCCAGATTCTTGCCGCAGTCGGAACCTTCGCTTTTCTGCTGGTATGTTATCTGATGGATGGAATCAGCGGATTTTTCCCGGAAACTGCCGGTGCTTCCTTTTTTGCACTTGTTGTCATTGTTCTGCTTATAGGTTTGCTGATTTATCATACCACACAGAACATCCTACTTCCGCTTGTGATCGGTGTCATCGGTGAAGGTGTCCTTGCCGTTCTTTATTTTGTGAAACAAAGCATGTTCGAAGGCATCATCCAGAAAATACTGAATCTTTTCAATATGTCCAGTCACTTCAGCAATTTTACGAATAGTATTCTTGATCTTACCGGTGTTGTCTACTATCTTTCCTTTATTGGAATTATGCTGTTTCTGACGGTTCAGAGCATTCAGAAAAGACGTTGGAATTAGGAGGTTGTCGCCATGAACATCAATTTAAAATCAAAAAAGCCGGCTAATATGCTGCGGCCAAAAAACAAAAAACTTTTAAAGAAGGGATCTTACAGCCTTGCTTTTACGGTTGTCATCCTTGCGATCGCCGTCTTTCTGAATCTTCTGATCGGTGAGCTTCCTTCCTCTGCAACGAAAATAGATGTCAGTGAAAATAAACTTTACAGTATCGGTGACGAGACAAAGAACGTTGCTTCTTCTCTGACAGAAGATGTTACCCTTTATCTTCTTGCAGAAGACGGAAGTGAGGATGCTACATTAAACGAACTTCTGACACGTTATGCAGATCTCTCTTCTCACATTAAATATGAGAAAAAGGACCCGGTTCTGAATCCAAGCTTTGCTTCTTCCTATACCGACGAAGATCTTGCTTCCAACAGTGTGATCGTTGTCAGTGACAAACGAAGCAAGGTGATCCCTTACAGTGATCTGTATGAAAGCAGTGTCAATTACCAGACTTACTCTATGGAAACAACTGCATTTGACGGTGAAGGTCAGGTCACCAGTGCGATCGCCTATGTCACAACAGAGGATCTTCCGATCCTATATACATTAACAGGACATGAAGAAAATGATCTTGATTCCTCCATGCAGTCTGCTATCGAAAAAGAAAATATCGAAGTTCAGGAACTGAATCTTCTCACAGCCGGAACGGTTCCGGAAGACGCCTCCTGCCTGATGATCAATGCTCCGCAGAAAGATTTCTCCGACGATGAGACCAGTGCCATTCTGACCTACCTGCAAAATGGCGGTCATGCTTTTCTGGTATCCGGATATACCACAACGGAAATGCCGAATTATCATTCTATTCTGGAACAGTATGGCGTTTCTATTGAAAAAGGCGTTGTTCTGGAAGGTGACAACAATCATTATGTTTCCGGAAATCCTCTTTATCTGGTGCCGGAGATCCAGTCCTGCGATGCTACCGGAAGCCTTTCCGGCTCAAACAGCTATGTGCTGATGCCGATCGGTCAGAGTATCAAAACACTGGACAGCAAATCCGATGACATCACAGTAACCGATATGCTGACTTCTACCAGTTCTGCATATTTAAAAGCAGATCCGGAAAATATGGAGAGCCTTTCCAAAGAAGAGAACGATGAAAGCGGTCCGTTTACTCTGGCAGCAGCCATTACCGAAGCCATCGGAAGCGGATCTGATTCCGAAGAAGAGACTGAAACAGAAACTATTGTAGAAGGAGAAAGCAGTGCTTCTCAGGTTGAGGCTGAAAGCGAAACAGAAGCTGCCGAAGATGCAAAAGAAACCAGGCTGGTCGTTCTTGCAAGCAGTCAGTTTCTGACCAGCAATACAGACTCTGCTGTTTCCGGCGGCAATACAAAACTTCTCACAAACGCTTTAAGCTGGATGTGCGGACAGAGTTCCAGTATCTCCATTCCTTCCAAGAGTATGCAGCTGTCTTATCTGACCCTGACATCTGCAAATGTCAACCTCTGGAGCATTATTACCATTGCCGTTCTTCCGGTTCTCTTCCTGGTAACCGGCGGTGTGATCTGGCTGAAAAGGAGGAAAAAATAATGAAGAAAAAATCATTCGGACTGGCTGCGGCCGTTGCTGTTCTGATCGTACTTGGCGGCAGTTATGCACTGCTTGCCAATCATAACCGGATACAGGAGTCGGAATCAGCTGCTGCGGAATCGGAAACCGGTGTAGCAGTAGCAACGATCGCCTCTGATAAAGTCTCTTCTTTTCAGCTGGCAGACGGTGATACTTCTTTTACGCTGACAAAAACAGACAACAGCTGGATCTGTGTTCAGGACGAGACGTTTCCGTTATCCAACGATGCTGCTTCCGAACTGGTAAATACTTTCACTTCCCTCCAGGCTGTGCGTGATCTTGGCACTGCACAGGATGGGGAAAATTATGGATTTTCGGAAAACGCTCCTACGGTCACGCTCACTTCTTCCGACAGTACAAACTGCAGCTTTGTTCTTGGCGAAGCCAACAGCATGACCGGTGATTATTATCTGAAACGTGAAGACAGCGGAGAAATTTATACCGTAAGCTCTTCCCTTGCAGATTCCTTTCATAAAACGTTAACGGATCTGGCTGAAATCGAAAGTTTTCCGACGATTTCTTCCGATAATGTCCAGGAGCTTTCGATAACCGAAGAAGGTACGACACTGCTTTTTGAGAGCAGTACCACCGGTTCGATAAAAACCTGGCAGATTTCCCAGTCTCAGGACGGAGGCAAAACAGAAAGTACTCCTGAAAAAGCAACCGTAAACACCGTGACAACCCTTGTGGACCACCTCGGAAATCTTTCTTTTGACAGTTTTGTGGATCATAAAGAAGAAAACAAAGAAAAATACGGACTGAAGAATCCGTCCATGACGATAAACTTCCAATATACCGAAGCGACAAATTCGGATGATGCTACAACGGAAGCCGAGTCAGAAACAGACACCTCTTCCGAAACAGAAAGCGAAACAGCAAACGAAACCGAATCTGCCGAAATTCTCAGCGGAACTCTCTATGTGGGAGAACAGGAAGAAGACGGATCTTACTATGTTCAGCTCGATGGAAGCAATAATATTTATCTGATGTCAGCGGATAAACTGTCCGCATTCCAGGGATTAAATTACGATGATTATCCGGAGAGTGAAGAAGAAAGTACAGAAAGTGAAACCTCCGCCGAGTAGAAATTTACTGTTTTTTCTTTTTCAGTACAAAAAGATGAAATGAAAGTGTTATAGAGTGCCGGACGCAAAAAGACAGGGCACCTGACACGCATCGTTTCCTGTTCGATTTGTGCC